>Ga0075467_10003216_pt1 | contig 12607 bp, 9 predicted proteins | sample DEB08_DNA_9_FD_75067 | JGI IMG/M metagenome (GOLD analysis project Ga0075467, IMG submission 75067) | Aqueous microbial communities from the Delaware River and Bay under freshwater to marine salinity gradient to study organic matter... | ecosystem: Environmental > Aquatic > Marine > Coastal ...
CTGTGGGCAGGATAGCGAACTGCACCTGAGGGCGCTGTCTTATGATCCGAACTATCAATATTGCGCCGAAGTAGACCATGCTATCCGGGCCGATAATGTGGCCCGCGGGTCACTTGGGCTCAAAGGAATGACTGTGAAGGGGCAGCTTTCCCATGCCCAAGCGGTGATTAATTTGTGTGAGGCACCCAATTTTGCTCAGTTGAACAAGCAACACAGATCCATTGCCGCGGGTCGTCTGCTGTATCACGCTATTTGTATCATGGAGTTGCCTACGGAAGATGGCCGCGGGGATGCTCTTCACTTGTGGAAGAATGTCCGCGAATACCGCTTGATTTCTCTGCGCAGCTACCTATTGGGATGTCTTTGGATCAAGCGGTACAAAAGTTTTTTGGGGGATGTCGCTGCTTACCTGATCAATCATCTGGAATCGGATGAGTTTTTGCTCAAAAACAGATCAAATATAGGAGCAATACCCATATCTTGTATCGAAGAGACTCCATACGATGGCAGGTTTCATAAGCAGGCTTCGTTCGTAAGGTGCCAAGCGATAAGTCAGGGATTGCTGCCTTATGTGATGGGCAAATTGAAATCTAAAACTGTCCGGTCTCTCAGTATTTGATACTAAATTTAACATGATCATATCACGACTATGGGGAGGGCTGGGAAACCAGATGTTTCAGTATGCAGCGGGGCGGGCCTTGTCGCTGCGTAGCGGTGTTCCGCTGAAGCTCGATATTTATGACCTTGTGGATAGGGCCCCGCTTGTTGATTTTGTACATCGCGACTGTGATTTAGGGTTATTGATGGCACCGTTGGACTTTGCTTCGCTGAGTGATTTGGGGACAGCATACGAGAAGCCCAGTAGTTTATTGGCCCGACTGGGGTTGCGTTATCGGAAAGAATTACTTCGCGGAAATACCTTTCAAGAAAAAACCCAACCATTCCTGCCTGAGCTAACTGAAGGCAAAAAAAAGCATGCCTATCTTTCGGGATATTGGCATGACGAGCGTTACTTTAAGGAATGCAAAGAGGTTATTGCCCGTGATTTTGCCATGCGCGGTGATCTTGTCTCTGATTTTGCAGAGCCAATCGTGAACAGCGAATCAGTATGCCTCCATGTCAGGCGGACTGACTTCGTGAATATCTCCTCAGAGCGGGAATACCGAACCCAGTGCGACGAAGCATACTACCGACAAGCCATTGAGGTGATTCTCGAACAGCATAAAGATATTCAGATCTTTGGATTTTCGGATGATGTGGAGTGGTGTGAACAGAATATGAAATTACAACATCCCGTGACGTGGATTCCTGAATCTGAGTCAGGGGTAAAAGGAGGGACACATTTCTGGCTCATGAGACAGTGCAAGCATTTCATTATTCCCAACAGCACCTTTGCATGGTGGGCAGCGTGGCTGAGCGAAACCTCCGATAAGGTGGTCGTTTGCCCACAGCACTGGTATAACGATCCAGATGAACAGTCTGAGGGGCTTATTCCAAACCATTGGATAGCGATTTGACTATAGGTCACTTTTCTGATGCCTTGTAAGGCTTTTCTAATTTTGTTTAAAGATATCCGTATCGTAAATAAGTTATCTTATGTTGATTACGCCCCCCCCGTTAATAAGTGTGATTATGCCGGTTCGTAATGGAGAGCGGTTTTTACATGAAGCTATTGCCAGTATTCTTGGTCAGACATACCAGGACTTTGAACTGATCATTATAGATGATTATTCTTCAGACAGGACGCCTGAAATCATACAAAGCTTTCAAGATCCCAGGATTTCAGTAATCAAACCTGAAGCTCATGGGCACTTAACAAGCGCCCTTAATGCGGCGTGTGGTGTCGTGCGCGGGGACTTGATTGCACGGATGGATGCGGATGACTTGGCTCACCCAGATAGATTCGAAAAGCAGGTGTTGTTTATGCAAGATAACCCAGCCGTGGGCATCCTAGGAACTCAGGTCAGGCAAGTCGATGTTGATGGTAATGAAGTCTCAGCTATCCATACGGCAAAGCCGTTGTTACATGATGACGTCGTAGGGGCTCTCTTTTTTGGATGCCCGCTTTGGCACCCCACGGTGATGCTTAGAAAAGGCGTGATGGACGCGCTGGGTTGGTATGGTTCTTCGGTGATTCAGGGACGTGAGCAGTTTTCAGGTGAAGACTATGATTTGTGGTCTCGTGCCATTCACGATACCAAGATTGAAAATTTGCCCGATGTGTTACTCGATTACCGTTTGCATGATTCCAACCTTTCGCTGGCATCATCAGGGCGTAAGGATCATTGTTTGAACATAGTGTTGGTGCTTCGTGCATTGATCCGCAATGAATTAGATATAAATGCCGATTTGGGCGTATGTGCTGCCATGCTAAAGTGTAGCCCGAGTGATTTGCCTTCAGGTTCGGTAGCTAATGCTATGCCGAAAGATATGTTTAAGCTAGTCAAGCCCATTTTAAAGTATGCTGACTCTGCGGGTTTATCGAAAAACGGAAAGGCGATGTTACGGAATCGCCTGTCAAATGTTCTTGAGGCTTCGTTATGGCAGCGTGGATACAATATTTTCCGAGAATGTATTCGTCTCTGCGTCGTCGATCCAGTGATGGGCCTGCGTGTGTTATTCTCATCTCTGAAGAGATTTTTTTAGATTGAGGCAGCTGTTACGAATTGCCAAAAACAAACTCGATGAGAATTCTCCATCTATCACATTTCGACCGCAAAGGCGGCGCGTGCATTGCTGCGTATCGTCAGCATCAGGCCTTGCGCGCTGCAGGGGCGGATTCTGTGATGTGGGTACGTCACAAGGTGACCAATGATCCGCATGTATTCGAGTATCGCCCGCAGTCAGATGTGAGTGCCCGTGTGCGCCGCATTGTAAGGCGTCAATGGCTGGGCTTACAAAAAAAACGTGCCCAGCCAACTGGGGAGATATTCGATGACCGATCTGAATACGGAGGAGGGGAACTACTCGAGTTGCCTCCCCATGATGTCATCAATGTTCAGTTCTCGCAGGGCTTTGTGGATCTCCCTGCACTACTGCATAAAGTTCCATCCACAACTCCAATCGTCTTCACCTTGCATGAGATGTCGATGTTTACCGGGGGATGTTCTTACGCCTATGATTGCCGTGGATTTGAGAAGCAATGTGGAAACTGCCTTCAGCTAGCTAATAGACAGCCCAACGATTTTAGCCGGCAGTCGTGGATGCGAAAGAATGAAGCTTACACTCAGGGAGATTCATCCAATTTACATTTTGCTGCCGATAGTCATTGGATTGCTAGCGAGGCATCGAAGAGTAGCTTGCTGAAAGGCCATGCGGTGTCGACGATTCACTACGGGGTCGACACGGCTATTTTTCGCCCGCTCGATGGCATTGCTTGTAAAGAGATACTGGGGATTCCGACGGATCGTCCGGTCATCGCCTTTGCTGCCGTATCAGTGTCAGACAAACGCAAGGGAGCCAGTTATTTGATCGAGGCGATTCAGCAGATGAAAGAGACACCATTTCTTTTGACGTGGGGGGCATCCTTCCCTCCAGAGCTTGAGGAGCTACCACATCTCCATCTTGGGAGTATTGATAGTGAACATTTACTGGCTATGGTTTACAACGCTGCGGATGTCTTTGTCATTCCATCTATGGAGGAGGCTTTTGGCCAGACCGCTCTTGAGTCATTGGCATGTGCTCGCCCGGTCGTTGGGTTTAATGTTGGCGGCATTCCTGATATGGTGCGCGACGGCGTAACAGGCCTACTGGTTGAGCGAGGTAATGCAGTCGCTTTGGCTACGGCCTTGGACCAGCTGGCGCAAGATCAGGACAAGCGTGCACAGCTGGGATCGAATGCTCGAGAGCTTGTGCTTCGAGAATTCTCGTTTCAGAAGAATGCTGAATCATACTTGGAGCTTTATCAGACCATGATGAATAGTTGTGCTTCAAGGTGATCACCTTTAAATATTTATTTCAGTTGCAGAGCGCTCTACAAATACGAGTCATCCTCATTTCGACTGTGACACCTGGTCCAAACAGCGCTGGCCAGCTTGTGCTCCAGCGTCATTTGGTTGATGAGCCGGCTATTGACCTGCAAATAATGCCAACAGAGCCGCGCAAATGGGGTTTGAGAAAATTCATGCGTCGTCTCATGGGGCGTCTTGGACAGACCGAATTACTACACCCTTTCTGCCAGGACATCATGGCATTATGGCGAGGTGGCTGGATCGACGATGAACTTCCAGCCCCCGATCACACAGAGATGCCAACAGTGGTGATGACGGTTGCCCATGAAGAGGCCTGTTTTGCTGCGATGCGCTATGCTCAGCAATACCAACTTCCACTCGTTACGATCTTTCATGACTGGTGGCCTGATATGCCTGAGATGCACAAAGCATTTCGCTCCGCGCTTGAGCGATCATTTCGCGAATTATACCAGCAATCATCCTTGGCTCTGTGTGTCAGCCCTAGAATGAAAGAGGCCCTGGGTTGGCATAAAAATTCCAAGGTTATGTTGCCTATGCCGGCAATAGCCAAGCCCAACAAAGCTGTCTCCGGTGATGAGAGTATCAAGCCGTTTCGAGTGCTTTACGCAGGAAACCTTAATGAATATGGGCCGATGCTGATGGAGGCTCTTGGGCAATTAAAAGATCACGCAAAGATACGTTTGGAGGTCAGAGGTAATAGCTCTCGATGGCCTTTGCATATGAAGGAAGAGATGAGTGAACGAGGCGTGTTGTTACCATTTGCCCAGCGCGAAGAATTTGACACCTGGCTTGAATCTGCGGATGCGTTTCTCATCACTCAAAGTTTTGATGAGAAAAACGAGCGTCTCATGGAAACGAATTTCCCTTCTAAACTTGTCGAGTATGCTCAGTATGGAAAACCACTTATTATATGGGGACCAGATTACTCTTCAGGTCATATTTGGGCCATTCAGAGTGGTCAGGGAATGGTGATTGATGAAAAGAATCCTGAGCGGTTAAGACAGGCTCTGGCAATCTTATGCGAGGATGTGGCTGAGCAGGAGAGGCTATCCGCTGCCGCCAAGGATGCCGCTACTGCTTGTTTTGACCCAAAACGAATACAATCAAATTTTATGCAGTGGTTGTATGAGATTGCAATAAAAAGTCCCTGATCCTGCCAGATACTGTCGGTGAAGTCCTTGGCAATGCTGCCATGCTAGATATCCTAATTTAGTAGATAATTCGCATATTACTCTCCCGCTTTCCCTTTTCCTCATCCTCCTAGTCGGCCACGGGCTCTACCAAAAAATTTATCGCATCGGTAAACAGCGTCTTCAATCAATGTCTATTCCAACAGTAATTTGGGGGGCCTCAGGGCACGCAAAGGTCGCCGCCGACATCCTCTCGCTCATACCTGAATACAGACTGGCAGGCTTCGTCGATGACGTTAACGCGGCACGTCACGAAGAATCATTCTTTGGTTCGACGGTCTTAGCCGGTAATAAAGACAAGCTCATTGAGAACCTGTGGAATCAAGGTGTTCGGCATGCCCTCATCGGTATTGGCGACAATAAGGCCAGGCTTGAGCTTGCTGAGCTATTGACAGCAGAAGGCTTTCAATTAATTAAAGCGGTTCACCCTTCTGCCATCATTGGTTCCGACGTCACAGTAGGTGAAGGCACATTGATTGCTGCCGGTGCTGTGATCAATGCTGCCACCAAAATTGGCAAATGCGCGATCGTCAATACATGCGCAAGCGTGGATCATGACTGCGTCATCAGCGATGGTGTGCATATTGGGCCGGGTTGCCGAGTAGCAGGGGGCGTAACTGTCGGTAAATACGCCTGGCTAGGTATCGGTGCAACAGTCATCGACAAGCGAAGCATAGGAGAGGATAGTATCGTGGGTGCAGGGGCTGTCGTTATTAGGGACGTTCCCGACGCCATGGTCGTAGCCGGAGTCCCCGCCCGCACACTACGCCCAAATATTTAAAAGTTTATTACCACATGAACAATCCCAATCTTGCCATCCAAGGGGCGCAACCCCATTTTGCCAGCCCTCTTCATGTTGGTCGGCCAAATGAAGGGGACCGGAAGCAGTTTCTTGAATGCGTGGAAGGAATGCTGGACCGCCGCTGGTATACCAATGATGGCCCACTTGTTAAGGAATTCGAAACCCGCGTTCAAGAGTTCCTCGGTGTCAAGCACTGCATCGCCATGTGCAACGCCACCATTGCATTGGAAATTGCGATCCGTGCGCTTGAGCTCAAAGGTGAGGTGATTGTTCCGTCCTACACATTCATCGCTACGGCCCACGCACTGCAATGGCAGGAGGTCAGCCCGGTATTTGCGGACATGGACCCTGGCACACATAACATCGACCCCTCATGCATCGAGCGGCTTATCACACCACGTACCACGGGTATCATTGGCGTCCACACATGGGGAAGGGCCTGTGATGCCGAAGCCATTTGTGAAATCGCTGAGCGAGAGGGGCTGAAGGTCATGTTTGATGCGGCGCACGCGTTTGGCTGCAGCCAGAAGGGTAAAATGGTGGGAGAATTTGGAGCCTGCGAAGTGTTCAGTTTTCATGCCACGAAATTCATCAATTGTTTTGAAGGGGGCGCTGTAGTGACCAACGACGACGCCCTTGCAGAGAAGATGCGTTTGATGCGCAACTTCGGGTTTGGAGGTTGTGACCGCGTGATCTACCTCGGCACCAATGGCAAGATGACGGAAGTGTGCGCGGCCATGGGCCTGACTTCTTTGGATGCCATGGATGAAATTATTGCAGTTAATCGCCGCAATTATGAATGCTATAAAAAGGGGCTCGAAGGTTTACCTGGAGTCTCGTTGATTGACTATGATCCAGATGAAAAAAACAACTACCACTACATTGTGGTTGAGGTGGATCCGGACGTATGCCCGCTAAACCGGGACGAACTGGTGGAAGTGTTACAAGCCGAGAACGTACTGGCCCGGAAATACTTCTGGCCCGGATGCCATAACATGGAGCCCTACCGGTCCCTGCAGCCGAACGCTCATCTCCTGTTGCCAGAAACCGAACGTACCTCAGCCCAGGTGATGGTTCTGCCCACAGGGCAGGAAGTTTCAGAAGAAACAGTGGGCATCATTTGTCACATCATCCAGACGGCTCTAGACGATGCGTCTGCTATCAAAATTATACTGCAGCGATGAGCGAACAAGTTTCCACGTCACTTGATCCTAGCTCCTCCGAGGTACCTCCCGTGCCCAAGGTGAGCGTGGCGATGATCACCTATAACCATGAGAAATACCTCGCCCAGGCGATTGAAAGTGTGCTGATGCAGCAGACAAGTTTTCCCATCGAGCTGGTTATCGGTGAAGATTGCTCTACAGATAATACGCGCCAGATCGTAAAACGCTATGCTGAATCTCATCCGGATATTGTATGTCCCCTGCTGCATGAAAACAACCTTGGGGTTGGCCAGAATTTATTAGATGTTTTTGCCTCCTGCCGTGGTGAATATATTGCTATATTGGAAGGAGACGACTTTTGGACCGACCCGCTCAAATTACAAAAACAAGTTGATTTGATGGACGCAAATCCTGAATACAGCCTGTGCGGAACGACGGCTCGCGATGTCATTAGATCAGAGGATGGCGAAGAACGGGAAGCTGGCGTCTTTCCGACCCGCAGCGCTGATAGCCTTTTCAATCTTGAGGACGTATTGGCAGTATATCCGTTCAGAACATTAACATTCCTCATACGAAAAAGATTGGTTGAATTTCCTGAGTGGCTTTCTAGGGTGACGAGCTGCGATGCTTGTATTGTCATCCTTTGTGCCGAGAAGGGCCCTGTAGCGTTTCTTAACGAGGTGACTGGAGCATATAGAATTCATGATGGAGGTATCTGGCGAGGCGCTTCACCTCTTGATCGGTACAACGCCACGCGAACAAGGCTGGACGCTCTCAATGATCACTTTTCAGGGCGCTATGCCAAAATTTTCGCTAGGCGTGGTTTCCACTTTCTCGAGGAATTTTGTCTGGAGGGGCTTGCTAACGACCACTTAGTGGAGATCAAGCAAATGTACCGTGAATCGTTCAGGAGGTTTGTATTATACGTACCCATTTCTTATTTTAAACTGGGTGTTTCGATTTATGGCGGCCATAAGTTTGTGCTGGCTTGGAATCAAGTCACAAAACGCTTAGCGATTAGAACACGTATCCGACGCTTATTGCGAAGGCACAAAGGTATTTAGCATGTTTATCATTTAAATTGACGATGAGCTTACATAGGCCATGTAGAACATTTTCTGTCAAAGTTGGTTGGATTTCTTCAACTTGGAAAGTTTTGGTAGCTTGTAGGCAAGTAGTAAGCCTGAAACAGGTTCTTGTATAAGCTTTTCGGAGTCACCGCGTCACAGCCAAAGTTTACCTATATAATAGGTCACACATCTCTAGGTATTTATAATCCAGAGCATTATACAATCAAATTTCATGCAGCGAATCCTTAAAATAGCTAGCCAGTAAGCCTGTTCGTGTAAGAACTGATGAGTCAGGAAATAAAATATCGCCCTGAAATCGACGGTCTGCGGACTATCGCTATTTTAGGCGTAATCTTGTTTCACCTTCGACCAGAGCTTTTGCGCGGTGGTTTTCTCGGCGTTGACGTTTTTTTTGTCATCTCAGGCTTTCTGATCACGACAATAATCTATAAACAGGTTACGGAACGACGATTCTCAATTTGGTCGTTCTGGATGCGCCGATTCAAACGGCTTTATCCCGCGCTCGTTGTAACGGTTTTTGTTACAATGATCTTTGGGCTTTTTGTTCTTCCGCAACCCGAGAGGGGTGCAATGCCACTTCAGGCATTGGCTGCTATATTATCCTTCTCGAATATTCTCCTCTGGAAAACAACCGGGGGATATTGGGACTCATCATCAGAGAATATATCGCTGCTTCACACATGGTCACTATCACTAGAAGAGCAGTTCTATATATGCTTTCCATTATTTGTTTTTCTATCTCACCTGCTCTTCAAGAAGCATGTAGGGAAACTTGTTGTGGCATTGTTTATTACCAGTCTCATTCTTTGTATCGTATTTACCGACCTTAGAAGAAGTGCAACTTTTTATCTTCTTCCCACTAGAATGTGGGAGCTTTTAATCGGCGGATTGCTGGCGATCTACATGCCTGATTTTAACAAGGTTTTTCGCAGTATAACTTCAGTTACAGCCATACATTTCCTGGCTATAACGTTAATTTTAGGGAGCTATATATTTATCGAAAACGGCAATGGTTTCCCAGGTTTTTATCCGCTTTTCCCCTGTGTAGGGACGTTTTTGATCCTGTGTATAAGAGACAGCAGAAGTGTGGTCACGCGATTCTTGTCTTTAGGCCCGATGGTCTATATCGGAAAAATATCCTATTCACTTTACCTGTGGCATTGGCCGGTGATCGTATTTGGCCATTACCTGTGGCCTGACCCCAATTTAGCGATACTTTTGTTAGTTACTTTCGGGGCGGCGAGTCTTAGTTATCATCATATCGAACAGCGATTTAGAGGTCGTATTGAGCGTCCTCAATTATGGGTTTTCGCCAGTTCCTCAACTCTAGTGTTCTGTTTTGGTGCATTTTTTTTGATTCCAATGTCTCCATTGCTCAAGAGCTTGGGGAATTTCGATACCCCTGTTGCTTTAACTCGAGGATGGGAATATGAGGCGACAGAAGAAATGCGCGATCTTACATTCGTGCCTAGGATATCTGAAAATATGCCTAAGTTAGTTGTTACAGGGTCGTCCCATGCACGCGTTCTGTGTAAGCCTGTAGATGAATATTCACAGGATAATGGCTATCAATTCTTTTCTTTCGCTACCTCAGGTATTGGAATTACATCCATTGCCTCTCCAGAGGCTGAGAGAATAAATCGGAGGAGGATGGAGCTAATTAGGCAAGTTAAACCGGAAATCGTTGTTTTGGCTGGGATGTGGAGTTCAGAGCTAGGCTCCAATGGGGCAGAACAGAGAATGTATAAAGCGATAGAAGAGTTAGCGTCAATTTCCAATAAAGTGATAGTCATTGCCCAAGTGCCACTGGTAGAATTACCATTAGGTTACAAAAATGGGATGAGGAAGTATTTAGTTGCGTCATCTCTATCTGGGCAGTCAATCAGTTTGAAATCATCTCCCAAAGTTGCAATAACTAATCAAATCGTTGCTAATCTGATTAAAAAACTAAATAATGACAGGGTTGAATATATTGATCCTTCGATTTTACTGACCACAGATACTGGAGATGTTAGGTTTATTGATGGGGTAGATTTTTTATATTCTGACTGGAATCACCTTAATGACAGGGGTGCTGAAGTGCTTTTCAATTCTTTGGTGCGTGAGCATCTAGGTGAAAATGAAAGCTGCAACACCCTCAGGATCATGCAAGACGGTGTTGATCAGCCCGCGCCCGCCGTTGAGTCATCGCTTGAAGGCAAAGACAGAGCTGAAGCAAAAACGGTGGAACTCTCTCATTTGCGAGGCCAGAAATATGACGTTAAGTAAAGAGCCTCAAAAATCAGCCTAAGCATGAATATCAAATTCCTACTCGCCAAATTAAAAGCCCGCGCGCTGCGTCGTTGTCGTCTTGTCGTGCAACGAATGGGAATTGCGAGGCAGCCTGAAATCTGCGAGAACATTCTACTGTGGTCGCCTGCGCTTGGGTGCACTACCAAAAAAATCCATGATCCTTTTCTTTTTGATTTCCCCTTACCTGATTGCATATCAAAAAATGCTTTTTTGAGCGAAACCTTCCAATACGTGAACGGCTTGGGGTTTCATAGTCAGCACTTAGTCACGATGACAAATGCTACGGTGAAAGGGCACCGAGCCATGATCACGGTGGGTAAAAATAATAGTTATCTTGCGGAAAACCATTGTCGGGTCTCGAACGTGTATTCTAACCCGATCTATCGAGGGGAATGGCCGCTAGTAAAACAAAGAAAACTTGAGGGTGATTGGTATTGTTTAATGAGCCCTTCCGGTAGTCAGTATTTTCAATGGATATGGGGAGAGCTGCCGAGGCTTTTTTCCGTGCTACCACATTTGCCTAAAGGAACTAAATTTATAGTGGACTCGAAGATGGTGGGCTTTCAGAAAGAGTCTCTGAAATTATTGGGAATATCTCCTGAGCAATGCATACCTCAGGATGCCTTTCAAGAATCTGAGGTTGAGAGGCTTTTGTTTTCCACTCCACTAGGCCACAACGAACATACTACGTGCCCTTCAGATGTGGCGCAGAATTTGGGTGAAGCTTTTGTCGATGCTGCTGGTGGGTATACTAGTGATAACAACCGGCGAATTTACATCTCAAGAGCTAATGCCAAAAGGCGTATATTAACAAACGAAGAGGAGCTCATTACTCTCATTAAAAAACATGGTTTTGAAATCGTGGAGCCCCATCGCTTGAGTTATACGGAACAGGTGCGGCTTTTTTCCGGTTGCTCTTGCATCTTAGGTGTTCATGGAGCTGGCTTAACCAATATATTATTTGCACCCAAGGGATGCAAAGTCCTTGAGATTCATAACCCGCAAGTAACGCGTAAAAGCTACTGGGTCATGTCGTGTATACTTGAGCATGATTATGATTGTTTTGTCGGCAAGGGAGTAGTTGAGTCGCTAGAGGCTGGGGAACCTGATCTTGAGCTTGATATGCCGGCTTTTGAAAAGTGGTTTGAGCAGGCGCTTGATAAGGTGGAATAGCTGCGTGATTCTCCGTGAGTAAGAATTCCCCAGCTCTTTGGAGCTCAGTTTGAAAGTGGTCTATGCAAGAAAGCGGGCTCGTTTCTCGTGCTGTTCAGCTCAATATCACGCCCTTATAAAATGAGTATATATGGCATCTCGTTTTAATACTTTACACGTTGCCTTCTGTGCCAACGACCGTTTCTTGCCTGGTTTGGCAGTGGCGCTGCATAGCACCCTTCTCTCTGCGGCTTCGGGGCAGGAGGTGAAGGTTTACATTGTGGACGCTGGATTGAGTGATGAATCTAAAGCCAGCCTTTGCGAGCGTTATGAAAATCGGGCTGAGATAGACATTGAATTTCTCGATTGGCCACGAGACCTTTTCGATAGTGTAAAGGTGGTGAACTATCATATTTCCTCCTATCTGCGGCTTTCCTTGCCTGAGTTAATCAATAATAAGTATGTCATCTATCTCGACTCTGATACGGTTGTGTTTGATGATATTAGCTATATGGCCAAAGAACTTAAGGGAGGGGTGTTCCCTGTAGCGGCTTCTCCGGACTGGGAAACCCACAGGCCTTCTCAAGATTCCAAAGTGATTGCCAAGCATGCGGGCGTGGAAGATTGTGATACCTATTTCAATGCCGGAGTATTGGCTCTAGATTTGAATGCCTTGAGGGAAGAACAATTTGCCTCCCGTGCCTGTGACTTGCTCAGTGAATTGGGTGAGCATGCCAGCTACGCGGATCAAAGTGCGTTTAACGCGCTACTGGCTGAGAGATGGCATGCATTACCCATGGCATGGAATACGCCCTCATGGGCGTTTGATAAGCAGAAGATTAATGATCTTCCAGCAATATTGCATTACACTAACAGCGCGCCTTGGCTAAAGCGTCGATTTACTCCTTCCCAAGTTCTTTTCGAGCGTATCGCTGGTGATCTCGGC
>Ga0075467_10003217_pt1 | contig 12605 bp, 8 predicted proteins | sample DEB08_DNA_9_FD_75067 | JGI IMG/M metagenome (GOLD analysis project Ga0075467, IMG submission 75067) | Aqueous microbial communities from the Delaware River and Bay under freshwater to marine salinity gradient to study organic matter... | ecosystem: Environmental > Aquatic > Marine > Coastal ...
ACTCTGGTGACCATAGGTGCAGGGAAACACACGTTCCCTTCTCGAACACGCTCGTTAAGCCTGTAACCGCCGATGGTAGTGCCCCCACGCTGGGGTGCGAGAGTAGGTTATCGCCAGTATTATGGCCCGTCCCTTTGAAAAAAGAGACGGGCCTTTTCGTGCTCTCAGAACAAGCCCGGCTATCATCGGTCCGACGCACATACCGAAATACTAGCGAACAGAACTCCCTTACGGCTGTTTTGTACGCGATGTCGACTCAGCGCGTGCGCCGGCCTGTGTTTTTTAGGATACCAGCAAGACCCACAGATACTTCAATAGGTCCCGACTAATCGCTAGACCCTCCATGGCATAATCAAACGGGGAAATGGAAGTTATTCGTCGCTGCCGAAGAATTCGCTGCGGGTGGCCTGGCCTGGTTCAGAAATGTTTTCGCGGCGAAACACGGTCACCACAGTTAATGCAAGTATCTTTAGATCGAGCCAAAAGGTGCGATGCTTAACATACCAGAGGTCGAGTTCAAACTGTCGTTTCCAAGTGAGACCATTGCGGCCGTTTATCTGCGCCCAGCCGGTGATGCCTGGGCGCACGTCGTGGCGTTGAGCTTGTGCCGCTGAGTAGCGCTCGAGGTAAGTGGTGGGGAGAGGGCGCGGCCCGACTAGGCTCATTTCTCCGCGCAAGACATTCCACAGTTCGGGGAGTTCGTCGATGCTAGTCGAGCGAAGAAATCTACCCCAAGGTATCATGCGCTCGGCATCACTGCCTGCGCCAGTGCGCATGGTGCGGAACTTGAGGATCGAGAGAGCTTGACCGTTTTTGCCTGCTCGTTGCTGCCGAAAAAAAATCGGTCGGCCTAAGACCGCAAGCTGTATAGCGCACAATATTACGAGCGGTAGGCTGAGAGCACACACGAGTATGATTGTCACTAAAATGTCGAAAAAACGCTTCATAAGTTGTATTTGTGAGTAAAGTTGTAAGTTCGCGAGAGTGACTCCGATTTCACTATCTCCAGCGATACAGTCAAACCTAGCTTTGACAGGATTAATGCTGGATGCAAATTTCTAACCACTGTTAACTTAAATCGAATTTTTTAATTATGATCTTAGACGCGAATAAACGCACATTTTCTCAATTCAGCTTAACACGTCTGTTGACGACATGCTTCGGCACTGGCACGGGGGAGAGAGTTTGCATTCTTATCGATTTGCCGAACCCTGCTGATATTGAGGACTTTAGTTTTCTCGAAGACGATACGCTATCAATTCAGAACTATGGCTATGAGACCTTCTATCAGGGGTTTAAAGCTGGTGGGTTGGAAGCGATGAACTGGACCGGAGGTGAGCTGTATGCTTATAATGAGACGGGCGGCAGTAACCTCGACATGGAAGATACTTGTTATGATGTAGAGGGTAATTTGCTGAGCTTAGATCGGGATATTTATACCAAGTATGACATCATACTGACAGTTTCGACTTTCTCTGCCACTGCACCGCTTACTGCGAAATGTAAGGAGTTTGGTTTCCGTGGGGCGACCCTCCATGGGCTGAATCAGATCATTTTAGATACCGGGCTGGCGGTGGATTATGATATCGTGAGTGAAGAAGCCGAGCGTATCCGGTGTGGTCTGACGCAAGCCGATCGTTTTGAGATAGACTTTGAAGTGGAAAGCGAAATTTACACATTGGTGCTACATACCAATGGTCAGGAGGCGCAGAAGAGCCATGGCTTGTGCCCTGCTGGCAAGCCGGATGTGGCGAATTTACCTGCTGGGGAAGTCTATTTTGTCCCTGAAAGTGCCGATGGTGTGTTTCCATTTAAATACGACGAAAGCACGATTGGGCTGCTACATGTTAAAGATGGTATGATCTATAAGTCCCAGTTTGTATATGGTGATTATGCGGAAATCGAAGACCACAATCGTCGACTCAAAGAGGATCCGATGATCGGTGCGATTGGCGAGTTGGGCTTCGGTACCCAAGTATTGCCCTTCTCGGGGCGTGATATTCAGGACGAAAAGATACTCGGTACGATCCATGTCGCGACTGGTCGGGATGATCATTTGGGTGGCAAAATTACCCCTGATTTATTTAAGGAGCATAAAAACGCCTCGCATGATGATGTACTGTACGCGCCGCACAAGACTCCAGAGATCCGCTTGCCTGAAGCTCGAATGATCAAGGGCGGCGAGACGACTGTATTAATTCGTCACTATCAGCCATCGGAGTATGTCGTGGGCTTAATTGATGCGAGTGCCTAATAAGGCTTCTTCGTGTTTGGGTCGAGCGCGTTTGATCGGCGCACTGTAGGTATTAGACTGTTACTACTAAAAGAATCATTGATTCTACCCTTGCTGCCATGGATCGACTTGTTTGAATACGATATCCTTTGTAGGAGATAGTTTTTACAGCCAAGTTGAAGCTAGCCTATAATACTTAAATTAGATCGCTGTCATACGTGAAGACTTCATTTGCATTTAATCGAACCTTCTCCGCGACTATTCAATCGGGGGCAGTGGCACTTATTAGTCTAATCAGTTTATCTGGCTGTAAATTCGTTGGGACCGACTATGAGGCGCCTCAGGTTGCTGCGCCGGACGCATGGAATCAGCGTATTATCGGCTCGCCAGTTGGCGTGTTGGCGGTGGATTACTGGTGGCAGCAGTTTGAAGATGAATCGATGAATCAGCTGATCGATGCTGCGATTGAGAGTAACAAGAGCTTGGCAATTGCCTATGAGCGTGTGCTGCAGGCTCGATCGGCTCGACAGATTTCCAATAGCGCTTTATTTCCGACAATTGATGGGACTGGTGGTATTAGCCGTGAGCGCACGAGTGAAAATATCGGCGTGTCTAAGGCTGCAGGCGGAGGTGATTCGGACACCTTCTATTCCGTGGGCGCTGATCTGACTTGGGAGCTTGATGTCTTGGGGGGTGTCCGCCGTTCGATCGAATCTGCTGATGCTGGCTTGCAAGCCGTTGAGGAGAGTTACCGTGATTTCATGGTTCTGCTGATCGCTGAAGTGGCGAGGAACTATTTAGATGTGCGTACCGTCGAAGAGCGTATTGTTCTGGCGAAGCAGAATATCAAAAATCAGAAGGGGTCGCTGAAGTTGGCGAATGATCGATTTGATGCAGGCCTGGCACCGAAGCAAGACATCACGCAAGCGCAGACCAATTTGTCCGACACTCAAGCGTTTCTTCCGCAACTACGGCAGCAACGCACCACGACAGTGAACCGGCTAGCAATTTTATTAGGCGGCTATTCCTCAGCAGTAGAAACGCTGTTAGGTAAGCATGAAATAATCCCGATGCCACCACAAGGCACTGAAATTGAGACACCTGCCGAAGTGCTTCGCGCGCGTCCTGATATACGTGCCGCAGAGCGTCAATTAGCCGCTCAGCATGCACGTGTCGGCGTGGCTGAGGCGGATCTTTATCCACGTTTCGCGCTGAATGGTAACTTTGCGCTGTTGTCGAACGAGAGTGGTGATGTATTCGAGTCGGGCTCGCGTGCCTATGGTTTTGGCCCTGCGTTTCGTTGGAATTTGTTCAGTGCGGGACTTGTACGTAGTCAAATTGATATCGAGGAGTCACGAACCCGTGAAGCGCTACTTAAATATGAGAATGCAGTTTTAGAGGCAGTCGAAGAGGTTGAGACATCAATGAGTGGCATCGCTAATGAGCGCGACCGGTTACAATCACTAAAGCTGGGCTCGGCATCTGCAAAAGAGACAGTCTCTTTAGTTAAGGACAACTACTCGAAGGGATTGGTTGATTTTCAGAATGTGCTGGATGCGGAGCGCACCGCGACTCGAATCGAAGACAGCTATGCAGTGAGTCAAGGATTACTCGCCCAAGCCTATATTGCCCTATACAGCGCATTGGGTGGAGGATATCCTGATGGCGAAGTTGAACTGAATCGCTCTAAATAAAGAACAAATTATTTAATAATTTATAAATATCATGAAAGAGAATGGTAACCAATCATCTCCGCAAGGAGTCTTCTCCGTGAGGGCCGTTGCTTTAAGCCTGGCAATCTTGGGCAGTTTATTTTTGGCGGGTTGCGGCTCTAAAGAAACACCGCCACCTTCACCGCCGAGTGTTACGGTGGCGGCGCCAGAAATGAGAGAGGTGACTGTTTACAAGACATTCCCGTCGACATTGCAGGGTGTCTCTGAGGTGGAGATTCGTGCCCGGGCTACTGGTTATCTTGAAAAGACCAATTTCGATGAAGGCTCGTTTGTTAACAAGGGCGATTTATTATTTATCATCGAGCAAGCGCCATATAAATTGGCAGTTGAATCAGCGCAGGCTGACCTCGAACGTGCTGAAGCTGGGCGTGAGCTTGCCGAGACTCGAAAGCAGCGGTTTGAGCTCGCATTGCAGACGAATTCAGTTTCGGAGGTTGAAGTTGATATTGCTGCCGCTGAACTGGCGCAGGCAATCGCATCCGTGAATCAAGCAAAGGCGCATCTAAATAATGCGAAGTTGGACTTAAGCTATACGACGGTGCATGCGCCGATCAGTGGACGTATCTCGTTGGCGAATGTAAGTGATGAGAATTTAGTTGGTTACTCAGAGCCTACTATTATCACTTCGATTGTCGATGATTCGACGATTGAAGCATATTTTGAGATCCCAGAGCGAGAAGCCATTAAATTCCTTCGTCAGCGCTCCGACCAAAAAATCAATGAGCATGTCAGTGGGCTCGAAGTTAAGCTAGAGTTGGCAGATCGTTCTATATACGGAACAATTGGTCACATCGACTTTATGGATAATAAAGTGGATTCGATGACACGCACGATTCGAGCACGAGCCATTTTCGATAATGCTAAATATGAATTGACGTCTGGTTTGTTTGCCACCGTGCAAGTGCCGGTCGCTCCAGATCAGCGCAATCCGACTGAGACTAAGGCGATTGTTGTGCCCGCTGAGGTAGTGCTGCGTGATATCGGTGGACGCTATGTCTGGGTGGTGGACGAGCAGAATATTGTGCATCGCCGCTCGGTTGATGTTGGCGAGACGATCATCAAACCTGCGTCGGGCGTGGGTAAAGCAGCCGTTCGTCAGACAATCATTCTGGATGGCTTGAATGCTTCAGAAAAAATCATCGTCTCTGGGTTACAGCGGGCCAGAGATGGTGCGCCAGTGACTCCGAACGCTCAGTAACTTCTAGAGAGTTCGCAGCTATGCTTAGTTTATTTTTCATTCGTCGGCCGATTTTTGCAGCAGTTATTTCGATCGTCATCGTAGTGCTTGGCGCGGTGGCGTTGGTAAAACTGCCGATTGCCCGCTATCCGGATCTTGCTCCGCCAACGATTTCGGTGAGTGCGATTTATCCAGGTGCTGATGCGGCTACGGTAGCGGATACTGTCGCGGCGACTATTGAAAAAGAGGTCAATGGCGTCGAAGGCATGATCTACATGAGTTCGGTGAGTGCCAATGATGGTAGTATGAACCTCACTGTGACTTTTGAGTCCGGAGTGGATCTGGATACCGCGAATGTGTTGGTGCAAAACCGTGTGGCATTGGCTGAGCCTCGCCTGCCGCAAGAAGTGAAGCGCACTGGTGTGTCGGTGAAGAAGAAGTCGACGGACATTGTGATGTTCATTACATTGACCTCTCCAGGGGACACGTATGATGCCGCCTATTTGTCTAACTTTGCCAATTTGCGCATTCGTGATGAGTTACTGCGTGTCACGGGTGTTGGTGATGCGTTGGTGTGGGGGGTCGGTGAATTTAGTATGCGCATTTGGCTCGATCCAGATCAGTTGCGTGTGCGAAATCTTGCTGCGAGCGAAGTGGTTGATGCGATTCGTGAACAAAATGTGCAAGTCGCGGCCGGCCGAGTCGGTGCTGCGCCTACACCTGAGGGCACTGCATTTGAGTATGTTCTGAGCGCACATGGTCGGCTTGTGGAGGTTAAGGAATTTGAGAATATTATCGTCGCCACAGGTGAGGACGGGAGGGTGGTCCGAGTCGGCGATGTGGCACGAGTGGAGTTAGGCTCGGACGTGTACAACTTTAATTCGAAACTGAATGGCAAGTCTGCGACAGCGATTGCGATTTATCAAATCCCTGGATCGAATTTGATGGATGTTGCTGATGGTGTGTCGGCGGCAATGACCCGACTATCGAGTGCGTTTCCGAATGATGTAGAGTATAAGGTAGTGTACGACTCGACATGGGTGGTGGACGCATCAATTAAAGAAGTCATCATTACACTGTTCGCGACTGTGACCTTGGTGGTCTTGACGGTATTTCTCTTCCTGCAGAACTTCCGTGCGACCTTGATCCCGACGATCACTATACCAGTCGCCTTAATCGGCACTTTTTCGGTGCTGTTGGCGCTTGGATTCTCGCTCAATATATTGACGCTCTTCGGGATCGTTCTGGTGATTGGTATCGTGGTCGATGACGCGATCCTCGTAGTGGAGAATACCTTTGTTCACTTAGAGAAAGGCCTCAGTGGTAAGCGAGCGGCAGAGGAGTGCATGAAGGAAGTGACTGGGCCCATCCTTGCGACGACACTGGTTCTGTTGGCGGTGTTCGTTCCCACTGCAATGATGAGTGGGATTACTGGCACGATGTTTAAGCAGTTTGCGATTACAATTTCGATCGCGACGGTTTTTTCCTCAATCAATGCGTTGACGCTCGCTCCTGCTCTTTGCGGTGTATTGCTCAAGCCTGGTCAAGCAGAAGCCAAGGGCGTGTTTAAATTGTTTAATAATTGGATCAGTGGGTCGAATAAGTTCTATCAAGGCTTGGTTCGTATCGCCTTGAAGGGCTCTGTCATTGGCCTCTGTGTTTTCGGCGCGATTATCTATATTTCAATGAAAGGTATGGGCAGTTTACCGACGGGTTTCGTGCCTCAAGAGGACGAAGGCTATTGTATGGTCGGCGTTCAATTGCCAGATGGTGCGACCCTGGCTCGGACTGACGTAATCATGGATGAGGTGCAGAAGATCGTGAGTGCCACGCCCGGGGTGGTCGATTGTCTCGCGATTTCAGGTTACTCTTTAATTGACGGTGCGGCTGGAGTGAATGCTGGATTCTGTGTAGTGGTGTTTGAGCATTGGGATGACCGTAAGACGCCCGAATTGCATCAGAGTGGCATACTTGCCGCTATGCAGCGTCAGTTCGCAGGGATTCAAGATGCAATAGTCTTTGGCTTTCCGATGCCTTCATTGCCGGGTGTCGGCACCACGGGGGGATTCACCTACATGTTGCAAGATCTCGAAGGCGGGGGGTTGGTGCAATTGGCTGAGATAGCCAACAGCTTAATTAGTGAAGCGAACCAAGATCCTGCTATCGCAGGTGCTCGTACGACCTTTCGGGCCAGTGTACCGCAAATCTTTGTGGATATTGATCGCGAGCAAATCAAACGCACTGGCACTTCGATGACGTCTGTCTTTGATACGCTGCAAATATATTTAGGGTCCTTGTATGTGAATGATTTCACCCTGTTTGGCCGAGTGTTTAAAGTCGTGGCTCAAGCGGATGCGGAGTTTCGTGGTGAGCCTAGTGATATTAACAAGCTGGCGGTTAAGGGTGCCGATGGGCGAATGATTCCGTTGGGTGCAGTCGCTTCACTGGAGGAGAAATTAGGCCCGCAAAACATTATTCGTTTTAATATGATGCCGTCGGTCAAAGTGTTGGGTAACCCATCTTCTGGGCATAGCTCAGGAGAGGCGATGGATGCGATGGAAGCTCTTTCAGCGACGAGCCTCCCCTTATCGATGAGCTTTGCATGGTCGGAGTTGTCGTATCAGGAAAAGCAGGCGGCAACGGGTCTCGCTGTCATTTTTGTATTTGCAGTCTTGATGGTTTACTTATTGCTGGCCGCTCAGTACGAGAGCTGGACGTTGCCGATCTCTGTTTGCTTGTCGGTACCGACTGCTCTGCTCGGTGCGGTGATTGCGGTTAAAATGCGTGGCATGGAGAACAATGTGTATACGCAGATCGGACTGATCCTGTTGGTCGCGCTATCGACTAAAACTGCGATTTTATTGACCGAATTCGCGAGTGCTCAGCGTAAAAGCGGAATGAGTATTTTTGACTCGGCAGTGGAGTCAGTGAAACTTCGGTTTCGTGCGGTGTTAATGACTGCACTTTCGTTTATTCTTGGCGTGATTCCATTGTTGATCGCTTCGGGCGCGGGCTCGGCGTCACGGCAAATCCTCGGCACGACAGTGTTTGGTGGGATGGTGGCTGCGACTTTGCTCAGCTTGATTGTGGTGCCGATGATGTATTTCGTCATTCAAACGATCTCAGAGAAAATCACGAGCAGTCCGAAAGTGGATGAGCCTGTTGAAGATACAGGTAGCGCGGAATAGACTTTAGCATATGTCCAAAAATCCTTACGAATCCGACGAGCTGTTGCAGCAGTATTTAATCTTTCATTATGCCAGAGCAGAGGAGCAGTTTCCTTATGCGTTCGGTGCTGTAGATGCGTTGGACTTTCCGCTGCGCTGTGTGAGCGAAGGGGTCGATGCTTCAGTATTACCTGATGCGCCGCGGGCATTGGATCTCGGTTGCTCGGTTGGGCGCTCTACTTTTGAACTGGCCCGAAAGTGCCGAGAGGTGATTGGCATTGATTATTCACAGGCGTTTATTGATGCGGCCAATCGAATGAAGACGCAAGGCCTGCATCCTGCTTGGCGGCTAGATGAAGGTTCAGCTACGACGCTACTCGACCTAAAGGTGGATGCTGCGATCGATCCGAATCTGGTGCACTTTGAGCAAGGCGACGCACAGCACATCCGTGAGGATATCGGGCTGTTTGATGTGGTGATTGCGTGCAACTTGATCTGTCGTTTACCCGAGCCAATGCGCCTGCTGCAGCGGTTGTCGCAGTTACTCAAGCCTGGCGGGCAGTTAGTCATTACTACGCCATTCACCTGGCTCGAGGCATATACCCCGCCCGAGAATTGGCTCGGAGATGGTGCGGAGGATTCGTTTGCAGGGTTACGTTCCGCATTGGAACCGAGTTTTGAGTTACAAAAACAGTGGGATATGCCGTTCCTCATTCGCGAGCATGCCCGCAAGTTTCAATATAGCATTGCGCAAGCGAGTCGTTGGGTGCGCCGCTAGTCGGCTGACTGACATCCGACCTTTTTGAGTAGCTTGACATCGGCAACGATGGGGCCGAAGGGCAGCATGCTGGCGATTAGTAGTAGCGCCGTCGTTTTAAGTGGCCACTTGTAGTCGAGTTGTCCGAGCCCAGCCAGTCCGACGTACAGAATCCAAAGCACGCCGTGCGCCATCCCGACAATGCGCACCATTTCCGGCTGGCCGAACGCATACTTCAGCGGCATGGCAACGCCTAGTCGCAGTAGACAGGAAATGGCTTCAAGAATGCCGACACGGCAGAGGCGGTTGAGGCTGCTGCCGAATTTGAACATGCGAACCGCGATTGAAGGAGTTTTGCTGAATGGCGATTAAAAATTATGAGTATAGTTTGCTGTCAGTTGTGATCTCGGGCGAATCGCCTGCGAATGAGTTTTTCGATTTCAAGGACAATGAATCCAGGCAGTAGGCAGGGGAGTATATAGAGCCACCATTCCAGCGGGAAGTTAGCCATACGGAAGGCATTGGCGACTTGTGGGACGAACATCGGTATTAGGCGTAGAGCTAAGCTAGCACTGATGCCTGCGAGTAACCATTTGTTGGAGAACGGACTGAAGGTAAAGGCCGACCTGTTGATAGAGCGTGCGCTCAAAACGAAGCCATCATGCACCATCAACACCGCCCAGAATGCAGCAGTTTGAGCTTGGGTGAGTAGTAGTGCATCAATGACGGTGCCATCTGCTGCGACGGCTGCGGCACCAAAGTGGTGGTAGATCCAAAATCCTGGCAGAGCGATGGCTAAGCCAATTAGGATAACGCGATCTAGCAATAGGAAAATGGCAAGTTTTGCTTTCGGTGGGCGTGGTGGCTGTTTGAGTAAGTCGCGTTCTTTGCTCTCCATCATCAGCGGCATCGTTAGAAATACCGAGTCGAACAGATTGATCCAGAGAATCATGACCGGTTCGAGTGTTAGGCGTGCCGAGAAGATCGGAATAAAGGAAGCCATGAGCACGGCACCGATGACGAGTAGTGCTTGTCCGCCGTTGGTGGGGAGTGTGTAGAGAATGGCCTTTTCCAGGTTTTTCCATGCGTGGCGGCCTTCTTCGACTGCGCTGATGATACTGGCAAAGTTATCGTCAGTCAGCACCATGTCTGCGGCCTCTTTGCTGACTTCGGTGCCGCTGCTGCCCATGGCAATGCCGATGTCTGCGGCCTTCAGGGCGGGTGCGTCGTTTACGCCGTCGCCGGTCATGGCTACTATTTCGCCGCGTTCTTGTAATTTTTGAGCGATCCGGAGTTTATGCTCCGGGGCGACGCGGGCAAAGACCGAGACGCGGACGACGGCCTCGCGCAGCTCGTCGTCATTCATTCTCGCGAGTTCTTCGCCACCGATAGCGGGTGGGGCGTTCTGATCGACAATACCCAACTGAAGGGCCACGGCGGTTGCGGTCATCGCGTGGTCGCCAGTGATCATCACGGGACGGATGCCTGCGCTTTTACACTTTTGGACTGAGTTAATTGCCTCTTGTCGGGGTGGGTCAATCATTCCTTCGATACCTAGGAAAGTGAGGGTGTGGAGGTCTTGTGAAGTGATACGCTTGTGTGTTGTAGGAACCGTTTTGTATGCCATTGCGAGTAAGCGAAGTGCTTTACTCGCGAGTTCGGCTGCTTCCGCATGTATGCGCTCGGGCTGGACGGCGGTGTGGCCGTGGTCGGTTACTTGCTGAGTGCAGAGGGCGAGCACTTGTTCGGGGGAACCTTTGACGAAGATATGATTCTCGTTTTCGCCACGGTGTAGTGTCGCCATATACATGTTTGCTGAATCGAACGGGATCTCGTCCAAGCGTTTAGAATGATCGGATATATGAGCCTTCGCAGCAGAGACGAGTAGGGCTCCCTCGGTCGGGTCACCCACGATGTGATGGCGCTTTTCTTCGCTCACCAGCCGAGCATTGTTGCACAGCAGGCCGGCCCGGAGTGTTTCGTGTAGAGGTGTGGGCAACTCGGACGGATCGATGGGGGTTCCAGCGTGAAGGAAAAAACCTTCGGGATCATAGCCGACACCTCGGACCTCGTAGGTGCTGTCGGCACAGAGAACGGCCTGCACTGTCATTTCATTTTTTGTGAGTGTGCCGGTTTTGTCGGAGCAGATGACGGTAGCGCAGCCGAGTGTCTCTGCGGCGGGTAGGCGTCGGATGAGGGCGTTCCGCTTGGCCATTCGGGTGGCGGAGAGAGCGAGTATGCCGGTCACGATCATGGGCAACATCTCGGGGATCGCTGCGACGATCAGTGAGATCGATCCGAGGAAGTTATAGCCGATGTCGTAGCCGACGACGCGGCCGAGTCCGAAATTCAAGATCCCGATTAAAAGTATGGCGATGATCAGAGTGCGCGTGAAATCGGCAATCTTGTTCTGCAATGGGGTCAGGGGTGCCTTCGTCGCTTTCATCAGCACTGCGATCTTGCCGATTTCGGTGCGTTCGCCTGTTTCGATTACGACGCCGAGTGCGGATCCACGTGTGGCAAAGGTGCCACTAAAGGCGATGCAGTGTTGGTCGCCGGGGGTGAGGTTCGGTCGCTCGATGGCTTGGGTCTCTTTTTTGACGGGCACAGATTCGCCGGTCAGCGCGCTCTCATCGGCGTGAAAGTCGTGGGCATTCTCTAGGCGCAAGTCGGCGGGCACACGATCTCCGCCGCTCAGGGTGACGATCTCTCCAGGCACGAGCTCCCGACTGGGTATGATAGTGGCCTCGCCATTGCGGATGACGGTGCATTTTGCAACAAGTGTGCGCTTGAGTGCTTCAAGCGCACACTCCGCTTTGCCCTCTTGGAAGAAGCCGATGATGACGTTGAAGACGACGACCCCCACGATGACTGCCATGTCCACCCACATTCCGAGAATCGCGGTCAGAGTGATTGCGAGTAGCAGGATATAAATGAGTGCGTTATGGAATTGGCGTATCAGGCGTTTCCATGCGCTGGACTTCTTTATTTTCAGTTCGTTATAGCCGTATTCGTCCAAGCGTTGGCGGGCGATGTCTACGGAGAGTCCTTCTGGGGAACTAGATAGGTGGTCGAGCACATCCGCGCTCGATAATTGATACCAGAATTTGTTGCAATTACGGGACATCGCACTGTCAGTACGATGCACCAATGCATGTCCGGAGGCAAGTTCTGATGCCTTTTATGCGCTGCGCTCTAGGGGGGCAACATCTGCCAGCCTAGGCGACTGGGTTACTTGACTTCGATCTGTTTAAGCAGTTTAACATCGGCGAGAATCGGGCCAAAGGGGAGGACACTCGCAATGAGCAGCAGCGCCGTGGTTTTTAGTGGCCACTTGTAGTCGAGTTGTCCGAGCGCAGCCAGTCCGACATATAGCATCCAAAGCACGCCGTGCGCCATCCCGACAATGCGCACCATTTCCGGCTGGCCGAACGCATACTTCAGCGGCATTGCCACGCCGAGTAGTAACAGGAATGAAATGGCTTCGAAGATGCCGACGCTGCGTAGGCGGCTGAGGGTGGTGTCGAATTTAAACATA
>Ga0075467_10003220_pt1 | contig 12603 bp, 6 predicted proteins | sample DEB08_DNA_9_FD_75067 | JGI IMG/M metagenome (GOLD analysis project Ga0075467, IMG submission 75067) | Aqueous microbial communities from the Delaware River and Bay under freshwater to marine salinity gradient to study organic matter... | ecosystem: Environmental > Aquatic > Marine > Coastal ...
GGAGGGAATTTTCTGCTGCGCCGTTACAATATTGCTCAAGTTAACTGCAAAAACTGCAACCACAAAATTCTAAACGAATGAAAAAGATCGAAGCTATTATCCGCCTATCCCGCTTTGAGCGCGTACGCGATGCTTTAGCTGACATCGGGGTGAACTTCTTCACGCTGACGGAAGTAAAAGGTTTCGGTTTGCAAAAGGGAGAGAAACTGATGTATCGTGGCAGTGTCTATGATTCTGACTACATCGCCCGCTTGCGACTCGACATCTTTTGCAACACGGAAAAAGTAGACGAAATTATTGATGCCATTGTATCCGCCGGGCGGACGGGCGAAGTTGGCGACGGTAAGATTGTGGTCATGGATATCGACCACATCGTTCGCATTCGCACCTACGAAGTTGGCTCCGAAGCTATTTAAAACCACCACCTTTTCTTTTCGGCCGAGCCTGCCGATCAACGACTTTTTTCCCTAGCCGCAGACCAAATTAATCCTAACTATCATTTTTTCACAGAAAAACCAACGTATTGAAAAGCCACCTTTTGCGCTGGTAATTTTCAGTATGCTGTGCGAACAATCTACAATCTTGAACAATCATGGAACAAGGATTATTTACTGCTAATAACGTTTGGATGCTTGTGGCAACTTGCCTGGTGTTTATCATGCACCTCGGCTTTGCTACCCTCGAAGCAGGGTTCGTCCAGAAAAAGGATGTCGTCAACATTCTCTACAAGAATTCGATGATCCTTTGTATTGGTCTGTTGACCTACTGCATCGTCGGTTTCAATCTGATGTACCCAGGCGCTGACTACGCTGGAAAATTCTTTGGTTTTGCTGGTTTCGGCCTGGCTATGCCCGAAGGTGCAGCTGGTGCTATTGATTACGCCAGTGGCGGCTATACTTACTGGACGGATTTTATCTTCCAGGCGATGTTCGCTGCAACGGCGGCTACCATCGTTTCGGGTGCCGTAGCTGAGCGCATTAAGCTGAATGCTTTTCTGATTTTTGCTACGATTCTCGTTGCCTTTTCCTATCCCATCACCGGCATGTGGAAGTGGGGAGGTGGCTGGCTCAACGCGGCGGGCTTCTACGATTTTGCGGGCTCTACGCTCGTGCACGCGGTGGGTGGTTTTGCGGCCCTGGCAGCAGTATTGGTGCTGGGCGCCCGGACGGGTAAATACTTCAGCAACGGCAAGATCAAGCCCATTCCCGGGCACAGCATGCCGCTGGCCGCTATGGGCGTTTTCCTCCTGTGGTTTGGCTGGTTTGGATTCAACGGTGGCTCGGTGCTGAGTGCTGATCCCGTTTCCGTTTCGCTGGTATTTGTGACCACTTCGCTGGCCGCCGCCGCGGGTGCTATGGGGGCGTTCTTCGTTTCTTATATCATGTTCAAAGCCCACGACCTCTCCATGGTCCTGAATGGTATTCTGGGTGGGCTGGTAGGGATTACCGCCGGTGCCGACCAGATGGGGCCCACCTCAGCTATTCTTATCGGTCTGATCGCAGGATCCATTATTCCATTGTCGGTTGTTTTCTTCGATAAGATCAAAATCGACGACCCCGTAGGTGCAACTTCAGTACACCTGGTTTGCGGTATCTGGGGCACCCTGGCCGTTGGTATTTTTGGTCAGATGGCCAGCCTCCAGCAGCTGTGGATTCAGTTCTACGGGGTGATGGCGGTGGGCGCTTTTACCCTCGTTTTTGCTTATTCCCTGATGTACTTGTTGAAGATAACGATCGGAGTCCGGGTGAGCGAAGAAGAAGAGATCAAAGGCCTGGATATCGGCGAACACGAGATGCAAGCTTATTCCGAAGGCGTTGAGGATTCTTCCTTCCAACTTTCTACGGTCGATTAAGCCCCAATAAAAAACCCCTGCAAGTGCGGCAACACGAACAGGGGCATTAGACAACGATAAATCGCTACCTAACTCAACTGTAATAATACAGGTTCAGGACTATTTGTTCAAGTTTTTGGTAAAAAAACTTGTCCAACGGTTCGTGAGTGGTTTATCGTTTTCAATTTTTTGAAATCCATTTTGATAAACCATTACACCAACTGTTATGAAAAAACTTGAACTAACCTTCCTGGTTATTGTATTAACCGTTTTATCGTCCGGCGCAAAGGCGCAGGACGCAGCTGAAGCACCTGGTTTTCCACCAGCAGCACCCACTAGCATCCCCGCCGAAGAAGCAGAAGCGGATCCTGGTTTTACCCTGACGGGTTACGTTGATGCCTATTTCCAGGGGAACCTGATCAAAGGCAAAGACTCCGATAGCCCACTGGTTTTTCCTACCAGTTTTACGGACTTCGCCAATACGTTTGGAATCGGCAATGTCAACCTGCTGGCGAGTAAAGAATGGGGCAAGGTGAGCTTCGTAGGCCAGGTGGGCTTTGGCCCCCGGGCCGTAGCGGGTAATGGCGACAGCAACATTGACTTCTTTGGTGCCGGTGATCCGGGCTTGAATATTGCCAGTACGATCCAACAGTTGTACGTAGCGTATTCACCCAGTGATGCCGTGACGCTGACCTTGGGGAATTTTGGAACATTCGTAGGGTACGAAGTGATCGACGCCAACGTCAACACGAATTACTCGATGAGCTACCTCTTCAGCAATGGCCCTTTCTACCACACGGGTTTGAAAGCGAACTTTGCCATTGCCGAAGGTTTTGGAGCCATGGTGGGGGTGTTCAACGACACGGATAGTAAATTTGACGTCATTGAAGGCAAACACCTCGGTGGCCAGTTGAGTTTCGAAACAGGTGGCCTGGCGGCTTACCTCAATTTCCTGACCGGCAAGGAAGCCGAAGGCGATAAGCCCGACGACACCACCGACGACCTCTACGAGACCCAGGTGGACCTGACGGCTACTTATACCGTGAGCGAAACGCTCCTCCTCGGGCTGAATGCCAGCAAGTATACCACCCGTGCGGATGGCAACACCATGGGGGGCTTCTTCGGAACGGCATTGTACAGCACCATCGGCGTGACCGAAGGGTTTAATCTGGGCTTGCGGGCAGAATATTTTGTCCTGACAAATCCAGCAGAAATTGATACGGATGAGCCCAATGTGCTTAGCTTTACCGCTAGCGGTAATTTTAAAATTGGAGACCTGACGATTATTCCGGAATTTCGCTACGACACAGGAAACAATGGTTTCTTGTTTGATTCAAATCCTGGAGATACTGGCGCGGCCAGCTTCATCCTGGCGGGCGTGTACAGTTTCTAAAATAGGTGCTGGGCACTTGGTCTTGTTGTCGGTTTTTAAATTTAAATCAATGACAGCACTTCTTGTGTAGTGCCTGTGTAAGATAAGTTGAAGATTAATTTAATTTTCAACCTTTATTTGTGTCTTTTCCTATTGCAGAACTTATAAAATTTTTGACTAAAATGAGCAAGTCTAAATTAGAGTACATTTGGTTGGATGGTTACAAACCTACCCAGTCATTACGGAGCAAAACCAAGATTGTTAAAAACTTCAGCGGCAAGCTGGAGGATTGTCCCATGTGGTCTTTCGATGGTAGCTCTACCGAGCAAGCACCGGGTAACTCCTCGGATTGTCTGCTCAAGCCCGTGGCCATTTACCCGGACCCGGCCCGCCGCGACGGTTTCCTCGTGATGACGGAAGTCCTCACTGCGGATGGCAAACCACACCCGTCCAATGGTCGGGCGATGATCGACGATCAGGACGATGATTTCTGGTTCGGTTTCTAGCAGGAATATTTCCTCTGGGATCCCGCCACCAACAAGCCGTTGGGCTTTCCCGCCGATGGTTATCCTGCTCCCCAGGGACCTTACTACTGCTCTGTAGGCGCCACGAATGCCTTTGGTCGGGAGATCATCGAGGAGCACCTCGATTTGTGTATCGATGCCGGACTGAATATTGAAGGTTTCAATGCCGAAGTAGCTGCCGGACAGTGGGAATTCCAGATGTTCGCCAAAGGCGCCCAGCAAGCTGGTGATCAAATTTGGGTAGGCCGTTACCTGCTCGAGCGTACCGCTGAAAAGTACGGCGTGGCCATCAACTACCACTGTAAGCCAGTACAAGGCGATTGGAACGGTTCGGGCATGCACGCCAACTTCTCCAATTCTACGCTCCGCGAGTGTGGTTCGGAAGAAGTTTACAAGCAAATTATGGAGGCTTTCCGTCCCCTCACCAAAGAACACATCGAGGTGTACGGTGCCGATAACCACCTTCGCCTGACGGGTAAACACGAAACGCAATCTATCGACCAGTTCAGCTACGGGATCTCCGATCGCGGCGCATCTATCCGTATTCCAGTGGTGACGGTAGAGAAGGGTTGGAAGGGCTACCTCGAAGATCGCCGGCCCAACTCGGCTGCCGATCCTTACAAGGTAGCAGCTCGTATCATCAAAACTGTAAAATCGGCTCTAGTTCCTGCATAGGAATTTGTATAGGTCTCACCCTGATTCAGATTGGGGTGAGCATTTTTTTGATCCGCAATACGCAAAGCACCACTGGCAGGGCCAGCGGTGCTTTGTTGTTTAATTTAACGGGTAAATTTGCCTTGTATTAGGACAAAATCATATCTTTAGGCAAAATTTAGAGAAACCCTCCGTTAAGACTCCCTTTTGCAAAAGCGGAATAACCGCATTTTTTTACCAGCTACTCGTTGTAAGTAGTACTAAGTAAGGCTATCTAAATCATTCATCCCATGACTAAAACAGTTACGCCTTCCCCTGCGTACGATCTTCTTTTTGCTCGTTTCCTTCCCACGCTGCTTGGTTGTTTTGTGGCTATTTCCTTGCTAATCCCCGGATCAGTTGTGTTGGCACAAACCTGCCCCGTGATCGGTGGCATCGATGGCCCTGACCGCTTCTGTGCGGTTTTTCCTTTTACGGTAACCGCAACGGGCTTACAAAGCTTAACGGGCCCCGAAAATGGGGAGACCGACTTCTCCATCGCCTTCGTCTATTTGCCCGCCGGATCCACTGCTGACCCCTACGTTGATGGCGTGCTTCTGGGTAATACACCCGCCGTGGATGGCGTTGCCGAGCTCTTTGAAACCGGTGCCGATCTGCCCGTCAACAACTACGCGATTTACGCTATTCTGAGTCCCGCCCCCGCGGACGTCAATTGTCGGCCCCAGCAATTGTTAGCCCTCAACCTTACGCCCTGTGACGACCTGGGCAATTTCGCCTTTCTGGATTTCGACAACAACGGCGTTTTCGCTGGCGATGATGTGCCCTTACCCCAGGTGGTGGCCCGCCTCTACGATGCCACCTCCGACGTGGAACTGTTCGACCGGGGCCCCGAAACCACCAACGCCAACGGCAATTACTGGTACGCGCTTGTTCCGCCCGGCGACTATTTCTTTCGCTTCGATGCGCCCGCCGGCTACTTGCCCGCAGCCCTGCCCGCCGTACCGGGCAACAACACCAACCGCATTGACCCCGCCGCGGGTAATGGCCCTACCAGCACACCCGACTTCACTTTCGCTGCCACTTCGGTAGACTATTCCTTCGATGCCGCTTTCGTGGGCCCCGGCACCATCGGCGGTACCGTTTGGGCCGATGATGATTTCGGCTTTGATTTTGACGAACCCGGCATCGCGGGTGTCGCCCTCAGCCTGACCTGGGACGGCCCGGACGGCGCCTGGTCGACGACCGATGATGTCACGCTGGCCAAGGTAGCCGCTACCGGTGGTGCGTTCAACTTTCCCAACCTGCCCTACGGTCATTACCGCCTGGCGGTGACTTCCGTAGCAGGAACCATTCTTCAGAACGGTTACGCGCTGGCCAGCCCGGCGGTGACCCCGGTTGAGTTTACCATTGCAGCAACTGCCACCGATTTTGCGAATGCGGAATTCATTTACCAGCCGTTGTGCCTGCCTTCCACCGGCCGCCTGCTGACCAATGACCCCCTGATCCTGTGCGGCAATGCCAATGAAGGCATCTATGCCAACCAACAAATCCGGGTAACCCTCAGCAATTTTGTGGCGCCGGCGGCTATTCCCACCGCTTATGCCTACCGGGTACTGGTGGTCAATGCGGCCGGAACTATCGTGCAGGTTCACCCCCTCAACAACCCCCAAAACGGTGCCCAGGTGACCGTCGATCTGGTAGGGCTGCCCACGGGCGCCCATACCATCCAGGGCGTGCATTACCTCACTACCGACCCTGACCTCGCCGTGCCCCTCAACTTCGGCAACGGCGCACTCCTGCAACCCCTCCTGGATCGCCTGACCCTGGTGGATGGCCAGGCCAATGCGGGCGCCCTGGCTAACGTGTGTGGAGACATCAGCCACCTGCAAAACAACCTGGTGGCCAACACCGAACCCCAGCCGCCCGTCTATTTGGGTTGCCTGGGGTTCGTCAACGTATCGCTCAACAACCAGTGTGGCGCTACCGTCACGCCAGCTATGGTCCTGGTCGGTGACTGGGGCTGCCTGCGGCCCGTCGACTTTCAGGTCAGCATCTACCAAAACGGACAGCTCGTCTCCACCAACGGACAACTCAGCGGCTGCGGCGGTTATGAATACCGCATCGACCTGCTCCTGCCTGGCAGCAGCGGCTTCCCGTGTTGGGGCTACATCAACGCCCGCGACGTCACCCCGCCCGCTATCACCTGCCCGCCCACCATCAGCGGTAGCGACAATGTGTTGGGCGCCGCCGATTTTAGCTGTACCGATATCGACCTCCTGCGCCTCACCGCACCGGCAGCCTACATCGTAGACGGCAATGGCGTTCCCGTATCCATTCCACCTACCCTGCGGGCTATTCTCGACATCACCGGCTATCCCACGGTGACCGATGGTTGTGATTTCGTACGCATCTACGTGTCCGATGCCGTCACCCAGAATGGCAATTGTGGCGATACCTACATCACCCGCACCTTTTTTGCAGAAGACAAATACGAGTCTGGCTGCGGCGGAACCCCAAATATCTCCGCAGTTTGTACCCAACGCATCAACTTCCGCAAGGTGACGATCGACGAAGTACTGCTTCCCCCAAATCTGGTGGAGCTCGACTGTTCGGCATTTGGCGGGCAGCCCAACCCCACGCCCGCTCAGATCAACGCGGCCCTGGGGGTATTGGGCTATCCGGCTGTGAACAGCTTTTTTGATGCCAATCCGGCCACACCCGCGTTCGATCCCCATCTCGTCAACCAGGTGTACTGCAATATCGGGGCTTCCTATGAAGACCATCCCCGGGTAACGGTCTGTGGCTCCTCCTATTCTTTCCTGCGCGAATGGTACATCTTTGACAAATGCAATTTGAGCAGCGTCCTGGAATTTACCCAACTCATCAAGGTCAAAGACAATACCAACCCCACGCTGGTGCTGCCTACCGTCGACTACAACAACGATGGCGTGCCCGATGTCCGGCGCTATTCGACCGCGCCTTACGACTGTTTTGCGCACATTCCGCTGCCGGCACCCACTGAACTGACCGATATCTGCTTGGGACCCGCTACCGTAACCATCACCGTAACCGATGCCAACAATACCATCTTGCTGGTGGGTGGGGTAGGGGGCCTGCTCACGGTGCCACCGGGCAATTACACTTTCGCCTACTGCGCCAGCGATGGCTGTGGCAACGAAACCTGTATCCCTATGCCCGTCATTGTGCGCGATGAGATCGCCCCGACGGTCATCTGCAACAATGCCCTGATTGTCCAGATCGGCGGTGGCGACATCGCCAATGGCCTCTCCGGTATCGCCCGGGTAATGGCCACCAGTGTGGATGAGGGGTCCAACGACAACTGCTCGCCGGTCACGCTGGCCGTGCGCCGCAATTACTGGAACAACAACGATTGCAGCCTCAACCCCAACCAATTCTCTCCCTGGGGCGAATACATCGATTTTTACTGTTGCGACATTGCCCGCTCCGTGACCATCGAACTGCGGGCGACCGATGCCGTGGGTAATACGAATTCCTGCTGGTTGAACCTCGTGCCCGAAGACAAGCTGAAACCCTTCTGCTACGCCCCTGCCAACCAGACGGTAACCTGTGCCGAATTGCCGCTGCTGTTTTCCGGCGACCTGCAGGATGCCTACGCGGACGATTTTGCCGCTACTTCGCTGCTGCTCAGCCAACTTTTTGGTGGCCCTACGGGCACCGACAACTGCGCCGTGGATACCCTGGTAGAGCGCACCCCGAACATCAACATCAATGCCTGTGGCTGGGGAACCCTCGTGCGCCGCTTCGAAACCTGGCAGCTCAAGCCGGAAGGCGATGCCAACGGCAACGGCATCATCGACGCCAGCGAAGTGTTGCGCTCCACCAACAGCTGCTCCCAAACCATCACCATCACGGAAACTCACCAGTACGTGATTGATTTTCCGGCCGATGCCATTGCCGACTGCCTGGATCCCGATATTGCTGCCATCGTCACGGAAGCGACCGGCTGCGACAACCTCGCGATCAATATTGGCGAACCACAGCGCTTCAGTGCTACCGGCGACGAATGCTACAAGCTCAGTATCACCTACGACGTCATCAACTGGTGTATCTGGGACGGGGAAGCCGATGCCTATCAGGTCACCCGCCAAACCGATACCGACGACAGCGTCGTGGATGCCTGCGAACGCCCCGTCGTGCGCGTGAACGACAGCGGCGCCAGCATCGACCGCAACCACCCCGAGCCCGGCTGTGGCTCCAACCTGGCCGATAATTTCCCGGTACCCGCCGCGCAGAATGTCGGTCGCTGGCGCTATACCCAGTTCGTGAAGGTGTACGATAATTCGGAGCCGACCTTCACGGTGGCACCTTTTGGAGGCCCTACGGCTACGTGTCCGGATCTGCCCGCGGGCGTCTTCGGCTCCCTCGACAATGACAACTGCACGGCACCCATCCTCATTTCCTTCAGCCTGGATGACGCCTGCGAAGTGTTCGACTACACGGGCACCCTGGTGCTCAGCCTGACGGGCGCTACCATCGACTGGTTTGCCCAGGACACCAATGCCGACGGCCTGATTGACGCCAATGAGTTCAATCCCGAAGACAATGTATTGGGCCAGGTCGTTCCACAAGGGGGCACCACCTTTCTGTTCACCAGCCAGGCTCCGGTGATCCCCAGCACCCCGGGCGAAAACGTGTACCACACCCTGCGCCTGGAGGCAGTAGATGGTTGTGGCAACCCCGCTGCCCGCTACGTGTCTTTCCGGGTGGTCGACTGCCAGGCTTCGGCACCGATCTGTATCAGTGGCCTGACGGCGACCCTGACCCCCAATGCCGGGGGCGAGTGTGAGGCCGCTATCTGGGCTACCGATTTCCTGGGGAGCCCCATCACCGATTGCAGTGGCTCGCTGAGTTACGCCATCTACCGCGCCGCCGACGTGCTGACCGCCGGACCGGGCTTTGTGCCCTCCGCCAGCGCGACCAGCCTGGTACTGACGATGAACGACGAAGAAACAACGGTGCTTTATATCTACGCCATTGATGGCGCCGGCAACTTCGGCTATTGCGAAACCTACGTACTGGTACAGCCCAGTTTCGTATGCCTGGCCCTCGGTGCCATCGGCGGCATGATCAGGACGGAGGAAGAACGCCCCGTAGCCAGCGTACAACTGAGCCTGAGCGGGCCTATGCCCATGAGTACCATGAGCCAGGCTGATGGCTCCTACGTGTTTGAGAACCTGGAAGAAGATTTTGACTACACCGTCACCGCTTTCCGCAACGACAACCACCTGAATGGGGTCACGACTTTTGACATTGTCCTCATCAGCAAGCATATCCTGGGTCTGCAACCGCTGGATTCACCCTACAAACGGATCGCGGCCGATGTCAACCATTCGGAATCCATCACCACGCTGGACATCATCCACATGCGCAAGTTGATCCTGAATATCTACGAGGAGTTTCCCAGCAATACCAGCTGGCGCTTTATCGACCAGCGCTACCATTTTCCGGCCCCCGAGAATCCGTGGCAGGAATTTTTCCCGGAGCTGATCAATATCAATGACTTGATAGGGGAAAACCTCAATGCGGCTTTTATCGGTATTAAGATCGGAGATGTGAATGGTTCCGCAGTTCCTGGAATGTGATACGTTTTTTTTTGTGTAATTATTGGTAGTTTATGTCTTTCCTGCTACCTTTAGTCAACTTTTGAACAGCAAGGCAGTAGAGAAAAAGACACATCAAGGTGTGTTTTCTATTAAAATCCTGATACCAAGCTGTTGCTTTTTTTGACGACCTTACATGTTTGCTGGCCAGAAGATTCGGTAACCCACCGTTTTCTACCCACTTTGCTTTTACGACGTACCTTTATTTATAACAAATTGTAATCTTATGATGACGAGAATTTCTACACGCTTTAAATCCTACCTTTCTTTTCGGTGAGTATTGGCGTTGGCACTTATGAGTTTTAGTTGGGCTGCTTTTGCACAGCCAGCTAATGATTTATGTGCTAATGCGATTGCCGTAACGGCACCCAGCACCACGCCAGGTACGACGGTAAATGCGACCACTGATGGTGCAGGAACCTGTAACACGTCCAATACGGCTCCTGGTGTATGGTATACGCTTACCCCCGCGATTACGGGAACGGTGCAGATCAACCTTTGTGGCTCTCCCTACGACACCAAGCTCAGTGTTTACACCGGCGCATGTGCAGGTCCCCTGACTTGTGTAGCGGGTAATGATGACTTTTGTGGGTTGCAATCACAGGTTACCATTTCGGTAACTGCCGGAACAACCTACCGCATCCTGGTACACGGCTTTGGTTCTGCTACGGGTACCTTTACCCTGACTGTCGGAACCATCGTTCCAGCAGTAGCTAATAACGACGCGTGTACTGGTGCCATTGCCCTGGCTTGTGGCCAGCCCGTCACGGGTACTACGGTAGGCGCTACGGCGGATGCCGTACCTACTTGTGTTACTGGCCTGAGCACTGCCCCCGGCGTATGGTATTCCTTTGCGGGTACGGGTGACCTTGTGACTGCTTCTCTTTGTGGTTCTGCCTTTGACACCAAGATAGGCGTTTTCTCCGGCACCTGTGGTGCCCTGACTTGTGTGACGGGTAACGATGACTTTTGTGGTTTGCAATCACAGGTTACTTTCACCTCGGTACCCGGTACGACGTATTTTGTACTCGTGACTGGTTTTAGTGCGAATGCCGGAGCCTTTACCTTGTCCGTCAACTGTGTGCCCCCCGCACCCGGTTCAATCTGTACAACCGCCCTTCCCCTTGCCTGTGGTCCAAACGTAACGGGTAGTACTGCTGGCGGTACGGTTGCTGCTGGTTTGCCATTTTGTGGCACTACGCTGACGAGTGCTCGCGGCATTTGGTATGTCCTTCCTGGTACTGGAAATGACTTTACCCTGTCGACCTGTAACCCCGGCACGAACTTCGACACCAAACTGGGTGTCTTCTCTGGTTCTTGCGGTGCTTTGACTTGTGTTGTGGGTAATGATGACGACTTTGCTTGTGGTTTTTCCATCGTTCGTTCCACGGTTAGTTTCTCCACCACCCTTGGGGTAAACTACTACGTTTTCGTAACTGGTTTTGGTACGAATACGGGTAATTATGAACTGTCAGTACAGTGCTGTGCACCGCCGCTGGCGGTGTGTCTGCCCAACCAAACGATTGTACTGGATAATGCCACCCCCGTCACGATTGACGTTGATGGCGGCTCTACCGCTGATTGTGGTGTGGAGAGCATTGTACAGAGCGCAGTTAATTTCGACTGTTTCGACACGGGTGCCAACGTGGTTACCCTTACGGTTACCGATGTAAACGGCTTGACTTCTAGCTGTACGACGACCGTAACCATTATCAGCACCTTTGTCGCTACGGAAGTAGGCTGTATTGGTGATGTGAACGTTACTTTGGGTGCCGACTGTTCTGCGCGGATTACGCCAGGAATGGTTTTGACCGGCAACAACCTGGCTTGTGCCGGAAACGTTAATGTTACGGTTGATGGAACGACTTCTGATGTGATCAGCGGCTGTGGCCCCCACACCTACTCCGTAGAGATTTTAGAACCAGTTGGTACCATCACGGAATTCCGTAACAGCGATTGGGTTTTGACCCAAGACCTGGGCAACGGTGGTTGTGCTGCTGAGTTTGCTATTACTACACTGACGCCAGCAGCCATTGCCCTGTCGATCCGTTATGGTGAAGAAGTAGCTGCTGCTTTCACGGCTCCTTATGATGGTATCGTATCTTTTGACTACGATTTCAATGGTGCGGATCAATTTTTCGATTTCCTGATCATTGATGTAAATGGTACCGAACTCGTTAACCAGAGCATGGCGGGTACGGGTACGGTCAACCAGGTACTGATGGCCGGACAAACGGCTCTTGTCCGTATCGAAGATGATGATTTCTGTGGCATCCCTGCTGGTTCAACGGATGTAACTTTAACGGCCTTCTCGTTCAGCAGCATGGAGCAAGTAGTTGCTTATACCTGTTGGGGTAACATCCTGGCGGAAGACAAAACCGCTCCCGATGTGGTTTGTCCCGCAAATACCAGCAGCATCACCCGCAACTATGCGGCGCAGATCGCTACTGGTCGTCTGGAAGCCACCGACCCCCTGCTCAACCTGAACAACTACAGCTGTTTCACGGACATCGCCCTGAACGGTAACCACAACTACGACCTGGTGACCTTCACCACGCCGAACTCACCGATTCCTTCCGA
>Ga0075467_10003221_pt1 | contig 12598 bp, 5 predicted proteins | sample DEB08_DNA_9_FD_75067 | JGI IMG/M metagenome (GOLD analysis project Ga0075467, IMG submission 75067) | Aqueous microbial communities from the Delaware River and Bay under freshwater to marine salinity gradient to study organic matter... | ecosystem: Environmental > Aquatic > Marine > Coastal ...
ACGACCCGGCAAAAATTAGACCATTAATAACGCCAATCAGGCCTAAAGGGATGGTCACTAAGATGATAATCGGGCTACGAATCGAATTAAATTGTGACACTAACAACATCAGTATCACTAACAAGGCAATTGGCAGCTTAGCCGCAATCGATGCGCCAGCATCACCCGACTCAGACGACTCGCCGCCTAATTCATAATGATAGCCGTCTGGCCATCGACCCGATTCATTGCTAAGCAGTGGTTCGATTTCAGCGGTTACCTCGGCGGCGTTAAATTCAGGTTTAAGCTGAACCTTAAGTGATAAGGTTTTAACTCGATCTCGGTGCTCAATCACACCGGCTTCAAAGGCAAGTTTTACATCGGCTACTTGTCGTAGCGGTACAAAATTACCGGTCGATTGTGAATAGACACTAAGCCCATCTAACTTACTAATATCTTCTCGGTCGCTGACATCAGCTCGCAAAATAATGGGGACTAAATCGTCTTCGTCACGAAATTGCGATAACTGCTGGCCCTGTAAGTTGGCGCGCAAGGAATAAGCCACATCATCACTACTAACGCCAGCGCGTTGTGCACGTTCTTGATTGACTTCAACCCTGAGCTTTTTACTCGGTAAGCCCCACGAGTTTTTAACCGATAATACCTTTGCGTTCGAATACAAAATTTCTGTGGCGGTATCGGCAATACGATATAACTGGTCAACGTCATCACCTTGAATTCGCACCACAATCGGGTAGCCCACTGGTGGGCCATTCTCTAAGCGAGATATCTGCTTGGATAGATCTGGTTGAGCCTTGGTAAGATACGCCTCAATACCATTAATAACTTCATCAACCACCTGCCCGTCTCGAGTATTAGCGATTAAAAACGCATTGGCGGGGTTTTGATTCGGTGGGTTTATTGTTAGTGCTAAGCGTGGGCCGCCTTCACCGACGAAGGTCATCCAACTGGTCATCGGTGCGGGATTATCGCCATCGGCTTGACCATATTCGCTTTTAATGAAATCGTCCAAATCTTCTACCATTTTGGTAGTCGTTTCAATCGACGTACCCAGAGGCATCTCTAGTTTAGCGGTAAATACAGGGTCTTCAGAGGGCTCGATAAAAATTTGTGGCACGAACCTCATCAGCATTATCGATAATAAAAACACCACCACAATAGCGCCTATAGAGATAAGTCTATTGCGCAAAGACCAATTCAAACACTTGCTATAGAAGGTGTACAACGGGCCGTCCAGAGCATCTTCTGAGGGCTGTCCTATTGGTGATTTAATCGCCCTCACGGTAAGCAGTGGTAAAAATGTCATTGCCAAAAACCATGAGACTAATAGAGCAATCGCCACCACGTAAAATATGTCGGAGGTATATTCACCAACCGCCGATTCAGCTAAGCCAATCGGCATGAAGGCAGCGGCCGTGGTTAATGAGGAAACTAACAATGGCGTCGCCAACTCTTTTCCCGACTCTACAGCGGCTTGCACCGCGCCTATTCCGGCATTACGTTTAACCAATACAGATTCGACGATGACAATGGCGTTGTCAACCAACAAACCTAGCGCAATGATTAAGGCCGCTAAGGAAATCTGATTGATGGTAATCGAAAATACCTGCATGAAATAAAACGAGATCATCATGGTAAACGGGATCAAAGTGGCTACCACCAAGCCGGTGCGCAGCCCCAGAAAGATCAACATCACCGCTACCACAATCATCACTGACTGACTTAAGCTAGAGACAAAATTGTCGATGCTCACTTCGACTAAATCGGCTTGAAACCAGATTTTTTCGATACTGATTCCCCATGGATACTGTCGCTCTAGTGCTGGCATCAAGGCATCTAAACGCGCCCCTAACTTGAGAATATCGCCGCCATCGCGCATCGAAACGCCAATCGCCATGGCACTTTCACCGTTGACTCTAGTCAGACTACTGGGCGGGTCTTCATAGGCCAAATAGACTTTTGCAATGTCTGATAGATACACTAAGCCAACCTCAGGAATCGAGATCACTGTGCGCCGAATGTCGTCAATACTTTCGAAGTTACCGGTTGGTTCAAGGGTAATACGTTCGGTGCCACTGACAATACTGCCGCCGGCTGAGACAATGTTTGCTCGGCTTAAAATGCCGGATAATTGCTGCGGCGAAAGGCCAAGCTCATTTAAGGTCGCACTCTTATAATCTATAAAAACACGCTGTTGTTGTGCTCCGTGGATATTAACCTTGGCGACGTCTGGGTCTTTTAGCAACTCATCACGAATTTGATCGGCGACATCTAATAGCTCGGCGTAACTAAAACCCTCACCAGTAAGGCTATAGACACTACCAAATATATCGCCATATTCATCGTTAACTTGTGGCGCAGGCACGCCCTCAGGCAGCTCACTTTGGATGTCTTCAACCTTGCGCCTGAGGTTATCGAAGATAGGCCGCATATCGGTATAGCGTTCCTGAAAGTTGACCTGAATAATCGAAATACCGGGCAGAGATTCGCTGGTGATAAAGTCTATCTCCGGCATCTCTTGTACTTTTTCTTCGATTTTTTTAGTGACTAACTGCTCCACACGTTCGGGGCTTGCACCATTAAACCGTGTGCTAATTACCGCTGCACGAATAGTAAAGCCGGGGTCTTGTTGTTTAGGTAGGCTAAAAAATGATGATATTCCGGTAATGAACAGAGCAAAGACCAACACTAACAATGTTCGATTATTGTTAACCGCTATTTGAGTTAAATTCATCGTCAATTCCCCGGCGGCCTAAAACGAAACCAGCATGCCCTGGCGCACAAAGGAGACTCCGGCAACCACTACTCGATCGCCGGTTAACAAGCCTGCCGCTACTTCGATGCCACCGGTTTGCAACTCACCTAAACTGACCGGCTTTTTGTCAATCGTACCTTCGGTTTCCATCTCGTTCTCAGACAATGGCCTTACCACGTAAACGAAGGCGCCTTCCGCTCCCTGCACTACGGCGGATAGAGGCAATAAGAAATCTTGCTTTGAATCAGAGTTATTCTCAAACGAAACCGACGCGGCTAATCCTGGACGAATATCGGAGCTATTGTTGTCGTCAACTAATATAGTCACCGGAAAGGTCGACCCTAGACCGCTAGCGCCGACACCAACTTCGATAACCCTACCAGAGAAAACAACATCGGCAATCGTATCAAACTTAATTTTGGCCGCTTTGCCATTGGCTAAATCGCCGATCACACTCTCAGGCACGGTAATTTCAATTTCAAGCTCGTCACTGCAGTTAACCCGAGCAACATCGCTGTTGGTTGAGACGTTTTCGTTGACCGATACCGAAATCGAGTCGATCACGCAGTCGACGTCGACGGTTAGTTTTGTGTATGACAGGTTTAACTCGGCTAGTTGCAAGGACTTTCGTGCGGCGCGCAATTGGGCAGCAACAGAATCTGAGTTTGCCCGTGACGAATCCAAATCACCCAAAGAGGCATTGTTATTGGCGTACAAGGCTCGAGTACGCTGGTAGGCCGCGCGCGCATTTCGTGAAGCGGCCATACTTTGCTCTACCGTTGCCTGAGCTTGTTGTAGCTGCAAATCATAGGTAGAAGCATCTAAACTGGCAATCACCGTGCCCGCCTCAATGCGGTCTCCTACCTTAGCCGGTACTCGGTCGACGGTGCCACTGACTTTAAAACTTAAACGCGATTCTTGCGCTGAACGGCTAACGCCTGAAAACGTCTTCAAATTTGCCGTCACATCATCGTTCACCAACACGGTTCGAACAGGCCTGACGATTATTTCTTCTTCCTCCTCAGATTGTCCGCAAGCGGTCAGACCAACAATGGCAATCAAAAGGCATACGGATAGGCGTGTATCGATAGCTGGCTTATTAATTAAACGTTTCATTTCAAACCTACCTGAGTTGCAATTTCTTGACGTATTATTTTCTTTTGCTGGTCGCTCATTAAAAACTCATAGGTACCGATCGCGCGTTGCATTTCGATACTCGCTCTGAAAAACCCGATAGACGCCTGAACTTCGGCCAAATTTGAGCTTATGCTGGCATTTTGCGCATCGAGCAAATCGACTGCCGGGACGGCTCCTTTACTATAGGCGTCGGTTACCAGCGAGAGACTTTTAGATGCCGCTATAGCCGCGTTACTACTGAATTCAAGATTGAATAAAGAGGTAGTTAAATTGTTCATGCTGGCTCTTAACGATTGCGAAATGTTCTGCTTCAGCGTTGCTAACTGATTCTCCAATTGAGCCAATTCCAATTCAGCACGTTTCTTTAATGCGCGAGTTTGACCGCCCTGGTAGAACGGTATTCGTGCATTCAACATAAGCTGCCAGTCGCGACCGTCAAGGTCGTTGGCCTGCGCTGAACTATTGTCTAAATTTTCGGACACCTGCCCGGTCAGGCTCACTTCAGGCAACCAATTTCGTCGCTTGAGTGTTTTCAATTCTCGCTGCTTAGCCTCGATAATAGCGTCTAATCGTTGAATTTCGGGAGTGTCTTCGAATGATTTTCTTAGACCAAACTGATACATACGTTCAAAGGTATCAGTGTTGTCCATCAATTTAAATATCTCGTCGATGCTATAAACCATCGAGTTATTTAGATCCAAAGGCATTAGCTCTAACTCAGCTGCAATATCTCTATTGATCACGCGGTTAAGGTTTTGTTTGGCAATTAGGACATTCGAAAAACTTTCGAATACCGCCGACTTACCGTTTGATACTTGAGTCTCCCAACGATATTGATCGGCCGATGATGACACCCCAATCGATACCCGGTCCCTAGCCAGTTCAAGGTTCTTTTCGGTGAAATCTAAATTCTCCTGCTGAATCGCCGCAACCGACTGCGACTGCAACACATCAGCCATAGCCAGACTTGCTTCACGTATAGTGTCTAACTGAGCTTGCCTATATTCATAAGAACTCGCTTTAGCCAATAATGATTGGATAGCATAATTTCCAAACTGCCGATCAGAAAAAAGTGTTTGGCTTAGTTGAATATTGGCATCGGTCGACTCTTCGTTAGCGAAGCCTGACCGCACTAAGGCTGAATCATCTTTACGTTTTAGATAGCTGCCATTAGCTGAAAGCTGCGGTAACAATGCACCTTTAGCAAAGGCTTGTTCATTCATCTGCAAGTCGACATTATAGGCAATGCTCTTCAAACTTAAGTTTTCGGCCAGTGCTCGCTCGGTGATTTGCAGCAAATCGAGGCGATCCGCCGCATTGCCTACGCCAAAGTTAACCACCTCTGCGTCGACCAGCACCTTGAAATCGATGGCGATGCCTAATTTTTGCGCCGTGCTGCCGTTGATGGTGAGCATCTCTTTGGTTTCAACCAAAACCGGTTGTTGGCTTGCTAGCTCACCGAGCATCACCGCTTGCATATTCAACGCATTTCGCCGCGCTGAAAACTGGTAAACCGATTGGTTTAAGGGAGTCGCAAGGAGGCCGTACTGAATTAAATTCTCTTCTAAGTAGCTAAAGGTCGGCAAACCTCTATTAGTTAACTCGGCAATTAGCTCTGGAAGCATGCTGCGCGGGTAACGGGGAATGTAGCCGATCATCACAGCGTCTACATCATTTGGGATGCGGTCTAGCAGGTTATGGTCTTCGCCATCGTGAGGTACCATTTGCAAACGGAGATCGTCGCTGGCCTGCAAACGCTCTAGCAACATGGGTGGCAGCACCCGAAACAGCACCTCATCACCGATAATCGCAATATTGTTGAAACGCACAACCTCACGCAAATTTTCAATCGTTTCAGCAAACTCAGAGCTATAACTTAAATAACTCAAGTTTCTTTTATTTGATATGCCGTTGTCACCCACCGTTGCTTTAAACGGCGCCTGCGCTAACTCACGCTCTATTACCAGTGGCAGAAACGTTGGTTTAGCGAATGTTGAACGCTTAACTACTACTTGATTGGCAGCAACGCCCAACACTAGCAGCATATCCACTTTAGGGTTCTGGTAAATCGCATTGAGCTGACGGTTAAAGTCATCCGATGACCAATCAATCTTATAGTCAATGTAGCTTAAGGTGAAGTCTGCCGCGGTAAGCGCCTCTAGCTCATTGATATGTCTTTGCCGCATACCATACTCGTCGCTAGTCTTCGCGTCCTCGAGCAAGGCGATGGTAATTTTCGGCTTGGATTGCGCTTCAGCCCGACCAGACACTAAGGCAAGGTTTAAAAGCACCGCGACGTTCAGCGTCAATAAAAGCGTTAACAGCTTAGTCAAGAACCGCCTAGTTAGAAACCGCTTAGTTAAAATGAATCTGTGAACCCTACTCGATGTGAGTTTTGATAATGTATTCATACGCTAAATGTAGCACGCGGCTAGTACCGAGTAATTAAGATTTGAATGGCAATCTACGACATAATAATTTTATCCAATGCGTCATGATCTAGACGCCCCTTATCAACCTTAAGATAAGCGGTGGCTTCGCCTTCGATGATAATAACCTCTTCAACGCCGGTTACGGCCTCAAGCATAGCCTGACAATCTAAGCCCGCGGCGTGATTAACATTAACCACTAAACTGTCAAGAAGGCGAAACTTGGGGGCCCTGTAAACTATCCAAAGCCAAATCAGCAAACCCATTGCACAGACGATAAAAACCGCCGCAACGCCTAGATTGCCATAAAGCACGCCACCAACAAAGCCACCGAAAAAGACGCCCAAGAATTGAAACGTATTGTAGACTCCCATCGCTGAGCCCTTCGACGCTGCTGGGGCTAGCCTCGAAACCAGTGATGGCAACATCGCCTCTAATAGATTGAAGCCCCAAAAGAAGAAGAACATGCATACCGTTAGCGCCATGACGCTGCTCGGCCCAAGAATCAGAAGTAATTGAGCAAATAACAAAATACAGATCGCGGAAAAGAACACCCGGAACAATTGATTCTGACGTGCTGACAGAATAATCATCGGCACCATAAAGACAATCGAGCCTAATAATGCGGGAATATAGACATGCCAATGATCGCCGGTTTCTAAACCGAGACGCTCTAACATAATTATCGGCACCACCACAAACATTGCGGTTAGCACGAAGTGTAAAATAAAAATACCACAGTCCAAACGAATCAATTGAGGGTTTTTTAATAGCTCCAACATTCTGCTCGGAACTGCTCGAACCTCAAGATTTCGAGTCTGCACTGGGGTCGGCACTACTTTGACGATTAGCACCATTGAACCAACAGCGAGTATCGCGGTCATAATGAACAAGCCTTGCACACCAATAATGGATTCTAGCAACGGCGAGGCAATCAAGGCCAGGAGAAATGCCATGCCGATCGTCATACCAATTATGGCCATGGCTTTGGTGCGTTGGCTTTCACGGGTCAAATCACTGGTTAATGCGAGTACCGCGGCAGCGATCGCTCCCGCACCTTGCAATGCTCGCCCAATAACAACGCCTTCGATGGTGGTCGAGAAGGCCGCCACTAAGCTACCCAAGACAAACACTGACAAACCGAATAAAATCACCGGTTTACGCCCAAATTTATCAGACATGATGCCAAACGGTATTTGAAAAATCGCTTGGGTAATGCCATAAACCCCAAGTGCAATACCCATTAACATAGGCGACGCATTAAGCTGCTCTGCGTAAATAGACAACACCGGCAATATCAGGAATAAACCAAACATACGTAGGCCGTAGACCGATGCTAGGGCGGTTATTGAACGACGTTCTAAACGATTTAAACCAGATTTATTCAGCGCAGATACTTTCACGAACTAATAACCAAAAACTATTTATCAAAAAGAAGCTAACGCAACTAGCGTTAAAACTCGGATTGGAGTCAAAAAATGATATCGCTTTGACATCGAGCCACGTATATTAACAGGTTGTTCAGTCGGCAGATACTGCTTTAAACAGCGGCAATTGATCGATCCATTCCCCCACACATATTCATTAAAAAAAGAATCAATCGTGTTAGAAAAAATCACTATCCGCGGCGCCCGAACTCATAATCTCAAGAGCATTGATCTTGAACTGCCGAGAGAAAAACTAATTGTCATTACCGGCTTGTCAGGCTCAGGCAAGTCATCGCTGGCGTTCGACACTATATACGCCGAGGGCCAACGCCGTTATGTTGAATCGCTGTCGGCCTACGCACGCCAGTTTTTGTCGTTAATGGAGAAGCCCGACGTTGATGTGATCGAAGGCTTATCGCCGGCGATATCAATTGAACAAAAAGCCACCTCGCACAACCCACGCTCGACGGTCGGCACCATCACCGAGATCTACGACTACATGCGCCTGTTGTTCGCGCGTGTCGGCGATCCTCGCTGCCCTGAGCACAACGTGACGCTTGAAGCGCAAACCATCAGTCAGATGGTCGACCAAACCATGGCACTGCCTGAAGGCAGCAAAGTTATGTTAATGGCGCCAGTGGTTCGTGACCGCAAAGGTGAGTTTCTAAACTTACTGCAAAGCATGCACGCGCAAGGCTTTGTTCGTGCGCGAGTTGACGGCCAAGTTATCGATTTATCTGAACCACCGGCCCTGAAGAAAAACTTTAAGCATAATATCGACATCATCATTGATCGCTTGGTAATCAAAGAAGGTAACGAACAGCGCATGGCCGAGTCGTTTGAGACCGCCTTAGAACTGGCCGAGGGGGTAGCTGAAATTCTAGTGATGCCGAGCGATACTCAAAAAGAAACCACCTTGGTTTTTTCCGCACGTTACGCTTGTAATCACTGCGGCTATAGCTTGAGTGAACTCGAACCACGTCTATTCTCGTTTAATAACCCGCTCGGCGCATGTACCTCGTGCGACGGCTTAGGCAATAAGCAGTATTTCGACCCCAAGCAAATCATTTTTAATAACGAAGTCAGCTTATCGCAAGGGGCAATCAAAGGCTGGGACCGTCGCAGCCTATTCTATTTTAGAATGCTGCAAAACGTCGCCACGCATTATGGCTTTTCAGCCGATGAACCGCTTAATTCATTATCAAAAGAGCAAATGGATAAGCTGCTGTTCGGCAGTGGCGACGAGACCATTGAGTTCAGCTACTTGCGACACAAAGGGCAAGGCGTTGTGCGGCACCACTCATGGGAAGGCATTATTCCAAATATGGAACGCCGTTATCGTGAGACTGAATCGAGTAGCGTGCGAGAAGAGTTGGCGAAGTACATTAATTCGCAAACCTGCCCAGATTGCACCGGCACACGTTTGCGCTTAGAAGCTCGAAATGTATTTATTAAAGAAACCAGTATTGATCAAATTGTGCATCGCTCGATTGGTGATGCACTGGCATTCTTTGAAAATCTTGAACTGACTGGCAACCGAGCTGAAATTGCCGACAAAATCGTCAAAGAAATTCATGCGCGCCTTGGCTTTTTGGTAAACGTAGGCTTGAACTACCTCAGCATGGATCGCTCGGCTGAGACTCTATCGGGCGGTGAAGCTCAACGAATCCGACTTGCCTCGCAAATCGGCTCAGGCTTAGTCGGGGTGATGTACGTATTAGACGAACCATCGATTGGCCTCCACCAACGAGATAATGACCGCTTAATTGGCACACTAACTCACCTACGCGATTTGGGTAACACCGTGATTGTGGTAGAGCACGATGAAGACGCCATGCATCACGCCGACTATATTGTCGATATTGGGCCTGGCGCTGGCGTTCATGGTGGCGAAATTGTGGCTGAAGGCACGATAGACGACATCAAAAATAACCCAAATTCATTGACTGGTAAGTTTCTCTCTGGCAAAGAAGTTATTGCGGTGCCTAAAACCCGCCAAAAAAATAATAAAAAGACCCAGATCAAAATTATTGGAGCCACGGGTAATAACTTAAAAAACCTTTCAGTCGACATTCCAATTGGCGTACTTACCTGTGTTACTGGCGTTTCGGGCTCAGGCAAGTCAACCTTGATTAATAATACGCTCTACCCGGCAGCGGCTCAGAAGATCAACCGAAGTCGTATTGAGTCGGCCCCGCACAAAGATATAACTGGTTTGGATCAAGTCGATAAAATCGTCGACATCAATCAAAGCCCGATTGGCCGCACACCGCGTTCAAATCCGGCGACTTACACTCAATTATTCACACCCATACGTGAATTGTTCGCAGGCACGCCCGAAGCAAGAGCGCGTGGTTATAAGCCAGGGCGATTCTCGTTCAACGTCAAGGGGGGCCGCTGCGAGGCTTGCCAAGGCGACGGCATGATCAAGGTTGAGATGCACTTTTTACCGGATATTTATGTTGCCTGTGACGTGTGTAAAGGCGAGCGTTACAACCGCGAAACCTTAGACATTCGCTACAAAGGCAAGAACATCCATGACGTTCTCAACATGACCATCGAAGATGCCACCGGCTTTTTTAGTGCGGTACCCAATATCAACCGCAAGTTAGAGACTATGATGTCGGTCGGCTTGGGTTATATAAAGCTCGGCCAAAGCGCCATCACCCTCTCGGGCGGCGAAGCGCAGCGCATCAAGCTGTCAAGAGAGCTATCGAAACGCGACACCGGCCAGACCTTGTATATCTTAGACGAGCCGACAACGGGCTTACACTTCTTTGATATTCGCCAGCTGCTAGAGGTACTTCATAAACTAAGAGATCAGGGCAATACCGTGGTCGTGATCGAACACAATTTAGATGTGATCAAGACCGCTGATTGGGTTATTGACCTCGGACCCGAAGGCGGAAATGGCGGCGGCCAAATCGTTGCCCAGGGCACTCCCGAAACCGTGGCAAAGACTAAGGGCTCGTATACCGGCCATTACTTAGCGGCCTTTTTAAAATAAAACGGCGGCCTGCCGATGGTATTGGCAGGCTTTTCTGTTTATTTCTGTAGCGGCTGGTCGGCCGAAATCCAGCCAAGAATATCACCATCTAAGTGATACAAAGGCCGGCCTGATGTGTAATTGCCCGACTCGAGAGCATCCGTTACAGACGCCGCTCTCTTGCCACTTCGACAGTAGAAAACCATGTCTTGGTCTCTATAATTATCTAACACGCTAAGGTCGCGGAGAATCGAGTCGTGTGGAATATTGACTGCTCCCGGCACATGCCCAGTGGCAAACTCTTGCGCGCTACGCACATCGATAATCACCAGTTCAGAATTTGTAGTTAATTTCTCGCTCAACTTTTCGCTTAACTTTTCGTTTAACTTTTCGTTTAACTTTTCGTTTAACTTTTCGTTTAACTCTGCATGATTTAAGTCGATCACTTCAGCGTGAGCAGCCGGCATTGCAACTAGATAGAACGTAAAAGCAATAAACGTTGCAAAGATTTTTAGTTTCATAATCAAATTTCCGTGAGTAAGCAATAAAAATGCGGCAAAAGCAGTAACCGCCTAAGCTTGCCAAAATATAAGTATGCTGGCAATCAGCTAGCGTAATTAAAAAACAGAATTATCAGCCAACTCAATACTTGCCTGATAATTATTAAAGAACAACTGCTTTGACAGCTAGGTGAAGACCCTATTTTGGTCGAGCCAACCACTCTCGCCCTTTCAACATACCATGCCAATAAACCGCTGGCAGAATACTCGCCTTAAGCAGCCATGCCAGCTTGGTGGGTTTAGTTCCATCATTCAACCATTTAGGGAATGTGGGAATCAATTTTCCACCATAGCCAAATTCAGCCAAAACAATTTTTCCAAGTTCAACCGTCAATGGACAAGACCCATAACCATCATAGTTCACGGTGCTCGAATTACCGGAAAATTGATTGACGATGTTATGCGCCACCACCGGCGCTTGCTTCCGTACCGCCGCCATAGTTTTGGCATTTGGCGTATTAGTCACATCACCGACACCCCATATATTTTCAAAATTAACATGCTGCAAGGTATGTTGGTCAACCTCTAGCCAGCCGGCCTGGTCGGCAAGCTCGCTCTCACGAATAAAATCAGGCGCACTCTGAGGCGGGAAAAAATGCAGCAGGTCAAAGCTGGTTTCGGAGACCTCGCCATCAGAATTCTTAAACCAAGCCGTTTGAGATGGCCCGTCAACTTTGACTAAGGTTTGCATAAAGTTAAGCGTCACCTGGTATTTCTCAATGTATTGTTCTAGTGCCGGCACATAATCTGGAACACCGAATAAAACGCCGCCGCTATTATAAAATTCTATATCAATATCAGCCAAAGTCGAATTCTTAAGCCAGTGGTCAGCCGATAGGTACAACGCTTTCTGTGGCGCGCCCGCGCATTTTATTGGCATCGGGGGCTGGGTAAATATCGCCTTGCCGCGTTTCAAATTCTGCACTAACTGCCAAGTGTACGGCGCTAGATCGTAACGATAATTTGAGGTAACACCATGCTTGCCTAGGGCGTCGTTTAAGCCTTCGATACCATCCCAATTTAGTTTCAAACCAGGAGCAACCACGAGCTGTTTATAACTAACAAACGATCCATCATCGAGCGTCACCGAATTGTCTTTGGGCGCGAACGACACCACCGAACGTTTAAGCCATACAACGTGATTCGGGATCAGACTTTTAGTCTTTTTATGGGTTGACTGTGCGTCGAAAACACCTCCGCCAACCATGGTCCAGCCAGGTTGGTAGTAGTGATCTTCAGACGGATCAACAATGGCGATACTCAATTGACTATCACGTTTGGCTATACTACTGGCGGTAGCAATA
>Ga0075467_10003225_pt1 | contig 12594 bp, 12 predicted proteins | sample DEB08_DNA_9_FD_75067 | JGI IMG/M metagenome (GOLD analysis project Ga0075467, IMG submission 75067) | Aqueous microbial communities from the Delaware River and Bay under freshwater to marine salinity gradient to study organic matter... | ecosystem: Environmental > Aquatic > Marine > Coastal ...
GGTCTGCATGTTGCGCGTGTACAGGGTTTTAACGGACTCAAACCCTGGCGCGACAGTGCCTTGAATACGAATTTGGTTGGCGGGATTTTTACTCATCATCTGACCCAAAAGACTCAAAGCCAGCAGTGTACTTGAACAGCCGAGCACCGGATACACATGGCACGCGACCGAAATCCGGACACCGACGCACCCCAAGACATGGAGGCTGTACTAGCTCAGCATTTGGCACTAGTAGGGCCTATTAATATGCGCATAAAATGATTACTGGCAATGCCCATCACCACGGCGACAAGACTCGGATTAAGTTAAACGAGACTCTGGCTTGACGGTGAACATTCGCGACGACACCTTTTGATGCAGCAAGGATTGTATGTATATACCACCCTATTTCGCCGTAACCGACAGAGATGAGATTTTTGCCTTTATCGAAGCCAACGCCTTTGGCCAGTTGATTTCAATCGTTGACGGCCGGCATTGCGCGACTCATATCCCGTTTTTACTGTCGAAGGACAAATCTTGCCTGTTGACCCATGTGGCGCGGCAGAATCCCCAGCACCTGGAGATCGAAGGTCAGGAAGCATTGGTGACCCTGGCGGGCCCACATGGCTACATATCACCTTCGTGGTATGCCGGTGCAGGGGTGCCCACCTGGAACTATCAGGCCGTACACCTGTACGGCCAGTGCCGACTCATTACAGACCCACAGCAACTCAGCGCCACCGTTGAGGGACTGGCGGAAAAGTATGAGTCTGGCTTTGCTGAGCCTTGGCAACCGCAATATGGCTCATCGATGCTCAGCGCCATCATCGGTATTGAAATCGCTATCAGCGACATCCAATGTCAGTACAAGCTGAGTCAGAATCGTTCCGCAGAAGATCAGGAGCGAGTGATACAGCAACTACAGAGCGCTGACGCCCATGCATTGGCTGAGGCTATGGCGAAGGCCAGGGTCAAACCGCAGCGTTAGATAAGTCCCGGCCGCGGCGTTACGGTCATTGTATGAGTACTCGATTGAATCGCTATCGATCTAAGTGATCGGCATTCGTTCCTGACGCAAGGCTTTTCTGCGCACCTTGCCCGCATCGTCTCGCAGGGGTTCCGGTGAAAACTCAATCGTCCTGGGAATTTTGTAACTCACCAGGCGTTCTCGCAGATGTGCCAACAGCGCTTCCTGAACAATATCGTTAGCAGGCGCATCAACGATGGCATACACATAATTACCCAGGTCTTCATGAGGCAAACCAATCACTGCTGAGGACCTGACCCCTGGATAGGCATCAATGGCAGCTTCCACTTCGGCCGGATAGATATTGGCACCGCCAGACAAAATCATGTCGGTTTGGCGATCAGCAAGATACAAATAGCCATCAGCGTCGAAATAGCCCATATCGCCAATACTCTCGTAACCACCCTCTATCGCTTTGGCTTCCGCACCGATATAACGATAGGTGCTACCCGGACCGGTGATTGGCCGCATGAACACTTCACCGATCTCACCCGGTGGCAACTCGCTGCCTGACTCATCAACAATAATCATTTCACAGGTTGCATTGGGCTTGCCCACCGAACCACGGTGGAGCAGCCACTCTTCACCGGTGATAACAGAGCCACCCTGCCCTTCCGTACCACCGTAGAGTTCCCAGATCACACTGGCCCCCAACCAGTCGATATAGGCTTGTTTTAACCAAGCCGGACACGGTGCGGCCAAATGCCACAGCACTTCCAGGCTGGACAGGTCATAACGGTTGCGCACCTCTGCCGGTAAATTCCAGATGCGCTGCATCATGGTGGGCACCATGTAAACAATATCCACCTGTTGCGATTCGATCAGACCCAAGGTTTGCTCTGCGTCGAAGCGAGTGGTTACGGTCACCTGGTTACCACGAAACAGGGCACTGATACCCCACAGGAACGGTCCATTATGGTACAGAGGCCCCGGAATAAGCATGGAACCCTGTACTTTGGTCTGCAGCCGATCTTCATCGATATTCCACACTGCCGGCGTGGTCGAGACGATCAACTTGGGTCTACCGGTGCTACCGCCAGAGGTCATCGCTTTGAAGGATGTGGCAATTCGCTCATCCAGGGCTTCACCAGTGATGGCTGCCGGCGGTTCAAAACCTACCGGCAGAGATTGAATGCCGGGCTGGTCATCGTCGCTGACGCCAACCACCAGTTTAGGCGCACCCACCTCGATAATCTGGTCTCGCTCAAACTTTGGCAGCCTGGCCGAAACAGGCTGGGGGGTTGCACCCACCTTCCAAGTAGCGAGCGTCGCTTTGAAAAATTCAATGCCGTTGGGCAGTGCGATAGTGACAAAGTCATCCTGGCCGACACCTAAATCTGCATAAACACGAGCCAGACGATTAGTCTCCCACTCCAGCTCTGACCAGGTGATCGTTTCACCTTCGTGACGGATGGCGACTCGATCGGGTTGAATGGCGGCCCAATGGGCGACGATACGTGAAATTGCTAATTCGGCCATCTGATTCCTTTAACGCCAGGTTGTTTACGATACGCACCAAGGTGTGACGCGGGCAGATGACACAGGCGGTCTGCGACCTAGCGCCATCTGCACCGACTAGTTGTCAATGATTCGCCCTAATCGGGCAAACCCAGCACACGCTTGCTGATGATATTCAGCTGCACTTCATTCGTCCCGCCATAAATGGTCACGGCGCGGTCTCGCAGCCAGCTTCGGGTTGCCTCGACCTCGTCAGCACCAAAGCCCTCGCCTTCCCAACCGATACCCGCCGAACCCCGCAAGAAAGACTTCAAAGAAGAACCCTCTTTCGAGAGGCTGGAACCGACAAACTTGAAGATAGACGTGGTGGCACCAGGCGCCTTGCCTGATCTCGACTCGTCATTCACTCGCTGAACTGTTAGCTGCAGGGCTTTTTCCTTCATAGTCTGGCGCAGGACCTTGTCTCGAGCCAGTGGTTCCGCGATCTTACCGTCTAGCTCACCGTGATACTGCTTGGCAATGGTCGCAAACGCATTGGCTGGCTTGGGTTTCTTGGAACGAGGCGCTGGTGCGGCAGAGCGCTCATATTGAAGCAAGCGCTTACCCACCGTCCAACCCTTGTTCAGCTCACCCACCAGGTCATCCCTGCTGGCCACTGCATCATCAAAAAATGTCTCGCAGAACGGTGAAGAACCACTGATCAGCGCGATGGGCTTGATGGTGACTCCCGGCTGGTGCATATCCAGCAGCACAAAACTGATACCGTCATGCTTAGGCGCGGTGGAGTCGGTACGTACCAGGGCGAACATCCAGTCGGCGTGTTGGGCACCCGAGGTCCAAATTTTCTGACCATTGAGCACAAAATGATCACCGTCAGCGACAGCTTTTGTCTGCAGGCTCGCCAGGTCAGAACCGGAACCAGGTTCGCTGTAGCCCTGACACCATCTGATTTCGCCGGAAATAATTTTAGGTAAATGCCGCGCCTTCTGCGCTTCAGTACCAAACTCCAGCAGGGTCGGACCGATCATAGACACACCCATCCCCGTCAAGGGTGGTAACGCCCGCGCGGCGGCCATTTCTTCCTGCAGAACTCGGTTTTCCTCGTAACTCAGACCCGCCGCGCCATATTCCGCAGGCCAGGTGGGGGTCGTCAAACCACGGGCCGCCATGGCCTGCAACCATTGATCAGCATCGGCTGTGTCATACACCTCGTGGGCGTCCTCGAAGTGAAAGGTTCGATTTTTCATACTCGCCGGGCAGTGCTCGGCAATATAACTGCGAACATCTTCGCGAAAGGTCTCGAGGCTCATGGGGTGGTCTCCCTTAAATGACTGAAATGCAATCTGTGACCCGTAGAGTAGCACGACAAGTACCCCGCAGATAAAGCCCGACAGTGAAGTTTTTTGCAGCCCCCTGCGCCCACCCTGACCCAGGCCTTTCGACTCGTTGCATGTCCGCTGAGGGTTTGAGGCTTTACAGCAGCGGACCAGTCTGGCACCTTAGCCAGACTTCGACACAGCAAACTCAATCCGCTCACTGGCGGTGCTCGGAGTGACCAATCACTTTTAAGGATACGGATATGAAAATCGCAGTCGTCACTGGCACCAGCACGGGCATTGGCTTTGAAACCAGCCTGCACCTGGCCCGCAATGGCTATTCGGTATTTGCCGGCATGCGCAACACGGCTAAGGCACAACCACTGATTGATGCCGCCAAGGCCGAGTCCTTGCCTGTGCAGGTGCTGCAGATGGACGTGACCGATGCAGACTCCCTGCAGACCGCTTTTGCGACTATTCATGCCCAAGGCGATGTCTCACTGTTGGTCAATAATGCCGGCATCGGAGGCGCGAGCCCACTGGAATTGACGCCGGAGGTAGAGCATCGACAAATCTTTGAGACTAACTACTTTGGCACCATCAACTGCATTCAGGCGGTTCTGCCGTCCATGCGAAAGAATGGCACAGGCGACATCGTCAATATCTCTTCAATCGTGGGCATTCTCGCCACACCGAACCAGATTGCTTACTCGGCGTCTAAATATGCGGTGGAAGGTGCCTCTGAGGCGCTCGCGCATGAAGTCTATCGGTTTGGCGTACGGGTTTACTGTGTTGAACCGGGCGTGGTCGCCACCAGTATTTTTGACAATTCCGCCAGCGCAACCCGCTACGACAAGACATCGCCTTATCAGCCCATCATGCGTCGCAACGGTAAGATGTACGCCACTGGATTCATGGCGCCAGCATCGCCGCACCAGGTCGCCGACGCCATTCTGACTGCCGTCACTCAGCCTACCTACCAATTTCGCTGGCCGGTCGGCGTCGATGCCGATGGTATTTGTGCCGGTCGAGAAAAAATCACCGATGAGGACTGGATCCAGATGGGTGACGACCTGAGCGACACCGAGTACAACGACCGCTTCAAGCAATATTTCAATATCCAACTCTAGCGGCAACGCCAGATTTCATGACAAGGATGGGCGTGTCACCTGGCGCACCCAGCCTTGATCAATTTTCAAATCCAGCACTTAACAGGAAGTTCTATGTCAACCCAAGTCCCTTTTGACGTCGTGATTTACGGTGCCTCCGGTTTTACCGGGCGCCTGGTCGCTGAATATATGTCCCAACAGTATGACCGCTCAGTGAACTGGGCGATGGCCGGCCGCAGCGCCACCAAACTCGCGGCTGTGCGCGATGAAATTGGTGCTGCAAAAGACACACCACTGGTGGTGGCTGATGCTAGCGATCCTGCGTCGTTGCGCGCCATGGTCGCCAATGCCCGATGTATCATCACCACCGTGGGGCCCTATCAACTTTACGGCTCAGACCTCGTCGCCGCGTGCGCCGAATTGGGGACAGACTATGTCGACCTGTCGGGTGAACCCGCCTGGATGCATGAGATGATCGCCAAGCATCACGACGCGGCGGTGAAATCCGGCGCTCGCATCGTCCATAGCTGCGGCTTTGATTCGATACCTTTCGATCTTGGCGTCTACTTCCTGGAACAGGCGGCGCTCGAAAAATTTGGCAAACCATTACCGCGCGTCCGTGGCCGGGTACGATCAATGAATGGTGAATTTTCTGGCGGCACCGCAGCCTCGCTGACGGCAACAATGACAGCACTGGGTGAAAACCCCGCGCTACTGGCCATATTGGCCAACCCGTTTGCCTTGGCTAACGGCTTTACCGGTCCGCGGCAGCCCGCTGACAACAAGGTTTACGAGGATGAGTTATTAGGCCAGTGGGTCGCGCCATTCATCATGGCGGCCATCAATACGAAAAACGTGCATCGCTCCAATGCCTTGCTGGACCAGCGTTATGGTGCGGACTTTCAATACGATGAAATGATGCTCACCGGCAGCGGCGAACAAGGCAAGGCCATCGCCGATATTGTCGCGTCCAGCAATCCGCTGGTGGGCGACGATGTGCCAAAGCCCGGTGAGGGACCCAGCAAAGCCAGCCGCGAGGCAGGCAATTATGATGTCTTGTTTGTTGGCACTAACAATGACGGCGATGAACTGCGCGCCAGCGTCACCGGCGATTTGGATCCGGGCTATGGCTCCACTTCCAAGATGATCGCCGAAAGTGCCTTGTGCCTGATACATGACTGCCCTGACCTCAAGGGTGGTATTTACACCCCCGCACCGGCCATGGGCGAGAAGTTGATTACACGCTTGGTTGCTCATGCGGGCATGACCTTTAATCTGGAGTAACCATTAGGCTATCGTGCCTGGCCGGTATTTTAGGCCAAGCACGATGCACCTAGACTGACGTTGACGTTATTATCACTGGTTTCGAGCCGACAAATTCTGCCCCTTACACGGGGCAGCAGGATTGTGCTGGATGCGCCAAGTGGCGACGACGCCACAACCCATGACATCCAGCAGCATGACAAGTGACCCTTTTAATAACCCAACAGCACCGCAGGATCCATGACGAGCAGCAGACTTGTTTGCGCAGCAACCCGTCGTACATGACATAGCCGCTGGGTAGGAGCACTAGCCAGATACAATATTGCAGCCGTCGCTGAAACATGGTTTATTCAGCGAGCAGTTTTTTTGTTAAGCGGTTGTTACCCGCGACAAACACGAATTATAAGGATCTAGGCGTGAGTCAATTCGATATCGACACCCAAGTTATCCAGACCGCCGACAATATTTGGCGGGGCACTCTGAGCAGGGAGTGGAATATCGGCAATAATCCCAATGGCGGTTATCTCGTATCTTGCGTCCTGAGCGCACTGAAGCGCTCGCTGCCGCACCCCGACCCGATGACCATGACCACTCATTATTTGCGTCCAGGCACTGCTGGCGAGCCCTTCGAGGTCCATGTAGATGTCATTCGTACCGGTCGAACACTCAGTACGGCTCGCGCTAGTCTAATCCAGGGCGGCAAAACCAGACTCGAGGTCCTGGCAGGATTTGCCGACCTGCAGATCTCAGCTGGCATCGATACCGTTTTGACAGTCCCTGCTCCTGCTATCCCACCACCAGAAGCCTGTATCCAGCGCCACGGCGAAACCCAGGGTGTTGAACTGCCGATAGCCAATCGACTCGATGTCAGACTACACCCTGATTTTGCCGTGGCGGGCAGTACGAATGTCGCTAAAGTGGCGGGCTGGATACGCTTTCTGGATGGACGCGAACCTGACACGGGTTCGCTACCACTATTTACAGATACCTTTCCACCCTCAACCTTCAGCCTGTTAGGCGTTGTCGGTTGGGTGCCCACTATCGAACTGACCGTACAGGTGCGCTGTCGACCCGCGCCCGGCTGGATTCAGGCTGAATTTTTGACGGAAGATCTACAGCAGGGCCGTATGATCGAGAGCGGTAGGCTCTGGGATAGTGCCGGGCAGCTTGTGGCTCAGAGTCGCCAAGTCGGCCTGGTAATGCAGCAAAGCTGAGTGGCCGGCAAGCTTCGAGGCACAGCTCAAGATAAGTGTGCCTCACCTTGGCGAGGTGTAATCTTCGGTCAGGCGGGGCTCGACGACTCACGCCTGGATTTGCCCTTCGCCGCAAGACACGACCCAGCATGAGCTCAATTCGTCTAGCCAACACGCAGTGATCTAGGGGGCGGTATGTTATCGTATAAACTGCCAACCCACACCGGAGCTAACGTTGTCACAGCCTCTCGAAGTTGCCCTGTTTCCGATCCCCAGCCTGGTCGCATTCCCTGGCACAGTCGTTCCTTTACATGTGTTTGAACCGCGCTATCGACAAATGATCAATGACTGCGTCAGGGATCAGCGCATGATCGGTGTTTGTCATACTCGCAAGGTTATTCGCGCGGCGAAAGCGAATCAGACTCAAGCAGAGGCCATGAACTCCAATCAAGCGACTTATCAGCCTCAAGCGGTATTTTCCGCCGGCTATTGTGAGATTATCGAGACCACAGCCGACGGCCGCATCATGGCCGAGGTTCGCATTGAACAGCGCCTGCGAATCATCAAAGAGATTCAGTCTATCCCCTACCGCATCGTCTCCAGTCAGCCGCTGCATGATGATGTGCCTGACCCCAGCGAGGCGATGTCTATCGAGGGACGTAATCGTGATCTACAGCTGCTGATCAATTCAAAACTATTAGTCATGGTCGGCGCGACAAACCCGGAATTTGAAAACCTGATTAATGGTTCAGAATGGCAAGCGTTGCAACCCGATGAATTCAGCTTTCAGCTGTTCGAGACCTTGCGCTTCGATCCCGACATGATGCAGGCCATTCTTGAGGCTCGCAGCACCCAGGAACGCTTGAATATTATCTGGGACTACCTGTGTCGTTAGCCACGCCACCGATTGCTCGGCTGGGCGTGATTGGCGATGTGCACGCGGAAGATGCCCGCCTGGAGCTCGCCCTCGACCATCTGCAGGCCGCCGGCGTTGACCGAATCATTTGCACTGGCGACGTCGTTGATGGCAGCGGCTGTCCGGAACGGTCATTACGCCTGTTACAAACCTACGACGTCAGCACGGTGCGGGGCAACCATGATCGCTGGCTACTTGAAAACAAGGTTCGGCACCTTGCCGATGCCCACGGCCAAGACGACCTTGAAGATGCCAGCTTGGCCTATCTCAACAGCCTACCCAGCGCCATTGAGCTCGAGACGTTGGCGGGTCGATTATTGCTATGCCACGGTATTGGCAAGAATGACCTGCAGAAAATTTGGCCTGGGTCGACACGTATGCCCATGATCCAAAGTCCAGCACTAGACCGTCTCATAGACGGCGGCAGGTATCGTTATGTGATTAATGGACATATGCATTTCCGCACCATGATTCATTTTGATGCTATGACATTGATCAACGCAGGCACTTTGAAAGGCGAGCAATGGCCTGGCTTTATGCTCATCGACTTTGCCACCGAGAACATCACCTCGTTCAAATTCGGATCGGCAGAGGCCAGCTCACAGATTGAGATTGCACGACACATGTCTATTTTGCCGGAACCCGAGCAGGTCACATGGCGTGATACCCAAGCCTTCAGCGGCGATTGGCAACCGCTGACCCTACACTAAGGCAGAGACGCCGGTTGCGGGAAACCTGACCTACTGGGTCGTGCGCCCAGGCGCGCCAAGGCTAGAAAAGGACACCATTTTACCGGCCTTCTCATCCCATAGTGCCAGCCAGGCCGTAGACAAGCTTTCAACGATTCCCAGTTTGCGGGCATTCTGCAATGCCGGCTGATCATCGTAGCAAGTTGGTAAATGATAGTTTGGTACCTTCGGGTTGAGGTGGTGGATATGGTGATAGCCAATATTACCGCTCACCCAGTGCAACCATCGCGGCAGGTCATAAAACGAACTACCCTCAAGGGTCGCGTCATGATAATTCCAGACGCCATTGCGTTCCCAGTAGGCATCCTCAAACTGATGCTGGACGTAGAATAACCAGACCGCACCCAGCGAAGACAACATGACAACAGGCACGTAGACTAACAAAAATGGCCTCAAACCAAAGATCAAAATCATGCTGCCGTAATAAATCAGAATGCCGAGATTGGTGCCCATAACGCTCAACCATCCACCCCAAGTTTTAGATTGCTCACCCAATGGAATTCGCTGCAGAACGACGAAATGCAACGGCGCCGAAAAGAAAAACAACACCCAAGGATTGCGGTAAACCCGATAGCAGAGCCGACTGAACCAACCTGAGTTGACATATTCTTCCACGGTGCGCGTGATGACATCACCATCACCGCGCTTGTCAAGATTACCGGTGCTGCGGTGATGCATGGCATGTTGACCGGCCCAATATTGAAACGGCGTATTGGTCAGCACGCCCATCATGTTACCCAACAGCATATTTTGCCATTTATGAGGTAGATATGAACCGTGGGAGCAATCATGACCAATCATGAACAACCGCAGATAAGCAGCCGCTGCCAGTAGTGACAGCAGCAGCGTCACGCCGTAATGCACAGATAGTGACGCAAACATCAAACCGATGGTCATCCCATAGATAGCGATGGTATGGCCCAACTGGAAAAATGCTTTTGAATAGGACGCATGCGCGAATACACGCGAAGCGACGAATGCGGGTGTTTTTGTAACTTGCATAGCTTCTTTACAACCTGATGCGGGCTTGCCCTTTCTGCTCTTAATGGGGGCCTAATGAGACGAGTGCCTAGTGGGAATAATAGCAGACCTCAAGGATACGCTATTTCCCGCCGATGATTCAGCTTATTTACGCACCACTGATCGCCCTGTATAGCCGGCCATCAAGCGCTAGCGGCTGCCAGCGCCACCCATACCTGACGCCGTCGGTCGCCGCTGTAAGCCCGGCGACCATGCATGGTGATCCGATTATCAATGAGCGCAATGTCCCCGTCTTGCCAATTAAGATCAAAGGTTAAGGCGGCGGCCATCGAAACCAGTTCCTCAAAAACAAAAATCGGGATCGTCGAGCCATCACCCAGCACCAAGGACGCAGCAGGGTTCGCCTTGACCCCAGCCCACCCCATATAAGCGGCAATCAACTGATTGTAAAACGCTTTGCGACCATCACCGAGGTCCACCACCGCCGGCAGTACCGGTGTCGTCACCTGCAGACTGTCGTCTGGCTGCCATTGCCAACTATAACCGAGGCCCTGCAACTGGCTTTCCGCGCCGGCTCGATCAATGACGCTCAAGGTACTCTTCCAGCTTCGTCCCTGCCCAGAGGCGGTATTATCATCCACTGGCATCAACGTCGTATACCGCAAGCCGTGATCTTCAAACTTTCGAGCCCACTGCGGCATTCGGTCGAGAATCAATGCATACAATTGGTCAGACCGACACAGTGATGTCGCGCCACCCTGCTGGGCAGCCGCATGGCAATGGAAAAACAGCTTGGCTGGTGACACCGGCGTTTGGGCCATTTCGTGATGTAAAAATATCTCAACCTCAGGGGGCGCCTCATTGGCGGTAAAGACTCTGTCGGTCAGATTGACTCGTACCGCATTGGAAAGCGACTCCTGATAGGTGAAATCTGGATAACCAAATGCGGCACTGAAGCGATCGAAGGCTGCGGCGTTCTCGATTGGAAAACCACGAAACAACACCGCGCCTGACGCTAGCAGGACCCGCTCCAGCAATGCCTGATTGGCTTGCAGCCAGGCTGTGATGGCTGCGAGCGACGTCAGTGACTGCTGATTATCAAAGACCGCCGGGAAGGGCCGACCATCAAACTCAAACTGCTCGGGAATCTGGATCAGATGGGGTTGAGAGAGAATATCAGACATCAGCTATCAACACCTTGCGGCCCTCAACAATCGAACGCTGCGCCGCCACGCCCATCGACACCGACAACAGGCCGTCTGCCACTGTCACTGCTGCCGGACTTCCCGTCTCAATCGCCTCGATGAAATTGAGATGCTCCAGGTAGCTGGCGCCGTGATGAAATCCCACTTCAGCCACGCGAGGATCAATTTCGATATCGAATGACTCGTATTTTTGGTACTCCCGCCCGCCACGAATCAGGCGACCTTCAGGAATAAGCGCTTCAAGCTTACCCAGATCACCCGTGGCCACCAGTTCCTGCTCGTTACGGCTGGACTCGGCGAACATGCAGAGATCAAGGCAGGCCCGGGCCCCGTTAGCATAATCGATGATAACAAAGGCATTATCGAGGATATCCGGGGTAGCACCGTCATAGCGCTCCTGGAGGTGATTAACGTCTTGGCCGCCGGAGGCAAAGACACTGACGGGTTGCGACTTTATCGCCAAGTTCATTAAGTCGAAAAAATGGCAGCACTTTTCTACCAGAGTGCCGCCACTGTTTTTATTAAATCGATTCCAATCGCCGACTTTTTTCAAAAAAGGGTAGCGATGTTCACGAATAAATAGCATCTTTAAATCACCTACCGCACCCTGCTCAAGCTCTGCCAAAAAGCGAGCCACCGGCGCCATATAACGGTATTCCAGACCCACCCAGACCAAACCTTTATGCTGGCTCGCCCCCGCGACGACAGCCTGGCAATCGGCCACCGTGGTACACATCGGCTTTTCCAACAGGACATGTTTGTCCGTCTTGAAAACCTCACGCATGACATCGATATGGGTGAAATTCGGTGAGGCGATTACCACCGCATCAATATCGTCACGGGCCAGCAACTGCCGATAATCCTCGTACACCGTTGGTGTAAATTTGGGTTGGCAGGCCGTCAATGCCCACGCTCTGGATTTGGCGTTAGGATCTGCCACGGCCACAACCTCTGCGGCATCGATCTGCACCAGATTACGGATATGCTCACAGCCCATCATGCCAGTGCCGATAATACCGTATCTGACAGTCATGAAAGCGGCCCTCGAGAGACTGGCATCGCAGGATTATTCGGCAGATGGGCGAAACGATCTGGGTCTCTTTGGGCAGCGTAAGCCGCAACGATGGGCGCCAGATCTGTGGGCGATGCGCCATGGAGAATGACACCATCGCAGCCAAGGTCCAACTGGTGATTGATAGCCGCGACACACTGCTCAGGCGTGCCCATCGCCGCTGCGGCCAGCCAAAACTCCGGAATCAGACTGGCCACGTGTTCCAGTTCCGCGGTGGTTGCACGCTGATCGATGGCACCTTGAAATGTTGATACCAGTGGATCGGCCCTGAATTTTTTCAAAACCAATGGATCCCAATCATTGGTCTTGATCATCAAATCGCCATA
>Ga0075467_10003227_pt1 | contig 12585 bp, 6 predicted proteins | sample DEB08_DNA_9_FD_75067 | JGI IMG/M metagenome (GOLD analysis project Ga0075467, IMG submission 75067) | Aqueous microbial communities from the Delaware River and Bay under freshwater to marine salinity gradient to study organic matter... | ecosystem: Environmental > Aquatic > Marine > Coastal ...
CAAGGCGGCGCTGTGCCTGCAAAAGGACCGCGAAGAACTCATGGCATTCTTCGACTTCCCAGCCCAACATTGGCAAAGCATCCGCACCAGCAACCCAATTGAATCCGCCTTTGCCACGATCCGGCATCGCACCAAGCGCTCAAAAGGCTGCCTGTCACGCGACGGCATGCTGCACATGATGTTCAAGCTGGGCCAATGCGCCGAGCAAAACTGGCGAAAACTACGCGGCTTTGATTACCTGCCCAAAGTCATCACCAGCGTCACATTCAAAGACGGAATTGAAGCCATCAACCCCAGCCAGATCGCCGCATGACCCACAATCTTCAAACACCAGATTTGACAATAATTCGTGTCGCCTTGAGCATAGACAGTGTTTAGAGCGAATTGCCGGATTTGCTGGTAGTATGGAGTCAACGCAGTCAGGTCACCGATGCCCGCGTTACCGGCGCTGTCCGTAACAGTGGGGCCCGCTTGATACCCCGCCAGAACGGCCGCGCGGTTGCGTTCTTGCTGTACCAAAAACACGGGTCCCAGCCCCCAATCACCAGTTGAAAAGCTGTTTGTATAGCGCAGTGCAACGTCTGTACTGACGTCATCCTCGTATCGGGTCAGACTGTCATCTGTGTAGAATTGACCCGGTTGACGGGTGGCGCTGCGACCGAAGTCGCTTTGCACATAATCGCTCAACCCATAGAAGCTAACTGTAACCGCACGGGTAAACACATTGGCATTCGCTCAGATCGCTGTTGCCGACCTTATTGGTTCGGTTCTTGGCGTTCAAAACATTGAAGATTGCGGGCCCATTGCTGACGCCCCAATCCTTGACGTTATACCCCAGCTCAAGATCCAAGGTTTCAAAGCCATTGGTAAAGTAGGCTTTCTGAATATCAATCAGGAAAGGGTCGTTTTCATCGTTGTTCAGCCAGGAAAACTGGAACATTGCCTCCCCCGCGCCGACACCGAATCTCCGGTTAAGTGCGGACCCGACAAAGGGGTAAAAACCTCTCTTGCTCTGACCCTCATATTGTCCATCATCGCTATAGTAGCGGTTTGCAAGATCGATCTGTCCTAACACATTGCCCATGCTGTCGGCGGCAAGTGCGGGCGGGGCCAGAGCTAGCGAACAAACAGCTCCTATGCCAAGGCACCTCATCATCCAGCTTCCCTGATCGCGAAATCAACCGTTAGATAGGTTATCCGAGCACGAATGAGTTGCAACCAGGGCAAGGCGCGGCCCCCACAAACAAATCAATTGGTGCGGCATCGACACGATCAAACTGGCGGACTAAGTCAATGATCATGCGCTTCGACGATTGTTAACTGACAAAGATGATCCGCACATGTTGCTGGAAAATTATTGATGCTGACAGGGCATATTTTGTGGAAAATGCGGATCGCAGGTCTGTCGCTTGTGTTTGATTGAGTTTATCGTCGGACATTCAGGGGCAACTGAGTATCCAAAGGACCCAGTACTTTCACGCCGAAGAGGCCTATGGGATCACTATGATGAAAGATCAGAAACGCAGATTTCCATTTGGCGGGAACGACCCGATAGCTATTGTAGGCATGTCCTGCAACCTGCCGGGTGGCAACCGCACGCCCGAGGCGTTCTTCGATTTTCTTCTGAAGAAGAAATGCGGCATTGTTGAAATCCCAAAGGACCGATGGGGCGTGGATGTCTTCTATGACCCTGATCCAGATGCGATTGCAAAATCAGTCAGCAAATGGGCAGGTTTTATCGACGATGTGCGTGGTTTTGACGCGAAATTTTTCGGTATTTCCCCACGAGAAGCGGCTGGAATGGACCCCCAACAGCGCCTAGTGCTGCAGGGCGCAGTTGAAGCGATGATGGATGCGCAGATCCCGCTGGAAGAGTTTTCGCGCCAGAGCACCGGCGTGTTTATCGGGATATCGCAATCTGAGTATCGGACCCTGCAGGAAATGCGCATCACCAGCACCGAAAGTTATGCTGGAACCGGATATGCGCTTTGCATCAGTGCAAACCGAATTTCGCATCGGCTTAATCTGACGGGGCCAAGTTATGCGGTGGATACGGCTTGTTCCTCATCGCTGACTGCGCTCGATCAGGCCGTAAAGAATCTGCGCACAGGGGCCTGCGACATGGCCATTGTGGGTGGGGTGAACGCAATGACCCATCCGTCTCCGTTCTTGGCGTTTTCAAAGGCTGGAATGATCTCTCCCACAGGGCGAATTTCCACCTTTGACGCATCAGCCAATGGCTTTGTGCGCGGCGAAGGAACAGGCATGATCGTGATCAAGCCGCTTAGTCGTGCGCAGGCCGATGGGGATCGGATCCACGCAGTCATTCATGGCACTTCTGCCAATCAAGACGGCGCTACTAACACCATCACTGCCCCTAACCAACAGGCCCAGATCGCAATGATGCGCAGCCTGTTTCGGAGCGTTGATATCATGCCTGGCCAGATCGGTTTTGTCGAGGCGCATGGCACTGGCACCCCTATTGGTGACCCGATAGAAGCCGGCGCGATCGGAACGGTCGTCGGGCAGAACTCACCCGATCACCCTGTGTATATCGGGTCAAGCAAGGCCAATGTCGGACATCTGGAAAGCGGCGCTGGTATTACTGGTCTGATCAAGGCTGCGATGGCAGTGAAAACTGGGATTGTGCCGCCCAACATTCACTTCAAAGACCCCAACCCCTACATCCCATTCGATGCATTGAACCTGCAAGTGCCGGTCAACGCTGAAACTTTCCCTGAAGCAGAAGGCCCCCATTTTGCCCTCGTAAATTCATTTGGGTTTGGTGGGGCAAATGCCTGTGCGCTGGTTTCTTCTCCGCCTGAGGGCAAATTCGATCATCATCCGGTGCCCTCAAGTGCCATCCCCGACAGGTTGGAAATTGGCGATGACGGTTTCCCCTATTTTGTTCCGATCTCTGGCGCGACCGAAGAGGCGCTACGTGCAAATGCCGGGGCGCTGCTGAAGGCTTTGGGCGCAAAAGGCAAGCTTGCGGCAACCGCGCTGGCCGATCTAGCGGCCGCTCTGGCCACCAAGCGCAGCCACCTGATGTACCGCGCGGTGATCTTGGTCCGGACAAAGGCACAGCTCAAGACGGCTCTGCGCCAGCTGGTCGCGGGCAAGAACGACGCGCCCAACATCATCACCGGCCAAAAGCAGACAGCTACCAAGGTCTGCTTCACTTTTTCAGGGCAGGGCAGTCAATGGTGGGCAATGGCGCGCGACCTGCTGACACGGAACCAGACGTTCGCGGCAGCTGTTGATGCCTTTGATGCGGAGTTCGTTCCTGTCGCCGGATGGTCGATCCGCGACGAATTGCTGAAAGATCAGGATACGAGCCGCATTGATGATACCACGGTTACGCAACCGGCACTTTTTGCCATTCAGTCAGGCCTTGCCGCACTTTGGAAGCAACTTGGCGTTGAACCTGACATGGTCGCTGGACACTCCATCGGGGAGGCCGCAGCAAGTTACGTAGCGGATGGCCTCTCGCTGAGCGGTGCGGCAAAATTCCTGTCCAAACGAGGTGTGATCCGCGATCAACTGGGGGCTAAAGGTGCGATGGCGGCCATTGGCCTGAACCACAAAGATGTCGCGGCACTTCTGCCTGAGCACGGCAAGTTGGGGATCGCTGCAATCAACGGTCCAGGTTCAACCACGATCAGCGGAGATTATGACGCGCTGCACGACTTCGTCGTAGAGTTTCAGATGCTGCGGCCTGATACCTTCATTAGGGCGTTGACGGTTGATACCGCCTGGCATTCCTACCATCTGGACGAGGCCGAAGATTGGTTTCGCCGCCAGATGGCGTCGATAGATTGGTCCGTGCCAAAATTGCCGTTCATCTCAACCGTGACCGGACAGCAGGAAACCAGATTTGACACTGACTATGGATGGATGAACCTGCGCCGCCCGGTGCTCTATCAGGCGGCAGTGGAAGCTGCAATCAGCCTTGGTGCAACTTGTTTTGTCGAACTTGGCCCCGCTGCGACCCTTGCGGGACCAACTAAAAGTACCGCTCTTGAGACCGGTGCATCGGTCACTGTACTGAGCTCGCTCAAACGCAAAGACAATGACTTTGATGCCATGGCGCGGGCTGCTGCCGCCCTGTTCGTTGAGGGCCTCTCGTTGAATTGGAACGTGATTGCAGGAACATCTTCCTGCCATGTTGAACTGCCGCAAAACGTCTGGATCGAAGAGCCTTTCTGGCAGGATTCAGAGGAAAGCCGCGGGCTCTTGTTCAAGCCGATAAAGCATCCCTTCCTCGGGATGCCCGAGCGCGGAAACGGCACGACATGGACGTCAGAAATTAACCTGCGCGCCTATGCTTATCTCAAAGATCATCGGATGCAATCCGACGTGATTTTTCCGGCGGCGGGCTACGTTGATACCATGGTTGCCATGTGCCGAGATCAGTTTGGCCCAGACAGAGCGATTGAGGTCGAAGATGCAATCATCCATGAGGCATTGTTTATCTTGCCAGAACAGGAAGTCCTGTTCAGCAATCTCTATGACCCTGAACGTGGTCGCTCAAAGCTATACTCTCGTATTCGCGATGCTGAGGATGACTGGGTTTTGCGCTGCGAAGGCAAAGTGCGGGTTCACGATGTAAAGGCACCGCCAGCACGGCGCTTTGACCCTGAGGCCAAAAGCTTCACAAAGATTGATGCTTCTTATGTCTATGACGTGGACCCGTCGTCAGGGTTGATCAACTACGGGGATGCCTTCCAGACCATCAAAGAGCTGTGGATGTCGCGCACCAAGACCGTTGCCCGAGTGGTTCTGCGTGAGGAATTGCGCGGGACTGGGGACCGTCATCATCTGCATCCCACGATGTTCGATGGGTGTCTCCAGATACTCGAACCGCGCATGACGTTGAAACGTGTGGCCCTGGACCGCCAGCCGGATGATCCGATTTGCTTGCCAGTCGGAGTGGGCCGGATGCGGATTTATGCTGATTTTCCCGATGAGATTATCGTCGAGGCTGATCAATTTAAGAACGTCGACGATCCAACGTCGTCCGTTGGTTTTACCGTGCGTGATTTGGACGGGAACGTCTTGATGACGGTTGAAGATGTCAGGGTCAAACTGCTGCCATCAAAGCCGGTCAACGCTGAGAGCGGCGACATTGCGGCACACTTTGTCAGACAAGAGCTCATCGAACTGCGCGAGGCACCAACGGCTGAACCTTCAACTGGGCGCTGGGTCGTGTTGGAGGACGAGCCGCAGGAGTCCACGAAACTGACACAGGCGCTTGCAGCATTGGGTGCCGATGTTCACCGCATCAGCCGCGTGGAACTGGGCGATGATCCGGGTGGAACGCTTGCTGATATGCTTGGCGCGGAGATCGAAGAAGGGAAACTCGCAGGGATTGTCGTCACTTGGCCGTTGTCTTTGCCCGAGGTGCAGGAAGATACCTCAACTGAAGCGATGTTCGCGCCGCTTGACGCATGCGTCAAGGACCTGACTTCGCTGGGTGAGTTGATGGATTATGCCAGAGCAGGGACCAAAGGGTTGCCCGAGTTTGTTTTCTTGACCTCGGGTGCTTATCCCGACTCTGCCATGCGTGCAACTGACGCAAGGATATTGTCGCAGATGCCGATGGCAGCGCTGGTACGAGGTCTGGCCACCGAGGCCCCCGAATATGCTCTCAGGGTGATCGACACCGATGCCGATAATCTCAACACATCTGAAGCTCTTGCGGCGCTTATTCTGACGCCCAGCCCGGAAACGGAGATTATTTTACGCGGCGATAAACGTTTTGCGCCGCGCCTGCATCATGCTGAGAAAAGCGATTTCGATTCCAAACTGCTGAACATCACCGCCGCAGATCAGACCACGAACTTCCATGTAACGATGCGAATCCCCGGTGTGATTGACAATGTGGGATTAGCTGAAATTCCACTGCAGCCCGTTGGGCCCGACGAGGTGCGAGTGCGGATTTCTGCGGTTGGTCTTAACTTCCGGGATGTGATGGCAGTGACGGGGCTATTACCCAGCGAAGCGGAATTGGAACCGGCTTGGCAAAACCTTGGGCTTGAATTTGGCGCTGTGGTTGAAGCGGTCGGCGATAACGTCACAAGTTTCAAACTGGGTGACAGGGTGATGGGCCTCGGTAAACGGTGTCTCCAACGATTCATGACGCTTGATCCAGCTGCACTGACGCGGGTGCCGGATCATGTTTCCCTCGCGCAAGCCGCGACAATACCTAGTGCCTTTGCGACCGCACATTATGCGCTGAATCACGTAGGGCGCATGCGGGCAGGCGAAAAGGTATTTATCCATGTGGCCACTGGCGGGGTCGGCACCGCCGCAGTTCAGCTTGCTCAGGCTGCTGGAGCCGAAATTTTCGCAACTGCAGGCAGTCCGGCCAAACGAAAGATTCTGCGTGACCTTGGTGTGAAACATGTGATGGATTCACGTTCGCTGAAGTTTGCAGACGATGTGATGCGGATCACCAAGGGTAGGGGGGTGGATGTTCTGCTGAACTCACTGCCGGGGGACTACATCACCAAGGGACTGGACATCATGGCCCCCTACGGCCGGTTTATCGAAATCGGTAAACGCGATGTCTATGAAGATGCTGCGATTGGCATGAAGGCGCTGCGCAAGAATGTGTCGCTGAGCGTTCTCGACCTTGCTTCGATGGGCGAAGACCGGCCGGACCTGATCAGACAATTATTTGCCGAACTTGGTGACATGCTGGAAAACCAGTCCCTAACCGCGCTGCCGCTGACTGAATTCCCAGTCGATCAGGTCAGCGCGGCCATCCGCTACATGAGTCAAGCCAAACATGTGGGCAAAGTGGTAGTTTCGCTGGAGGCGGAAGAATTTCACGTGCGCAGGGACGACAAAAACGCGGTCACACTATCGCAGGTCGGCAGCTATCTGATTACTGGCGGCACGGGCGGGTTCGGACTCAGTATCGCGGACTGGCTCTCGAAAGCCGGGGCGGGACATCTGATACTTGCGTCACGTTCCGGCAAGATTGAGAAGGCCGACGAAAAGAAAGTCGCAAAACTGCGCAGCCGTGGTACCCGTATTTCAATCGTTGCACTGGACATCACTAATGCAGGTGCCGTTGATAGTTTCGTCTCGGAAACTCAATCGAGCGATATGCCCCTCAAGGGTATTATCCACGGAGCGGCGGTGATTAAGGATGGATTTGCAAACCAGCTTACACCGGAAATGATCAGCGACGTCTTATCGCCCAAGATAAAGGGAGCGTGGAATTTACACCGCTCCGTGGCACTGGCGGATGTTGACATTGATTTCATGATTGGGTTTTCCTCAATCGCGCAGGCAACAGGTTCTGCGGGTCAAACCAATTACATCGCGGGCAATGCCTTTCTGGACGCTCTGGCCCATTATCGCGTGTCGCTGGGCCGTCCCGGCACGGCAATTGATTGGGGCGTAATTGCCGACGCGGGTTTTGTGGCGCGAAATTCCGCACTTGCCTCCTATCTCGAAAGCGTTGGGCAGTTTGGGTTGGATCAAACAGATACCAGCCTGGCTATGGAATTGGCTATTGCAAGCGACGCGCCAACCTTTGTCTATTCACGCGCCGATTGGGCACAGGTCGCCCGCGCCAACCCAGCTCTCGGCACAAGCCCGCGCATGTCAACTGTGTTGCTGAATGACGGTGGAGCAACGACGGAGGTGCGTGCACGCCTGATGCAGCTGTCAGGGGATGAATTGATCGCAGAGGCAGAGGACTACATCAAAGATGAGATCACGAACGTCCTGAAAATCGACAAGAATACGATTCAGGTCGAACGCCCTATGAGCGAGTTGGGCCTCGACAGCCTGTCCTCATTTGAGTTGAAGATCCGTATCGAAACGGCGCTTGATGCGTCAATACCTGTCTCCAAATTCTTGCAGGCACCGTCTATTCGCGAGCTGTCCACCATGCTTTCCGCAGAGATTGATTCAATCCGGCGCGCTGAAGCAGCAGCCATGGTAAAGGGCGAAACGACCGATCAATCGAGCAGGAGCACGAATGAGGGTGGCGGTGCCTCGGCGAGCAATCTGCAATTGGGAGTGCTGCGCGATACGTTTGCCCAAATGACGACTGACAGTGCAAGATCCGTAATGGAGCATCTTTCTGAGATTGAACTGGCTCAACCCTGCCTTCCGGAAGCTCTCAAGAAATACCTCGGCAAGCTGGAGCGCCGACACCCTATGCTAAGTATGCGCATAGACGCACAGGGGCAGATACACAACGACGGGCGGGGCGTGACACTGATAGAAGGTCCAGACGATGATCTTTTGAATGTTGAAAGTGGTGAACTGGTGCGGGTATCCCACGCGGTCAATGGGTCAAAGTCGGTCCTGAGTGTCCGGTTACATCAGGCGGCAGGGGACCAGATGTCCGCAGAGATAATACTGCGTGAACTTGAGCAGCTTATTGCGGGCGAGAAACTGGCCAGAACTTTGCCAAAACGCGCGCTCTTGGCAAAGATCGCCTCGTGGCGCTTCGACGGTGAAGATCCCAGCTCCCAGCGGGATCGAGCCTTTTGGTGGTATGCGATGTCCGCCGCAAAGCCCAAACCTGTTCCTTTCCCAAGGCGAAGTCGCGCGTTGTCGGGCCCGCTTTTCGGTCGCAATCACGGTGCTGTGGGTGCGGTTCGTACCAAGTCTATGCCCACCCTAGACACGGCGACACTGTTAACTGCCTTTGCAGATTCTTTGCGCGAGGTTACCGGTTCCAGCGGGGCTGTACTGATGGGCATGAAAACGTCATTGCGGGATACATTGCCCAAAGAGGCCGGGGTTGGACCCTTTGAGATTGAACAGCCGTTACTGGTGCCACATCCAATCGCTGATAAGAGTGTAATGGCGCAGTTTGAACGTATCCTCGCGGCCGCTGATCAGCATCCTAAGTTTGACAGCCATGCTGCAGCGGTTGAATTCGCACAGGCTTTTGCGGAGTGGGGCGTCACCCCGTTCCAGATCCTGTTCGAGAGTGTTCATGCCTTCTCAAAAGACGTGCCAAAGGGGTTGCTCCATGACCTTTGGCTACAAAAATGCCAAACCGAAAACCAAACCAGCGTTCGATTGCTCTTTGACCGTGACGTTGTGGAGGAGGACACCGCTCAGAAAATCTGTGATGGAATATCGGCACGGGTGAAGCAGCTGGAACTGGTTCAGTGACAACCACTGTTATTCGTTTTGCGGTGCAAGGGTTTTCGTGATGGTCAAAGCTTCTTCAAAGCCGTCAGTTTTGCCGATCACTATCTGGCAGCAATATCTGATTGATGAAGCAACACACCCCGATTGCCCCGACGATCTGCGTGATCGCTTTACCCTGGCAAATGCTTTCCTTGTGCAGCCCCGGATCGACATGCGCCGCCTGCGACGTGCGGTTGATAAACTGCGTCAGCGCCATGACAGCCTGCGCATAAGATTGAGGCAAGTCAAAGGAGTGTGGCGCGCTTTGATCGACCCGCCAGGTGAGGATATTGTCCGTCAGATAGACCTTGGCGAAATGAATGCCGCGGATTTTCATTCCACAATCTCCGCCATTGCCAATACCCCGATGCCCCTGATTGACGCGCCGCTTGCAGAGGTGATCGTCGCATCCTGTGCCGGGCGCGGTGACGTTCTGATCACCCGTGTCCATCACGCGGTCACTGACGGACACGGCATGGTGGTGCTAACGGAGGATTTGACAAAACTCTTGATTGGAATCCCCATTCTAGGACAGGCCGTTTCCCACGCTGATTATATAGCGCGTTTCCAATCGCCGCCGCCACACCGAGCTGCAGAGATCGCTGCTTACTGGAAAGAATTGCACCGTGACTTTCCGTTAGCCCCTAATGTCGGACGCAAGGCAAAGGGGCTGGAACCGCTCAAGTTTGGGATGGGAAAGGTTGAGAGTCGGGAATTGAACTGCCGCGCCACACCAGAAAGCCTGCGCCGTTTCGAAGCAGTCGGAGCGGCCGCCAACATCAATCCTGACACCGCGCTTTTCGCAGGTTTCCTAGAGGGGCTGTGCCAATGCTATGATTTGGAAAAAATGATGTTCACTGTAACCATTGCACGCAGTGACCCCGCCCTGGATACATATGTCGGCGATCATTCTCTCGATCCCTATTTGCCCTATGCAGCGGGAGGAGATCATGGTTTCAGTGCAGCGATAAAAACGTTGGCTCAAACCTTGATGCAGGCAAGGGCCTATTTGCCTCATGATGCAGCGCGGCGCGGTACAGCCTATCATCGCGCACTGGCTCAAATGGGATGTTACCCTAATCAGTTTAGTGTCTACCAGCCGGACGCGATGAGCCGTCAGAGAAGATCAATCTTTAGTGAGGGGTTTTTCAACAAACACGGGGACGTGCAACGCATTGGACCTTATGCGCTGACTTCTCTGGACGTTTCGGTGCCATCTCGCAGCTACTCCGATATCAGATTAGTCCTTGGATCCTCGATTTCTCGGACAGGGTTTTCGATCCGTTACGACGGGATAAGCTATACCGAAACCGAGGTTCGCCTCTTGGCTAACAAAATCTGTCAATTGCTGGACCTCGAACCAACCGCAGTGGCCTTGAAATGAGTAACGACCTTGACCCCAAGACCCGCATTGACCTGCACCAGTACGGCTTTCACCCGCTGTCGTTACGTTTATGGCATGGCATGGCACTGGATGCATGGCTGAGGGCGATGCGTGGAAAGTGGCATATGGTATCGCCCAACCGGTATCCGCTGGTGGCCATGATAACGATTTTCAGCATTGGCAACCTGTTGCTGAAATGGCTATCGGAACTGATCTATGGTCGGCGGTTGACCAAGGTCAAGATTTCACCGGACCCAATTTTTGTGATTGGCCATTGGCGCAGTGGTACGACGTGGCTGCATCGGCTGATGATTGCAGACCCGCGGCACGGGGCACCGGATGTGCGCGCCTGTTTCCGGCCAGAAACCTTTCTGGTCGGGCGTGGAATATTGACGCCAATACTGCGTTGGGCGTTGGTTGGCAAACGCCCGATGGATAATGTGTCGCTCGAACTTGAAAGCGCGGAAGAGGATGAACACGGTATCGCCCTTTCAGGGGCCAAATCCCCCTATCTCCATCTTATGTTTCCCAACAGCGATCAGCGGTACCCAACAAACCCAGAGGACATGTCGCCGGTGGACGCGGCATTTTGGTGGATGAAATGGCTGGCCTTTCTGCGCCGCGTTCAATTTGTGAACCCCGGCAAAAGGTTGGTCCTGAAATCACCGTTACATACGTTGCGAACAAAAGAAATTCTCAAGGTTTTCCCGGATGCGCGCTTTGTTCATATTGTCAGAGACCCGTACACTGTTTTTCTTTCGCACAGAAACACAAAAGACACAATGAATTCAGTCTGTTCCCTCCAGGACCATATGCCGGGGCAAAGCCGCCGGGACGAAATTATCATAAAGCGCTCCGTCGCTTTCTTCGAACAATTCGAAACCGACAGGTATCACATTCCCAAGGATCAGATTTTCACGCTGCGCTATGAAGACCTGCGCGCCGATCCGCTGGGATTGATTCAAGAGATCTACGAAAAATTGGATTTGGGTGATTTTGCGCAAGTCCAGCCTGAACTCAGAAAGCTGATAGGGCCGCAACGGACGTACAAGAGTAACCGGTATGATCTGGATGATGATACGCGCGCCCTGGTCGAGAGTGCATTTGCAGACATTTTTGACCGTTACGGATATCTGCGGATGGACCAACGCAAGTCAGCACCGGTATGATAACCGCTCCGAAGGTCACTGATTGGGTATTCCTATATCGGCGCATCAGTTTGGTTCTGTTCGCTGCACTGATCCTGTTTCTGGCCGCTGGTGTTCCCCGATTGCAATTCTCTTCTGACAGTCGTGGTTTCTTTGGCCTGAACAACCAAGAATACCGTGATGTCCTGAAGATCGACGACACGTACACGATCTCCAACTCCTTGCTGTTGATGGTTGTGCCGCCGGTAGGCACGGCGTTTGCACCCGAGACCCTGAAAATTTTGCTACGGATGACTGATGACGTGTGGCAAATGCCCTATGCGCTGCGCATCGATTCCGCGGTCAATCACATGCATTCCTTCTCGCAAGACAACGATATCTTTGTCGAACCGATGCTGGATGAGTTTGCTGAAATCACCCCAGAGGCTGCTGAACGGTTTCGGACCCTTGCGGTAATGCTGTGCGGAGGCTTTTTGAGCCCGAACGTCTGATCAAACCTTCGAACCAATTGGCGTACATTGACGAAAACCAAGTCATACATGTTCTGTATGGCTGGTGGTTTGACTGTTCATTGCCAGATGTACCCAGAGTCGGATGCCTCGAACTCGAGGACAAGCATTTGCTGTATATCGGCATTGCACCACCGAAGAGCCAACCAACGAGACCGGGCTCAACCACGCCGATGAAGAGCCGTTTATGGCGCAATCATCTGCGCGGATCTGTTCGCAGTTCAACTGTAACCGCCCGATTGGTACCGCATGCCTGATTTCCGCGCGATGATTTAGGACACGTGCATAGCGACGTCGTTAGTGACGTGTCTTATGTGGAGTATGTCATGCGGGGCGAAGTTCTTGGTGTTGAGCGGCGGCGGCGATGGAGTGA
>Ga0075467_10003229_pt1 | contig 12581 bp, 9 predicted proteins | sample DEB08_DNA_9_FD_75067 | JGI IMG/M metagenome (GOLD analysis project Ga0075467, IMG submission 75067) | Aqueous microbial communities from the Delaware River and Bay under freshwater to marine salinity gradient to study organic matter... | ecosystem: Environmental > Aquatic > Marine > Coastal ...
CCTGCCCGGCGTGGCGCCTTGGGTCTTGTTCCGGCTGGATGGCGGGATCGACCACATCTTGGTGGACGAGGCGCAGGACACCGCCCCGATCCAATGGCAGATCGTCGCAAAACTGGCCGAGGATTTTGCAGCGGGGCAGGGCGCGCGCGATGAGGTAGCGCGCACCATCTTCGTCGTGGGTGACAAGAAACAGTCGATTTACTCCTTTCAGGGTGCGGACCCCGAAGGCTTCGACCGGATGCGCCACCATTTCCAAACCCGGCTGACCGATATCGGTGCGCCGTTCCAATCCGAAGAACTGATCTGGTCGTTCCGTTCGGCTCCGGCGATCTTGCAGGTGGTGGACAAGGTCGCGGAAGGGGCTGGTGGTCCCGGCCTTGGCGGTGATGTCCGGCACCTTGCCTTTTTTGATGCGCTGCCCGGCCGGGTGGACCTGTGGCCCCATGTCCCCAAGACCGAAAATCAAGAGCCGCCGGATTGGCACGATCCGGTCGATCTGCGTGCCCACGACCACCATTACAATTTACTTGCCCAGATGGTCGCCGAGCGTGTCGACGCGATGCTGTCCGATGGGACGCAGATTGTGGTTTCGGGCGAACGCCGGCGTGTGCGGCCCGAGGATATTCTTATCCTGGTGCAGCGCCGATCAGACCTGTTTCACGAGATCATTGCCGCGATCAAGGCAAGGCAACTGCCCATTTCCGGACCCGACCGGATGCGCGTCGCCGCCCAGCTTGCCGTCAAGGACCTGATCGCCCTGATGGCATTTCTGGCCACGCCCGAGGATGACCTGTCGTTGGCAGCGGTCCTGCGCTCACCCTTGTTCGGATGGACAGAGGACGCGTTGTTCGCGCTGGCGCACAACCGCCCCGAACGGGCCTTTCTCTGGCAGGCCCTCCGCGCACGTTCGGCGGATTTTGCCGATACACATGCCATGTTGACCGATCTGCGGAACAAGGCCGATTTCCTGCGCCCCTACGATCTGCTGGAACGGGTGCTGATCCGTCATGACGGGCGGCGGCGCTTGCTGGCCCGCCTTGGTCCCGAGGCCGAAGATGGCATTGATGCGATGCTGGCTCAGGCGCTGGCCTATGAACAGACCGAAGTGCCAAGCCTGACGGGTTTCGTCGGCTGGCTGCAAAGCGATGACGTGACCATCAAACGCGACCCAAGCGGCCTGACCCATCAGATCCGGGTGATGACGGTACACGGGGCCAAAGGGCTTGAGGCGCCCATCGTGATCCTGCCCGATGCCAAGATGCCCGAAGGCAACCGATCAGGCCCCGATCTGTTGCACCCAGAGGGGGGGCCGGTGATCTGGGGGGTCAAGTCAGACAACCTGCCCCCGGCCGCGCAAGAGGCCGCCGACCTGCGCAAACGCAAGGATGAGGAAGAGCGGAACCGCCTTCTGTATGTGGCGCTGACGCGCGCTGAGACATGGGTGATCATCGCGGCCGCCGGCAAGATCGGGGATACCCCGGAAAAAAGCTGGTTCCGAACGGTCGAGGCTGCTTTGCAGGCACTTGGCGCCCGGTCTGTCACGACGCCCGATGGGATGATGTTGCGCCATGAAACCGGCGATTGGTCCATGACGGAGGCGGGCCGCGATACGGCCACGCCATCGCGTGCCGTCCTGCCACCATGGGCCGAGACACCTGCCCCCGAGGTTGCCCGCGACCGCCCGGCGCTAAGCCCCTCGGACCTTGGCGGTGCAAAGGCGCTGCCGGGTGAGGGGGCCGGCCTGTCCGAGGAAGCCGCGTTGCGCCGGGGCCGTTTGGTGCACCTGTTGCTTGAACATCTGCCGACGCTGCCTGCCCCGGCTTGGCCCGCTGCGGCACCCAGCATCGCGGGGCTTGATGGGCCGGTGCCCGACGATGCCGAAATCGCGCCCCTGTTGGCCGAGGCGATCGGCGTCCTGACCAATCCGCGCCTCTCCCATGTCTTCTCCCCAACCGCGCTGGCGGAGGTGGAGCTGACTGCCCACAGCCCCACCCTGAATTGTCAACTTATCGGGGCGATCGATCGGTTGGTCGTTACTGACGACGCGGTGCTGGCGGTGGATTTCAAGACCAACGCGGTGGTGCCCGCGTCACCTGATGCAGTGCCCGAAGGTCTGAAACGTCAACTTGGCGCCTATGCCGAAATGCTGGGCCTGCTTTATCCCGGCAGACGGATAGATACTGCGATCTTGTGGTCGCGCGATGCCAGCCTGATGTTGTTGCCTCACGACAGCGTCATGGCAGCGTTGCAAAGGGTCGCCATCCCTTGACCGCAGACTGCCGTCTACTTAGGTTCCCAGTCCAACCAGTTTTCCAGCCCCAAGGAGCGCCCCATGGCTACCGTTTCCGTTACCGACGCGACATTCGACGCCGAAGTGCGCCAATCCGACATCCCCGTTATCGTGGACTTCTGGGCGGAATGGTGCGGTCCGTGCAAGCAGATCGGCCCAGCGCTGGAGGAACTTTCCGCCGAATATGACGGTCGGGTAAAGATCGTGAAGGTCAACGTGGACGACAACCCGAATTCGCCCATGCAACTGGGTGTCCGCGGGATTCCCGCGCTGTTCATGTTCAAGAACGGCGAAGTTGTTTCGAACAAGGTTGGTGCCGCACCCAAGGCCGCGCTTCAAAAATGGATCGACGAAGAAGTCTGATCCGTTGTAAAATCTGAAGTCAAAGGGCGCTCTTTAGCGCTCTTTTTCTGTTCTGGGGCACTGAACTGCCTGATGATGGGCAATGCCCTAGGGGTGGTCGTCTTGATATCCGGGGTGCCTACTGCGGGCTTGGCACCGCCGCGACAGCAGGGGCCGCCGCATGTCTGATCGCGCGCAACCCTTGCCGCTGTGAATTTCCCATGAAAAAGGGCGCCGCAAGGGCGCCCTTCTCCGTCTCCCGGCGAACCGGGATGCAAGCAATTGCTTAGCCTTTGGTGAAGTCGGGGTAGGCTTCCATGCCCAATTCCGACACGTCCAGACCGGCAATCTCGTCCTCTTCGCTGGGACGCAGGCCCATGACCGACTTGATGATGACCCAGACAACCAACGAGGTCACGAAGACGAACCCGCCGATTGCGGCAAAGCCCATGATCTGTGTCACAAAGTTGGTGCCTTCGGTGTAGAACGGAACCGCCAGCGTTCCCCAGAAACCTGCAATAAGGTGCACGGGGATGGCGCCGACCACGTCGTCGATCTTCATCTTGTCCAGCATCGGCACGGTCAAGACCACGATTATGCCGCCAACCGCGCCAATCCACAGCGCACCGAACAGCGATGGGTCCAGCGGGCCTGCCGTGATCGATACCAGCCCGGCCAGCGCGCCGTTCAGGACCATGGTAAGGTCGACCTTGCCATACAAGACCTGCGTCAGGATCAGTGCGGCGATTGCACCGGCTGCCGCTGCCATGTTGGTGTTGGCGAAGATGATCGCGACAGCGTTGGCATCTGCCTCGGTGCCCAGCGCCAGCTGCGAGCCGCCGTTGAAGCCGAACCAGCCTAGCCACAGAACGAACGTGCCCAAGGTTGCCAGCGCCAGATTGGAGCCGGGCATCGGGTTGACCTTGCCGTCCTTGCCGAATTTGCCAAGGCGCGGTCCAAGGATGATGGCGCCTGCAAGGGCCGCGAAACCACCGGCTGCGTGCACCAGCGTCGAACCGGCGAAGTCCGAGAAGCCTGCTTCAGCCAACCAGCCGCCGCCCCACTGCCAGGATGCTTCGATTGGGTAGATGAACCCGGTCAGCACGACAACGAAGATCAGGAAGGGCCAGAGCTTGATACGCTCCGCCAGAGTGCCGGACACGATCGACGCCGTTGTTGCACAGAACATCAGCTGAAAGAAGAAATCGGAACCCGTCGCATATCCCACGTCGACCGCAGGGTCGCCGCCAAGATCGGCAAAGGCAAAGAACGGCCCCAGCCATCCCTCGACCAGCCATTCGGCGGGGTACATGATGCCGTAGCCGACCATCCAGTACATGATGGACGCAATTGCGAACAAAGCCATGTTCTTGGTCAGCTGCATCGTCACGTTCTTGGAGCGGACAAGACCCGCCTCAAGCATCGCAAAGCCTGCTGCCATCCAGAACACAAGGAAGCCGCCGATCAAGAACAGCAGCGTGTTGAAGATGAATGCGTTATCGACGGCGACCGCAGCCTCGTCCTGCGCGAAACCCACCGAGGGTAGGGTGGCCGCAACCGCCACCGCGCCAAGCGGGAAAAGATACTTCGTTTTCATGTGTGTCATACCCTTGTTGTCGAACGATCGGCGCTGATCAAAGCGCGTCGTCATTGGTTTCGCCCGTACGCACGCGCACGGCGGAATTCACGTCGAGGACGAAGATTTTGCCGTCGCCGATCTTGTCGGTCTTGGCCGTGGTCTGGATGGTTTCGACCACCTGGTCGGCCATGCCGTCGGCGACGACCAGTTCCAGTTTGATTTTCGGCACGAAGTTCACGGCGTATTCCGCGCCGCGATAGATTTCGGTGTGCCCGGATTGCGAGCCGAAGCCCTTGATCTCGGTCACCATCATGCCGCGCACGCCAATGGACGTCAGCGCCTCGCGGACTTCCTCCAGCTTGAACGGTTTGATTGCTGCGATGATGAGTTTCACGTCTGTCACCCTTCCGGTTGTTGCTGTCCCCCCGGGGACGTCACGTCGACAAATCACGGGAGCAGGGGGGGCAGGGCAACGCGGGGTGCGTGTTTTAGGGACGTCCAAAAGCGAAGGTGCAAATTTTTTGCGCAAAAAACCGCCCCTGCACAATATATAGGCAAAGCAAATATGCGGCGCTGCGGCAAGCCCTCTCCCCAATCGACTCGGTTTTGCTTATGTTGGCCAAAAATAAGAGGCAGCTTCATCATGAGTTCATCCGGTCGCGGCACACGCACCCCCCGCAGTGGTCAGCGATCCCTTGTTGCGGAACGCCGGGGCGGCGGCGCCGGTAGTCGCGCCGCAACGCCAAAGGCGGCGCCCAAACGCCAACGTCGCGCACGCAAGGCGAGGCAGCCGCGCAGGTCCGGCATCGTCGGATGGTTTGCCGCGATGATCCGCATGATCTTTCGGCTCATCTTTGGCCTGATCTGGCGTGGCGCCGTTGTCATGGTCCTGATCTTGGCGGGGGCCACCTTTTATTATTATCAACAGTTGCCCGATGTGGCGGCTGCGTCCGACGCCCGCGCGCGCGGGTCCGTCACGATGCTTGACCGCGATGGTCAGGTTTTCGCATGGCGCGGTGAACAGTTCGGCGGAATGATCGATACCGATACCGTCAGCCCGCATCTGGTAAATGCCGTCGTCGCCACCGAGGACCGGCGCTTTTTCCGTCATATGGGCGTCAGCCCCCGTGGTATCGCCAGTGCGATCCGCATCAATCTCAGCGAGGGGCGCGGCCCGCTGGAAGGGCACGGCGGTTCGACCATTACCCAACAGGTGGCCAAGTTGATGTGTCTGGGCGTGGGGTATGACCCCGATGTCTGGGACTCGGAATCGGATTACGAGACTGATTGCCGCCGCACGTCCCTGTGGCGAAAGATTCAGGAAATTCCCTTCAGTCTGGCGATGGAACTCCGGTACTCCAAGGAAGAAATCCTGACGATTTACTTCAACCGTGCGTATCTGGGTGCCGGTGCGCGCGGCTTCGAGGCAGCGGCGCAGCGCTATTTCGGCATCACCGCCGCAGAGGTGAACCCACAGCAATCCGCCATGCTGGCCGGGTTGTTGGTCGCTCCTTCCTACTATGCCCCCACCCGCAATCTGGAGCGCGCCCAACGCCGCGCGAACCTCGTGATGAACCTTATGCAGGAACAGGGGTTTCTGACTGCGGCGCAGGCCGAGACCGCGCGGGCCAACCCCGCCATCCTGTCCGACGCGGCCGAGGCGAATGTCGGCGGCTATTTCGCCGATTGGATCATGCGCGAGGCACCGGAGTTCCTGACATCCGAGACCACCGAGGATGTGATCATTCGCACCACGTTCGACCCCGCCATGCAGGCCGCAGCCGAGGCCGCCCTCGAAGACGTCTTTGCCAATCAGGTCCGCGATGGGTCCGAAGCGCAGGCCGCCATTGTGGTGATGAGTGCGGATGGCGCGGTGCGGGCCATGGTCGGTGGCCGCGACACGCAGGGCGCGGGCCTGTTCAACCGCGCCACCCAAGCCATGCGCCAGACCGGCAGCGCCTTCAAACCCTTCGTTTACGCGACGGCGCTGGAACTTGGCTGGCGGTTCGATGACGTCATCCTTGACGGCCCCCTCACCATCAACGTGCCCGGCTCCGGCCCTTATTCGCCCACCAACTACAGTGGTGAATTCTATGGTGAAGTGACGTTGACCGATGCGCTTCGCGCCTCGCTCAATACCGCCGCCGTGCGTCTGTCGGAAGAGGTCGGGCGCGATTTGGTCCGCACTGTCGCGTCCGAGTTCGGCATCCAAAGCGATCTGGCCGCGGGTCCCGCCTTGGCGCTGGGCGCATCGGAAAGCACGCTGATCGAAATGACGGGTGCCTATGCCGGTATCTTGAACGGCGGGTCCGCCGTGCGGCCCTTTGGTCTGTCCGAGCTGCGCCTTGTCGGCGATAGCGAGGCGTTGTTCGAACAGATGGACGGTATACAGGAACGTGTGATTTCCGAAAACGCCGCCCGGCAACTGACTTACATGATGGCCGAGGTCGTCGCCAACGGCACCGGTGCGCGCGCCGCCCTGTCGGACCGGCCTGTCGCGGGCAAGACAGGCACCACGCAGGCGGCGCGCGATGCTTGGTTCGTGGGGTTCACCGCCGATTATGTGGCAGGTGTCTGGATGGGGTATGACGACAACCAGCCCCTGTCGGGTGTCACGGGTGGTGGGTTGCCCGCCGAAATCTGGCGCCAAACGATGGAGCGGATCCACCGTGATCTGCCGCCGCGCCCCCTGCCCATGATTGATCCATTGGCGGAAGCACGCCCCGCGCCGATGATCGTTCAGAACCCGCCGCGGACCAATGGGCGCCAACCCGATCTTGCCGAACAGATCCTGATGGAAGTTCTGGGCGGGCTGTTGGGGCGCAACAACTGATCCATCCGGCCGGGTGTGCTGCAACGCACCCGGCGGCTCAAATCATCCGGCGCTGCGAAGGTCGCCGATCAACGCACCGATGTCGCCATTCCGGCGGTCCAGAATGGCGCCGACTTCCTGACGTTCCGAGATCACGAGGCTGACGCCTTCGATCAACATGTCGATGAACTTGGTCTGGCCACTGCGGTCCCAGACACGCCAGTTCACCGCGAACGGCGCTACACCGGCCAGATTGACGGTCGAATAGATCTCGAAATAACGGCTTACTTCCTGCCCACCTGTCACGGTGATCTGCCCGCCGATGAATTCGCGGAAGCGACGGCCGTATTTGCGCGACAGATAGCCTTGGAACGCCTCGGTGAAGGCGGCCATTTGTGCGGAGCTGGCACTGCGGGCGGGTGGGCCAAGCACCGACTGGGCAATCGTCGGCATGTCGGCATAGCGCACCAGAATGCCTTCGAAATCCTCGATCATCTGCGCCTCGGACCGACCGGAATTGATCACGCGGTTCACGTCGGCAACGACCTGATCAATCAGGCCACGGGCCGTGGCCAGCGTCAGTGCCGCGGCCGGGCCGGGCAAGAACGGCAAGATGGCGATCGCGGTGCCCATCGTCAGGATGGCGCGGCGCGTGAATGCTTGCGGCTTATTGAACATAGGGATCCTCGTAGGGGTCGAGATATGGGTCCACCGCAGGCACTGCTGTCGGGTCTGCGGCTTCGTCCCCGTAGGGGTCAGAATACTCCAACGCCGTATCGCCACGCAACTGGAACCGCCGGTTCTGCAGATAGTAGGACTGCAGCTGTGCATAGCTATCGGCGCTGTCATAATACAGGCTGTCGATCGTGCTGTCGAATTCGTAACGATCGTTGAGACGGCCAAGCACAGCGGCCCCGCTGGCATAGTTGCGTTCGGGTGTGGGCACAAAGATGCGGACCGGGTTGATCGCAACGTCCACCAGCATGCCCACCGTATCGCGCGACGTCGATGGGCCAATCACCGGAAGATAGACGTATGCCCCTTCCGGAACACCCCAGACATGCATCGTTTCGCCGAAATCCGTATCCTGTTCCGGCAGGCCGATGGCCGTGGCCGGATCCAGCAGGCCACCCAGACCGATCGTGGTATTCACCGCAAAGCGCAGTGTGTTTTCAACGGCTTGGCCAAGACGAAGCTGCAACAGGTTGTTCACCACGTTGCTTGGTTCACCAAGGTTCGAAGCAAAGTTCCGGACGCCATTGCGCACGGGCTGCGGTATGGTGTTGCCGTATACATCGGCTGCAGGCCCGATAATGGCCCGGTCAATCATCACGCTGCGCTCGTGGATCGCGCGGTTCTGCCGTTCGCTTGGATCGGCGATCGTGTCGCCCGGTGGCAGGGCCGCTGGGCCACAGGCCACCAATACCGCCAACATCGGGCTGCAAAGCAACAGGGCAAGCCGGTTCAGAGTGGCTTCAAGGGGCATGATGGATCCGTGGCAGCGGCAATAACGATATCTTCACAATAGGCATGCCAGACAGATTTGAAAGGGCCGAGCCATTCAGCTGCCTGAGAATACGCCCGTTTAAGGGGTCAGTCTTCGTGCTGAGTCAACCCGATTGGCCGCAAACCAACTGGATAAAGACGGAAACCGCCGATGCCCCCTGTGCTGAGCCAAGACATGGCGGAAAACCTGATCACGGCGCGTCGTCGAAATGCGGGGCCGTTGTGGTCCATCGCCCTGTTTAGCTTGGTCACCAATGCCCTCATGCTGACGGGGCCGATCTATATGTTGCACGTCTATGATCGTGTGCTCGGCAGCCGGTCCGAAGAAACGCTGTTGGCCCTGTCGCTGTTGGCAGTGTTCCTGTTTCTGATGATGGGTGTGCTGGATTTTACCCGTGGACGCGTGGCGGCGCGGGTCGGCGCGCGGATGCAAGATGCGCTGGATGGCCGGGTTTTTGCCGCAGCCCTGAACCGCGCCCGCAAACGCGGCGGCGCGCAGACCGGATTGCAGGATTTGCAGGCCGTGCAGGGGCTGCTCGCCTCTCCCGTCTTCCTCGCGCTTTTCGATCTGGCCTTCACGCCCCTGTTTCTGGCAGCGGTTTTTGTCTTCCATCCGTGGTTGGGCTGGCTTGCCCTTGCGGGTGGTGCGACCCTTGTGGCCATCGCGTTGATCAATCAGGCGATGTCGCAGGACCCGTTGGCGCGCGCCGGTAAGGCCACCATGATTGCTGACCGAATGGCCTCGCAACTTCAAACCGACGCGGAATTGATCCGCGGTCTGGGCATGCACGCCGCCGCCTTTGCCCGCTGGCGGCGTCAACGGCGCTCTGCACTGGCGCATGCCATGTGCTCCTCCGACCGCTTGGGCGGGTTCGGCACGTTGACACGGACCCTGCGCCTATTGCTGCAGTCGGCGATGCTGGGGCTTGGGGCGTATCTGGTCTTGCAGGGTCAACTGACAGCGGGGGCGATGATTGCAGGGTCAATCCTGATGGGCCGCGCGCTGGCGCCGATTGAGGTGGCAATCGGCCAATGGGCCGTGATTGCACGGGCCCGGCAAGGCTGGGCGCGACTGAACACCTTGTTGGTGCAGGAACGGCCAGACCCCGCCCGGCTGCCGCTTCCGCGCCCCAGCCCGCGGATCGATGTGTACCGTTTGTCGGTGGTGCCGCCGGGCGAAATGCAGGCCACACTCCGCAACCTGTCCTTCAAGGTGGAACCGGGACAGGCGGTGGCGGTCATCGGGGCGTCAGGTGCGGGGAAATCGACATTGGCCCGCGCACTGACGGGCGTCTGGCCGCCCGCCGGGGGGCAAATCAGGTTGGATGCCGCCACGCTTGATCAATACGACCCCGACGTGCTTGGCGGCTTGATAGGGTATCTTCCCCAAACCGTGACGCTGTTTGACGGCACGATCGCGGAAAACATTGCGCGTCTGGCCGAAAATCCCGATCCCGCCGCCGTGGTGAACGCAGCCCGGAAAGCTGCGGCACATGAGATGATCCTGCGCCAGCCGCAAGGCTACGACACGCATGTCACCGCCGGTGGCGCGCGCCTTTCCGGCGGCCAGATTCAGCGTATCGGACTGGCTCGCGCGCTCTACGGCGCCCCGGTGTTTCTGGTGCTGGATGAACCGAATGCACATCTCGACAACGACGGCACCGCCGCGCTGAACAACGCGATTGCGGCCGCAAAGGCCGCGGGGCAGTCGGTTCTGATCATGGCGCATCGTCCGGCGGCCATACTCGAATGCGACATGGTGCTGGTCCTTGAGGCGGGCATGCTCAAGATGTTCGGCCCCACCCAAGAGGTGCTGAAACGTGTTCTCGTCAATCATGATGATGTCACCCGCCTCGCCGGTCGCGCCGTTGGTGCGGCATGAACGCGCCTGAGACACAGGCGTGGTCTCCGCGCGTGGCGATTGTGCTTGGGATGTTTGCGGTGGGTGTCCTGATCGCGGGCTTCGGTGTATGGGCGGTGACCTCCACCATCGCGGGCGCGGTCATCGCCACCGGCCAGATCGAGGTGGACCGCAACCGGCAGGCGGTGCAGCACGCCGAGGGTGGTTTGGTCGCCGACCTCTTGGTGCAAGAAGGAAGCCTGGTGGCGCAAGGCGATGTCTTGATGCGGCTTGACGCGCAGGATGCCCAATCGGCCCTTTCCGTCGCACAGGGCCAGTTGAACGAGTTGCGCGCCCGCCGCGCCCGGTTCGAGGCAGAGCGCGATGGCGCGGAGACGATCACATTCGCCGCCGATGTGTTGAACGCGGCGGAAACCTCACCCGAACTGGCCGATATTCTGGCAGGCCAGCGAAACCTGCACGCCGCGCGCCGCGATACGCTGAACCAGGAGGTGCAGCAATTGACCCGCCGCAGCGGGCAGATCGCCAACCAGATCGAAGGGATTGCTGCGCAACAATCGGCGCTTGGCGGCCAGTCGACGTTGATCAGGGCCGAACTTGTCGCACAGCAGGGCCTGCTTGAACGTGGATTGACCCAAGCCAACACCGTGCTGGCCCTGCAACGTGAGGACTTGCAGATTCTCGGAACGCTCGGTGAATTGTCGGCCAGCGCGGCCGAGGCGCAGGGCCGCACAACCGAGATTGAACTCGCGATCCTGTCGCTGTCGATCCAACGCCGCGAAGATGCGATTGCCCAACTCCGCGAGGTGCGCGTCGCCGAAGAGGAACTGGCCGAACGGGTGCGCAGCCTGACCCGACAGATCGACCGGCTTGACCTGCGCGCACCTGTTTCGGGTATCGTTTACGGCCTGACCGTCTTTGGCCCGCAAACCGTGATCCGCCCGGCCGACCCGGTGCTTTATCTGGTGCCGCAGGACCGCCCATTGGTGATCTGGGCGCGCATCGCGCCCATCAACGTCGATCAGGTGTTTGTCGGGCAGGACGTGATGCTGCATTTCCCGGCCTTCGACAGCCGGACAACCCCGGACCTGTCCGGTCGCGTGACGCAGGTCTCTGCCGATGCGTTTGTCGATCAGGCAAACGGGGCCAGCTTCTACCGTGCCGAAATCGTTCTGAACACGGGCGAGGTCGACAGGCTGGGTGGCCGGACCTTGCTGCCCGGCATGCCGGTCGAGGTGTTCATTCGCACCGAAGACCGCACCCCTCTCGCCTATCTGCTCGAACCGCTAGCCGAATATTTCAACCGGGCCTTCCGCGAAAGCTGATCCGCTCTTCCCCTTGGGGCCGTGGGTCGTTAGCTTGCCGCCAACTTTTCCCTTAACAAAGGCCGCCACCATGCCCGGACCCATCGAAACCCGCCTTGCCGAACTTGGCGTGACCTTGCCGAACGCCCCTGCACCGCAGGCGAATTACGTACCCTTCGTGATCGTGGGCGATGTCGTCTATGTGTCGGGCCAGGTTTCGACCAACGCGGATGGGCTGATTACCGGCAAGATTGGTGTTGATATGACCACCGAAGAGGGCGCGGCCGCTGCCCGGCAATGTGCCATCAGCCTGCTGACACAGGTCCGCAATGCATGCGGCGGCGACCTCGAAAAACTGGTTCGGGTCGTCAAGCTGACGGGCTTTGTCAACTCCGCGCCGGATTACACCGATCAGCCGAAGGTCGTGAATGGCTGTTCCGATTTTCTGGTCGAAGTCCTGGGTGATGCCGGTCGTCACGCGCGCTCTGCGGTCAGTGCCGGGGCGCTGCCGCTTGGCGTCGCGGTGGAGATCGAGGGGATCTTCCAGATCGCACCATGAACCTGCCCGCCGCCTTTCTGGGCGCGCCGCTTGCCCACCGCGCGCTTCATGACGCGGCCAATGGGATTCCCGAAAACGGACTTGCGGCGGTGCGCAGGGCAGTTCAGGCAGGCTATGGCATCGAGATCGACGTCCAGCTAAGCGCTGATGGTCAGGCGATGGTGTTTCATGACGCCACCCTTGACCGTATGACGGCATCGACCGGCCCCGTGCGCGGCCGGTCGGCCAGCGACCTTGCCGACATCGCCTTGACCGGTAGTGCAGAAGGCATCCCCACACTGTCCCAAGTGTTGGAGGCGGTGAACGCGGCGGTCCCCCTTCTGATCGA
>Ga0075467_10003233_pt1 | contig 12576 bp, 8 predicted proteins | sample DEB08_DNA_9_FD_75067 | JGI IMG/M metagenome (GOLD analysis project Ga0075467, IMG submission 75067) | Aqueous microbial communities from the Delaware River and Bay under freshwater to marine salinity gradient to study organic matter... | ecosystem: Environmental > Aquatic > Marine > Coastal ...
TCAACCTCCAAAGAATCACGATAATCTTCCTTAGCATTCGCTTCGATAGTAATTCTTGCTTCATTTCCAGACGCTACACTTTCGTATAAATCCTCAAAAACAGGTTTTGTCGCATCACGGAATTTATCTTTCCAATCCAACGCACCTCTTTGAGCCGTTGTTGAACAATTCGCATACATCCAATCCATGCCATTTTCAGCCACTAAAGGCATCAATGATTGAGTCAATTCCTCCACTGTTTCATTAAATGCTTCTGATGGCGAATGACCGTTTGCACGCAAAACTTGATATTGAGCTTCAAAAATACCAGCAATTGCACCCATTAAAACGCCACGTTCACCAGTCAAATCTGAATAAACTTCTTTTTGGAAAGTTGTTTCAAACAAATAACCAGAACCAACACCGATTCCTAAAGCAACAACTCTTTCTTTCGCTTTACCAGTTGCATCTTGGAAAATCGCATAACTTGAATTTAACCCTTTTCCTGCAACAAACAAACGACGTAAAGACGTTCCCGAACCTTTTGGTGCAACCAAAATTACATCAACATCAGCAGGTGGAATAATACCAGTTTGCTCGTGATAAGTCACCCCGAAACCGTGAGAAAAATACAATGCTTTGCCAGGCGTTAAGTGTTTTTTTACCGTTTCCCATTTAGCAATTTGCCCAGCGTCCGATAACAAATATTGTAAAATTGTTCCACGCTCGCACGCTTCTTCAATCGGGAATAAAGTTTCGCCAGGAACCCAACCGTCAGCAACTGCTTTATCCCAAGTTTTTGACTCTTTACGTTGTCCAACGATTACATTGAAACCATTATCTTTCAAGTTTAATGCTTGTCCAGGACCTTGAACACCATAACCAATAATTGCAATGGTTTCGTCTTTTAAAACTTCTCTTGCTTTTTCTAAAGGAAATTCTTCTCTTGTTACAACATTTTCCTCAACTCCTCCAAAATTAATCTTTGCCATGTTTTAGTGATTTGTAAAGTAGTGCCAAGTTATACTTGACATAATTATTAAAATTAAATTTTTTATTGAAAAATATTTGAACTGAGTACAACTCAGTTTTACGCAACTTCTACTTCTTCAATGGACTTCAAATACGCATTTAATTGCTCCATCGGTTTAGAAACTGCCACACGTCCTGAACGCACAAACTCATAAATTCCGTGCGGTTCTAAAGCCTTGAAAAAGGCTTGCGTTTCGTGTTGATGACCAGTTTTTTCGATAACAATGTACTCTGGTTCTATTCTTAAAATTCGAGCATTATGCGAACGAATCAACATTTCCATATCATTACCATTTTTGAAAGTCGCTGTCGGTATTTTATACAATGCCAACTCTTGATACACAATCTCCGATGCATCTTGATAAAATGCCTTTAATACATCAACTTGTTTATCCAATTGTGCTACCAGTTTTTTGACCATTTCATCCGATACCTTAACCACAATTAAAAAACGATACACGCCTTTCATAGACGATTTTGACGCATTAATACTTTCCACATTAATATGTCGACGCGTAAAAACCGTCACGACTCTGCTCAACAAGCCGATTTCATTCTCTGTAAAAATAGATATAGTATATTCTTTCATTTTTTTGTTGGTTTTACTCCATCCCTAACCCTTCTACTTCAGGAGAAGGGGACAAATCCGAATTTTTATACCATGGTAAAACCAATTGAAACTTTGAAAATTCTCAAAAGTCAAATATTGAATTAACCAAATTAACATTTTCGAGTGCTATTCCCTTTTCCTTTAGGAGAAGGGTCAGGGATGAGGTAAATTTATTTAGTTGGCGGTTCTAAAAGTATTCCCGAAACAGGTGTTCCACTTGGCACCATTGGAAAAACATTTTCTTCTTTTTCTACTTGACAATGCAATAAGAAAGGACCATCGTGTGCCAATAAATCGGCAATCGCTTGAGGCACATCAGCAGGGTCAGTGATTTTTCTTCCTGGTATGCCGAAACCTTCTCCGATTTTCACAAAATCAGGGTTTTGCAAATGAACAGAAGAATATCTTTTATCAAAAAATAGTTGCTGCCACTGACGAACCATTCCTAAAAAAGTATTATCTAATAATAAGATTTTCACACCGACATTCCACTGAGCTAATAGCCCCAATTCTTGAATTGTCATCTGAAAACCGCCATCACCGATAACAGCAATTACATCCTTATCAGGCGATGCTAATTTTGCCCCAAAAGCAGCAGGTAAGCCATACCCCATCGTACCAGAACCACCCGAGGAAACCCATTGATTCACATCTTGATAGTTATAATATCTCGCTGCAATCATCTGATGTTGTCCAACATCCGTACAAATGATTGCGTGACCTTTCGTTTGGTCGGATACTTCCTTGATAACTTGCCCCATTCGAATTTCGCCCTTCGGTGAAGCGTGTGTATCTCGGTAAATTACTTTTTCGTACTCAATCGCATCGCAATCTCTAAATCGCTGCAACCATTCAGGATATGATTTTTCTTTGACCAACGGCAATAAAGCTTCGAGTGCTAACTTTGCATCAGCATGAATAGGTGCTTCCGAAAATTTATTTTTATTAATTTCAGATTTATCAATTTCGATATGTATAATTTTTGCTTTCGGCAAATAAGAATCTAAAGGACCAGTGACTCGGTCATCAAAACGCATTCCGATAGCGACAACGACATCGGCTTCTGCGGATAATAAATTTGGGCCATAATTGCCGTGCATGCCTAACATTCCGACAAATAAATCATCCGTATTTGGTAATGAACCCAGACCATGAATCGTGCTACCAACAGGAATTCCCGTCTTTTTTACAAACTTGCGAAAAACATCTTGTGCATGAGCAATTTGAATGCCGTGACCTGCTAAAATCATGGGTTGTTTTGCTTCATTAATAAGTTTTGCAGCGGCTGCTAACTCTGATTCTTTCGGTTTTGGCTTTGGGCGATAGCTACGAATTTTCGACATTTTTTCATAAGAAAAATCCAACGTTTGCAGTTGAGCATCTTTAGTGATATCAATCACTACCGGCCCAGGTCGACCCGAGTTAGCGATATAAAATGCTTTCGCAAAAACAGCAGGAATTTGTTCTGCTTTAGTAATTTGGTAATTCCATTTTGTAATCGACGTTGTCACACCGATTACGTCTGTTTCTTGAAACGCATCACTTCCCAAAACCTTACTAAAAACCTGACCTGTAATGCAAACCATCGGAACAGAATCCATCATTGCATCTGCAATTCCAGTGACTAAGTTTGTCGCACCGGGTCCTGAAGTTGCCATACAAACACCGGTTTTGCGTAGCACTCGTGAATACCCTTCCGCAGCGTGTGTTGCCCCTTGCTCGTGTCGAGGCAAAATGTGCGTAATCTTGTCTTGATAATCGTAAAGCGAATCATAAACGGGCATAATTGCACCGCCAGGATAACCAAAAATCGTATCGACCTCTTCGGCTAACAAACAGCGTACAACTGCTTCTGCCCCAGAAATAATATCTTTCTCAATTTTTGCTTTGGGCTTCGCTTCTAATTTTAAAGCTTCCATGTTAGTTGATTGACAGCTGACGGCTGACGGCGAACAGCGAGCGGGAAAAATCGTCTGCTATTTGCCGTCTGTCGTCTGCCCTAAATTATAAATCCGTCACACAACCTTTATCGGCTGAAGACACTAATTTTGCGTATTTTAACAATGCTCCAGAAGTCGCTTTCAAAGGCGGCTGTTGCCAGTTTGCCTTTCGAGTCGCCAACTCTTCCTCTGAAATTAATACATCAATAGTATTATTAACAGCATCTAATCGGATAATATCACCATCTTGAACTAAGGCAATCGTACCACCGTCTTGTGCCTCAGGACTAACGTGCCCCACGACAAAACCATGACTTCCACCCGAAAATCTCCCATCTGTAATCAGTGCTACATCTTTCGCCAGACCTGCACCGACAATAGCAGACGTCGGCTTCAACATTTCAGGCATACCAGGTGCACCTCGTGGACCTTCGTAGCGAATTACAACAACACTTCCTTTTTTGACCTTTCCTTGTGCAATGCCTTCAATGACATCTTCTTCGCCATCAAAAACAACTGCTGGACCTTCAAAAAATTCACCTTCTTTTCCAGTAATTTTTGCAACACAGCCTTTTTCGGCTAAGTTGCCATACAAGATTTGTAAATGACCGCTCGGTTTAATTGGCGTTTCAATCGGGACAATCACTTTTTGGTTTTCTGTAAAATCAGGAACTTCGGCTAAATTTTCTGCAATTGTTTTCCCAGTGACCGTCATACAATCGCCATGTAAAAATCCTTTTTCCAAAAGATATTTCATTACCGCAGGAACGCCTCCCGCTTCGTATAAATCTTCCATTAAGAATTTTCCACTTGGTTTTAAATCAGCGATATAAGGCGTTTTATCACTGATACGTTGGATATCATCTAAGGTAAATTCAATATCAAAAGCGTGTGCAATGGCAGGTAGGTGTAAGGTTGCATTCGTAGAACCACCCAAAGCAACGATAACCGTTACCGCATTTTCTAATGCTTTTTTTGTAACAATATCACGAGGCTTAATGTCTTTTTCCATCAAGTTGCGGATCTGCTTTCCGAGATCATGACACTCGGCAGTCTTGTCTGCACTCAATGCAGGATTTGAAGAAGAATAAGGAATTGACATTCCCATTGCTTCGATAGCCGAGGACATGGTGTTTGCGGTGTACATTCCGCCACACGCCCCAGCACTTGGACAAGAGTTTTTAATAATGCCCTTGTAATCTTCGTCCGAAATCGTGCCTTGTAGCTTCTCGCCTAAAGCCTCAAAAGCAGAGACAATATTTAACTTTTTGTTTTTCCAACAACCCGAGAAAATCGTTCCGCCATACAACAAAATCCCAGGTCGATTTAAGCGACCTAAAGCCATCATCGCTCCAGGCATATTTTTATCACAACCTACAACCGTGATCAACGCATCATAATAATGAGCGCCAGCAACGGCTTCAATCGAATCGGCAATAATTTCACGAGAAAGCAGCGAGTAACGCATTCCTTTTGTGCCATTCGAGATACCGTCCGAAACTCCGATTGTATTAAAAATCAAACCGACCAAATCACTTTCGACGACAGATTTTTTGACCAATTCTGCTTGTCCGTTCAAGTGCATATTACACGTATTACCTTCATAGCCAGTACTGACTATACCAACTTGTGCTTTCTTCATATCCTCCTCCGTCAAACCGACACCGTAAAGCATCGCTTGTGAAGCAGGTTGCGTAACATCTTGCGTTAATCGTTTGCTGTATTTATTTAATTCCATTTTTTAAATTTTGGCTTTAAGAATCAGATGCTTTCAAGATATTTTTGAAGTCTCCGACCCTTTTCCACTTCTTATTTTATCAATTAGTCACGATTGACTAAAATTTATCCATATATGTAAAACGCCCTTCTCATTTTGTGAGAAAGGCGTTTTGATATTTAGCATATAAAATTCTGTCTCACCATTAGGTAAAGTCTAAAATGACCACAATAATGTTAATGACGACAACGAATTTCATAATTAAGATTGATTTATATTTAGAATAAAATTTTGCAAATTATAATCTATTTTAAAAATGTATAAATTCTTAATTTGTTATAAAATGCAATGCAAATCTATACACAATTCAATAAAATCCAAATAATAGTTTATTTTTTTTAATAAAACTATCAATTTATTAATTTTTAAACAATGCAATTTATTTGTCAGCCAATAAACTCAAAACGGCTAACTTAAAATTAAACAACAATAAATTTAATTTTATCAAAATTAAAAATGGTATTCAATTCATATTTAAACAAAAATTCTAAACCCTCATTTTCAAACTTTAGAAAATGAGGGCTTAATATCAAAAATGACTTTTTAAATGTTTTTAAATTCCATACTTTAAGGACAAAGAACAAAACGATATTTCCCTTTTGATTCCCATGTGTAGAGATAAACTTTATTAGATTCTTGTTTTGATTTATCAACGACAACTTCTACAAATTCCATCCAATAATCACATTGATCCCGCTTTGTATATTCAGAATGTCTTCGAATTTTCTTAATTGGAACTTTGGAAACTATTATTTCTTTATCTTCCAAGAGTTTTGAAAGTTTTGCTTTATCAGCTTCTGAAAATTGGATACAGTTTTTAATAAAATCAGCATAATCTTGTGGTTGATCGGTGCAAGTATTCATCAATTGCTCGAAAGTTCTTACTTGCCAATACAAATCATCGGTTGTTTCCTTTCCATTAATCGTTTCCGTATAATTTCCAATTAATTCATATTCACCAACAAATTTTATCGGAACGTGTGTATAAAAATAAACTGCAATAGCAATAGCAATTCCAATACTTGAAAGTAATATGAGTATTTTTTTCATAAATTTTTTTAGTTTATAATTTGGAAAGCACTTTAAAAGTGCCTTCCAAGTTTTTCCTAAAATTCGTAAATATCTGTTACCAAAAGACCAAAAACCCCTAAACCTGTGCTTGTATTGCTGTACAAAATCACTGGTTCTGCAAACGGGTTTCCGTCTGCGTTCCAATAATCGTTAAGCGACTTAATGAAAGTCGCATATCCTGTAGTAGTCGAAGAGAAATTGATGACACCCGAAATCTCAAAATCATTAGAACCTCCCCAGAAAGCAGGATAAGTTTCCAATCTAATCGTATATTGTTGCCCATCAAATGTAGCATCAGACAATGCACCATTATCAAAATTAGGATCATTACTCTCAAAATAAAAAGGATTTTGATATTCGTAAGTCACTGTTGTATCAAAAGGATCCGTATATTTGATGTTAACGAAACCGCTAAACTCATAAAAGTTATTCACTCCAGCTGGATCGGTAAAAGTCACGTTCACAACATCTAAAGGCTCTCCAAACTGATCAACACCGCCTTGTTCAACATATTCGACGCTATCTGCTTGCACTGCTAATGGAACGATTTGAGTTGCGGATGCGGACTCAAAACCATCTTTTGAAACTCTTAATTCATATTCGTCTCCCGCTGCTGGTGCAAATGGTCGGCCTAAATCTACTTCGTAAGAGTTCGTTGCCGTGTTATATATAAAAGTGTGTTCTAAACTACCATTTTTATACAATTCCACCGTTGCGTCAAGGACAAGATCAGGATTGACACTGTCTAAAATTCCCACCGATTTTCCAACCTTTACGACAAGTATAGAATCTGTATCTTTAAAAAATGCGTACGGTGCTAATTTTGATTCATGGTCAGGAAGCTCAACCTCTAAGACTGCCCCTCGAAACATATCTTCGCAAGAAGCAAAAACCGTAATTAGAACAATGGCAATCAAGCCTATTTTTAATTTATTCATCTCTTTTAGTGATTAGTATTTTAGTGATTAAAATTTAAAACGATACGATAATGATGGAATAATAGGAAACAAGCCGTACTGTACAAATTGACGTTCGCCAAATCGTGTTTCGTCATTAATAAAGAAAGGATTGACCCTGCTATACGCATTGTACGCCCCGATGACAATCGTTTCATCCCAATATCTTCGTTCTTTATGAAATTCAATCGAAACGTCTAAACGATGATAAGCATCCATTCTAAATCCATTTTTAGAAGTTGCACGTTCTACCTGTGTTTGCCAATAAGGACTGAGCTGATCCGGAAACTGTGAAGGATAAAAGGCATTATGACGAGATTCGGGGAGCGTTATCGCATTCCCTGAACCATAGACCCAAACCGCCGAAGCACTAATCTTATCTGTGATATCATACGCCAAAACAATAGATAAATCATGTCGTCTATCGTATTTGAATGGATAAGGCTCACCACCATTTATATCATCAAACTGCCGATTAGTCCAAGCTAAAGTATAACCTATCCAACCTGTAAAATCGCCAGTTTTCTTTTGTAAGAAAAACTCTGCACCGTAAGATGTTCCATTACCTTGTGTCACACGAGTTTCCCAGCTTTCCTCTGCGGCACCAGGCTCATCAATAAATGAAGCCCCTTCAACATAGGAAACCAAATTTTTCATTTCTTTATAATATCCCTCAATCGACACCTCAAACACCTCTTTGAATGTTTTAGCAATTCCGATTCCTGTTTGCCAAGATTGTTCGGGTACAATCTCCTTAGTCGTCGGCACCCATAAGTCAGTCGGCAAGCCTAAACCTTCATTTGTTAATAAATGAATAAATTGTGTCATAGTCGCAAATGAGCCTTTCAAAGAAAAATCATTTGGCAAATGATACAACATTCCTAAACGAGGTTGAGCCGAAAAGTAAGTTTTGCCATCTACTGCAAAAGCAGAAGTATGCAAACCAATATTTGCTTGAAACTTTGTACCGATCTTCAAATCATCTTCTACATATAAGGCAAACTCATTCGCACGGGTATCTTGCGACCCTGTATTAAACGTCGTGTCAATTGGCCCTGACGTCAAATTCACCTGAGAAACACCCGGTGTAAACGTGTGATTCGTTATTCCTGCACCAAAGCGAATGTAATGATTTGGATTCGGTATGTAATCAAAATCAATTTTACCCGCATAATCCTCAATACCTGAAATATATTCAAGTGCTGCTGCTGTACGTTCTAAACTACCATTGTCAACGACATCAATTTGTTCAAAACCAAAACCTGTATTAAACTTATAGCGGCTATATGTAACCGTTGTGTTACTGAATAATTTATTATTCCACATACGATTCCAACGCATTGCAGACGTAATATTTCCCCAATCTAAACCCGCAGTTGTCGTAAATCCGCCTTGTTCTCGAAGGTCTTCCTTGAAAGTCGTTCTAAAAATATCATCACCTAAATAAGCTGATAAGTACAATCTATCTTTATCCGAAAACTTGTGATTAATTTTAGCATTCAAGTCATAAAAATATAAATCAATATCTGCATCAATATTTTGAGCAGCCAAACCTGCTGTGATAAAAGGACCTGCCAAAGCATCAACATACGTTCGACGCCCAGAAACGATAAAAGAAGTTTTGTCTTTAATAATTGGTCCTTCGAGCGTCAATTTGGAGAAAACCGTTCCGATTGCTCCTTCGCCTTTAAACTCTTTCATGTTACCTTCTTTCATATTGATTTCCAATACAGAAGACAACCGCCCACCATAACGAGCCGGAAAACCACCTTTCGTCAAGGTTACACTTTTAATAGCATCAGCATTGAAAACAGAAAAGAAACCAAATAAATGCGAGACATTATACACAGGTACACCATCTAATAAAATCAAGTTTTGGTCTGGTGAACCGCCACGAACATACAAGCCGCTTGTACCTTCACCGCCCGATTGAACGCCTGGCAATAATTGTAAAGTTTTTAAAATATCAACTTCGCCTAATAAAGCTGGCAATTTTTGAATTTGCTTAATCGGAACTTCAATTTGACTCATCTGCACACGGTCTTCGATGCGTTCGCCTTGCTCTGCGGTGACGACGATTTCCTCTAACTGCGTCCCGTCTGCCAATTGAATATTGATCGCCATATCTTTATCCAAATACAATCGAAAATAACTGGTTTGATAACCAATATACGAAACGGCTAAGTAAACCGAATCTTTGGGTAAAGTCAAACTATAAAATCCGAAAGTATTACTGGTTGTTCCGCTGCTACTATTCGGGTCAAACACATTTGCTCCGATAAGTTTTTCGCCAGTTGCAGCATCTTCAATATAACCACTAATTGTAAATTTTTCTTGTGCTACACCCATTAGCGCATAACATAAAAATGTCATCACCAAGTATAGTCTTTTGTGTTTATTTGTCATCAATAATAAGGGTTTTAATAAAAAATTGTAAAGTGCATTATCATCGTCATTAACATTTTTTTGACATAAATCGCTGCTAAAGTACGTTGATAATCTTGGGCATCACCAATCTTTAGACAAGATTAATTAATCATGATATCAATGTAGTATCTCTACCCAAAAAGTTGTCCACGATGCTAACAACCAAAAAGGCTTGACGTCATCGCCAAGCCTTTTAGTGAAAATTCATTTTGTTTCATTCTACGAACGACTACAAATACTTATTTGTAGTACGTTTTTTTTGAGGTTTAAAGGCTGCTTTTAATGTAAAAGCCAACGCCACTAATACAATACCTAATAATAAAACTTTAACAAACATTAGCTAGTTTTTTGTTTTAAATAAAATTAGAAGTTCATGTAAACGAAATAAATTATATAAAGTTACATATGATGAATATTGAAACAGTCGCAAAACTACAATATCCAGCAATTTAACCTTTCTAAATACTTATTTTAAAATTGATTCTAACGCTTTTTGTGGTTGAATAAACTTACCTGTTAATTCTGTACTCCCCGAATCAATCCCAGTTGACTTCAAAACTTCATAAGCTTCTTCTGTGGTCAAATCCGGATTTATCGACTTCATCAACCCTAACAAACCTGCAACATAAGGCGTTGCCATCGATGTTCCGTTCCAAGCATCATAGCCATTATTCGGAATTGTAGAATAAACATTAACACCAGGAGCAGCGATGCCCATTTTCAAATCTTGAATAGTATTCGAAAAAGTCGCTTTATTTAGAACTTCATCAACCGCACTGACCGTAATCACGCCAGGCGTATTTGCAGGGGCGTAATCTTTGGCGTTCATATTACTGTTTCCTGCAGCAACGACAACGATGCAACCTTTTGAGCGAGCATAATCCACCGCTTTTTTGTACGCCCGTTGTTTGCTATCTGTCGAGCGTCCACCCAACGACAAAGACAAAACATCACCACCATTATCTGCCGCTTCAATAATTCCTTTTATAATACCTTGCTGTGTTCCCGAACCGCTACTTGATAAAACTTGAATCGAAGACACTTTATAAAACCCATTATTTGGAGCAAAAGACGCTATGCCTATTTTATTATTAGAAACAGCAGCAGCGATCCCTGCACAATGCGTTCCGTGACCGTGCTGATCAATACCGTATTTTGCACGAATTTTTTTATAATTCCCTTTAATATCTTCATGGTCAGCATCAACGCCCGTATCCAAAATCACCACTAACGCTTTCTTTTTAGGTTTTAGTTTTTTTGTTTGAATTGTTTGATACAATTTCGACATCTGCATTTTATCAAATCCCCAAACATTACCTAAACCAGGATCATTTACACCATAACTCGGACGATTGATTTTTGTAGGATTTGAACGCATCGGCGAAACATTCAATACTTCATTGTTTTCAACCCAATCTACTAAACCACTTTCATTTAATGCTCGAACAATTACACTTCGTTTTCCTTCCCATTCATCAGGAATATTAATTAAATAATAATCGTCCAAATCTGTAATATCAGAATTTTCTATCTGAGGAAATGCAATTTGATACTTCAAATTGTATTTTTCAATAATTGATTGTAAATCAATTATTTGTTCACCATCTTTTACTTCGACTAATAATTCTCCATTGTCGGCTAATGCTGCGATCGTTGAATTATTTTCAGTCGTTTCCGTTTTAGATTTTTCGTTCAATGAATTAGTTAAAAAACTAAAGTATTTTGCACCAATAAAACCATACAAAATCGCTAAAAGCCCAAAGAAAATCGCTTTGTTTTTCTTAAAAAAAGAAAAAAACTGCGAAGTCAATCCCAAGACAATTAAATCTCTGAAAAGCACCCAGAGTTTCTGTTCAAAGGCGACTTCTGCAAATGCTAAAGAAAACAGATACACAAAAAATCCACCTAAAAAAATAGTGCTAAACGCTTTCGTCCGTTTAGCATGTTCTTCTGCATAAAACCAGCCGATCAAGCCACTCAAACTGACGATAAAACTAATAGCATAAATATATATTAACATTGTTTTATTATTGAATTATTAAATTATTTCAATCGCTGTTCCCCACATAAAAATAGACATATCTTCCTCTGCGAGTCGAGCGTTTACTGTGACGATTTTGCCGTCTTTTTGTAACGATTTCGGTAGGTTCGTTGGTCGCCATTGTTGACCATCATCACCGATAATCGCCCAAAATCCACCTGCAATACTTTTTCGTGTTACTGTTCCTGTTATTATCATTTTGATTATTATTTGTACAAAGGATTTTCTTTTCTATCAATAAAAGGAATTCCTAATAATCCATTTTTCAATGTAATACTTATTCTATCACCTTCTTTTATACTATTATAATAAGATGCATTAGTAGCTACTATTTGATGTTCCTTGTATCTTCCCCAAGGTGTAATTGTTACCTCATAGTTTGTTCTATCTCGACCTCTATGTCGATATTTATCTATGGTTTTAACTAATACTGTTGTTGTATAATTTTCAGGTTTTGAATTATCAAAAGCACAATTAATCGCATAAACTCCTGCAAAACTATACAAGATTATATTTAAAATTACAGAAGCATAAATCCAAATCTTATCTTGATAATTTTCTGTTATCAACTTATGTGTAGAAAACAAAACCGCTAAAATAAAAAAGCTTCCTGCGATTCCTGGAATAATCCAACTGTAAAAATCATCAAATTTATAATCCCAAAGCAATCGAATTAGTATTGCCCATGCAGCAACATTGATAAAATCAGCAACATCATAAACCGTTCGCTCTTTATTATCCAA
>Ga0075467_10003235_pt1 | contig 12572 bp, 18 predicted proteins | sample DEB08_DNA_9_FD_75067 | JGI IMG/M metagenome (GOLD analysis project Ga0075467, IMG submission 75067) | Aqueous microbial communities from the Delaware River and Bay under freshwater to marine salinity gradient to study organic matter... | ecosystem: Environmental > Aquatic > Marine > Coastal ...
CCCCAAAACCCCAAAACCCCAAAACCCCAAAACCCCAAAACCCCATAGGCATTCCCTTGATAAATTAATAAACATTTAATTGATTATATACACAAGCTCGAAAGTAACCCTGTTGTCAATTCTGGCGCCTTTGCTGCGGCGTCTGCAGTCCTGAAGAAGCAACTTTCGCCTTATTCTCGGTGCTTTGCAGGTTGGGCATGGAGCCGGGCCCCTGAATATTGAATTACTTATTTGGGGTCTGCGCCTACAGTTTGGCAACCTTCTCGCTTACTTTCATCGCTGAGCCGAACATCTTTTAGCCTCCGATTAGCTTCATCAGCCCGTCAGTTTGCTCATTAGGTGCTAGTCTTTCATAGTTGCCCAAGTAGTCTGGCATCTATCCAAATGCTCGTGGCATCTGTCCGTTCAAGATGTAAGTCAAGTCTCTGTTCATGGTTCGTTTCGAGTGCTAATTGTTAGCGTTGGCAGCCTTTCCGGGCTAGAAGTCGTCGTGAGTACGGCGCTCCAGAACTTCAAACAGCCTCTTACGATCGAAGTCAATCGGATTGATCAGATCCAAGGTGTCATCGATCAGCCTCTGCTTGATCATGTCGTCCAGCAGGGTTTCGCACGAGAAGGAAGGGCTCGAGTTGATCTCAAGTAGCCAGCATTTGTAATCCTCATCGATAATGACATCGAACCCGTAGAGGTCGAAGCAACACGGGTTATAAGTCATGTCGTTCTGTGCGGAAACTAGCGCTTTCAGGCAAACATCGCGGATTTGATCCCAGATCTGCGTGTCCCAGTCGATCTTCAAGTCGTCCTTGAATGTCTTCTTAAGAGTTTGGAGGGATACTTTGGAGCCGCCGTAGATCCGGTCTGTGGCGTTGCAGTCGTAGTTGTTCAAATTGTATTTGTTGATTGACACGTTCGTTAAATGGATGTATTTGTTCGCTTTATCAGTGGGATCGAGTGTGTATGGCTGGGTAGAGAACCTGCCAAAGCCCTCTTTGTAAATGAATGCCTCGAGCGGGTTCACACTCGTGACTAGGATGTAGATTCTCAGATCGAACTTGTACCCATTTAGTAACAGCGGGTTCTTAATATACTTTTACATCACCATTGGTTCTCCGTAGGTGATCTGAGAGATGTCGTTGACAACCTAGATTCCTCGACCTCGACTCTTCGCAGCTGGTTTCATTATCCAGTAATTGAACTTGCCCTCTCTGTCTTCCAAATCGCTGAATACCTCCAAGAACGAGACATACTCTTTCGGCAGCACGAAGGTCAGAGGCATGATGTTGAATACGTTGTTAGCTTTGGGCGAGAACTTCTGCGCTCGTTCAATGTTTCGCTTCAGGAAGTCCTTACGGGAGACGTTCTTGGAACCAATGAAGTGGTTTGCACGTTGCCAGACGATTAGCTTAGTGATATCAGATTTTATCTTCGACCACGTCCACATTAGGTTCCACGAGTTGCGAAGGTCTAAGCCATGAGGCAGCTCGTTCCATCTCTTCTTGCGGGAGAAAGACCGTGTGATTATATCGTACACTTCTGTTTTAGTTTTCACGACTCGGAAGTACAGCTCTTGGTTACGATCTGGGTTGATCAATGAGTTAGGCTTAGATGGAGTAGGACCAGCAGCCGCGGCAGCTCCTTCAGTCTCAGCCAACGCTGCTTTCACGATCTACCCTTCGTCTTGCCCCTTCAATTGTTAGTACTTCTCCCTGAGCTGCGCCTGTGACATGGCTTAAAACATTAGATCTTGGTCCCGGTTGTGCATCTTGTGCTCCAGTTCGTTTAAGTTTTTGCCTACCAAGTTGAAATGGTTGGGCACTATGCTAGCGTAATCTTTATACGCCTTTTGCAGCGGATCCTGTTCGAACTAATGTTTATTTTGCAACGCAATGTTAGTGTTCATCAGGTTGACAAACGACGCGTAAATATTTCGCGTTTCTCGAATTGCGTAGTTCAAGTCAAATCCACTCATTCCGCAATGCTGACCAACGAAGATGTCATAGAAGTTCCGGTACAAGTGAGAATAGTCAATTAGATCTTCCTGAAGTTAGACATTTCGTGGAATCTTGGCTTTGGGCAGCAACTTCTTTTTAGCTAGAGCTTTACTGACGGGCTTACCTTTCGGGCTTACTGTGCTAATGGCGACATTCTATTGCTTGGTGTCAGATGCCTATTCAGTTATGAAACTGGGTTGCGCCTTGTCGGCGGGGTTGATGTCTTCAAGTTTAGAAGGTGTCTAATGTTGCGTTAATTATCGGGGTGTTTGCTGACTTGTTGATTTGTTTCCGACTTCGGGCTATTTAGCTGGAGTTGGGGATAGATCCTTCTTCTTTTTGAGTCTTTCCATGCGTTCTAAGCGTTCATCGTACTTCTTCTTCATTTCTTCCTCAACCTGCTTGGCCTTTTCAGCTAATACTTTCGCTTTCACTTTAAAAGGATTGTCTTCTTCTTTGGTCTCAGACTCGTCCACCACTACTATATCTCGGTCATTGAAATCATTGGCTGAGTCAGGTTGCGGCTTAGCCATTTTTCTATCTGTAAGTTCTTTCTTCATGAGGGCCAACTCGTCTTCGTCCTTGGTTGTGGCTTTGATAGACAAGGAGTAAAAGCCCTGTGTTTCGAAGTCCTCTCCCTTGTCAGCATTCTAACTGGGAGAAGACTCGCCCTCGATCGGGTCTCTAATCTCCACATCCTCTGCAGTTTGCTGGTTGTGTTTGGAAGATGTCACTCTGGTTTTGCCTAAGGTTGTCTGCATCTACTCAAGTTCTACGTCTTCAGCAACTTCCGTGAGCACGGGCTAACCAATGTTTTGCGGTTCATCCTCGCTTGTTTCATCGCCATCTTCTTCCTCATCTTCCTCTTGATGGTGTTCTTGATTTTCTTGGTCATCGGATTCACTCTTGGTACCTGGTTCGTTCTGTTCGGTAGCATTATCCAGCTTGGTTTGGTCTTGCGGCAATTCTTGGTTGCAAGTGGAGTCGATGGGGTTTTCGTGCTGCTCGAAGTCTCCCAGTTCCTCAGCGCGCATCATTATCATCTCAGATGTACTTGTAACCTGCTGTTTCAAAGGCAAAGGTTACGGCTACTCGAGGTGGAATTGCTAGGCCTCAGTATCATCGTAGTGACTTTTGATTTCTTCATCCAACCCATGTTCGTTTGCTTCTTCCCCTGGCGACACACTCCTCGCAACGTCTACAGGTTACCCAACCGAAACCGCGTCCAGATCTGCATTGTCTTGTTTAGCCGCTGAGTGTTTGTTTTGTTATGGCGTAGCAGCTGATTTAGGTATTTACTAAGTCTTTTTGGTGCCTTAATATCTGGGGGGCCTTTAAATTGAGGATGGCTGCGTGGATTACGATTTGTCGCTGGCGGCAGTTGTTTTGCTTTGCTTCAGATTGGGCTTTGAGAACACATTTTTGGACGCTTCTTCTTGCTGCTTCAGCTTGGACCCCTTTTGGTTTTTGGTTAAATCATTTGAATGCAAACCAGGCGTAGTTGATATTAGTTTAGCTTGAGTCTACTTGGGCTTTGAGTTGGAGCGGTGTCTGCTTTGTTACGAGGCAGTCCGTCCATCTCGACTGTACGGGCGAGTGCGTTGGGCATTGGCTGAAGACTAGTTGCGGATGGAAGTGACACTCCGGGTCAGCTCGTTGTTCCCATCCCGGTGAAGACCCGTATCCACGTTCTTTTCCTTGGCCTTCCGAGGTTGCTCTTGCACCTTCTCTTTGGCTGGCAAGTTGAAGAACGGCTTGTAAATATTTTTAGCAGTGGATTTGACGGTCGTTTTGCGCTCTTCGTAGAGTTCTTCTTTCTTTGCAGGTTTCTTCTTGGTAACTCGGGTGGTAGCTTTGCTGTTTACTGAATTGGTTGTGTGGAGGGGCAGTCCTTTGTTCATTCTGTCGTTGGCTGCCCTTAAGTCTTCTTCTGTATCTGCATCGGCGGCTCTCTCGACTTTCCTCTTAGGTTGCATGACACTTGATTGAGCGTGTGACTGAGATTAAGACTTCTATGGCTGATATGCAGTCTACTCCTTCTTCGGGGGTCTGAAATTGTTGTGTACGGGTCCGGCTGCAGACTTCTGGGTCTGCATACCGCCTTGAATTTTAGTCTTTTGCAACTAGGCTTTCATAAATGCCTGCATTTCCTTTTTTGACATCTTGCCCCCCGGCCTGGCAAGTCTGGCTGCGCCTGCTTCACCCGCCACTGGAGATTCACTGATTGCTGTTGCCGGACTGGCCACAACCGGCACACTAATCTACGAAGTTGAATAGTTCGAAATCTGGTCGTCCATCACCCGCTACGGGTCAATTACGGTAGTTGAAATAGATTGCGTGTCGGCTGTAACTCGCTGCTAAGCCTGTGCATAAGCAAACGGGTCTGGTTGCTGTTGAGCGGGAAGAGACACTTGGTTTAGAATGGCCACTTCGGGTTGTTTGGGTTCCAGCTTGTAGAAGTTGTCATCGTCGAGGAAGTTCTTGCTGCTTTCGCCGAAGAAGTTAATTACATTGTCCACCTATGACCTTTCCTCTATTTCCAGCTCTAGGCAGTCCTTTAACTTTATGGCTTTGCGCTCGTACTTTTCAAAACGATCGATGCCTGAAGGAAGGATAACATTGCCTTCGCCTTTTACCATATCCGAGTTGAGCTCATCGAGTATCTGCTGGAGCTACTCGGTCTCCATGTCATAAATGTCTTCGATGTAGGGAAGTTCTTTCATTGATTGATAATGACAATTTAAATTTATTAATAATATTCAGTTTAATTCAAATCCCACGCTGCCCACTCCACAAGTCCCCTCCTTTATTTCATTCAAAGCTTTTACGACTCAGACTAGCTTGGCGCACTCGAGTAATAAGACTGCTCGAGTTGCTCATCGAAAATGAGTTTGAACAAGTTTTCGTTGATGGCTTCGGAGCCTCGCTTGAAGTTTAAGTCTGGCGGGGGAATCACCGGGTCAACCACTATTCTGAATGTGTTGTCGAGCAATCTTGGGATCATCTTTGTGAGAATTGGACAGCTCATCTTGAGACAGGGATTGGAGTTAACCTCGATGATGGACACGGCAAAGTCGCTGTCTATCATGAAGTCGAAGCCAAACACTTCAAATTGGTAGTTCAGTCGCTTTGGATCTATTCTACGTCCCTCGGGTCCGAAAGCCACTGCGCGGAAACTCTGCTTCACTAGTTGCTCAATCTGTGGCAATATTTCCTTTTAGAAACTGATTCCCTTGTACTGTGTCTCATTGCTCTTGTCGAGAAAGTCTTGGAACTCCTTGTAAGTAAGTTTGTTTCCATTCTCGTACTTACCATAGTCATTGCTATTTTTCTGAACCGCATCATTTGTCAAGTGCACATACCTATTCTTAAGCTTACCAAGGTTGTACTCCTTGGAACTGGTCCTCAAATACCCCTCTTCATAGAAATACCCTCTCAAGTTCCCATTCACACTGCTCAGCATCGCAAAGACGCGAATGTCGAACTTGCGCTTGTTGACGAGCAAGGGTTTGTCGATGTACCGTTAAATGATTAGAGTGTGCAGGTCGGTGCCTGCTTCCTCCATGATACTCTACGCAACTGCTGGCGCGTTCTCTTCATCAGTCATAAGACGGGTGCTGGGTTGAGTAAGATGAGAAGTACCATAAGCTTTACTCTATTCACTCTACAGCTCTTGTAGAGCTTCTTTGGACATCAAATTTTGACCAGCCTACTGAATCGCTTTCTTCTCAGCCAGTGCCATAGAATCCTTAATCTTCTTTTTGATCTGCTCCAGATTGTTCTCAATCGAAATACCGTGTCCTTGATTCGAGTTCTCTCCGGGCTTCAGGATCCAGATTGCGTCAGGATTGTCAGCAATGTAATCCATTAGTGCTCTGATTTGTTGATGTTGGTTCTTTCTGTTAACGTGAAGGGTGAAGGGGAACACCTTCTCAGTGAACACGTTGCGGTTGTGACGTGCGTAGAAATCACGGATGTTCACTAGCAGGTGCTTCTTACTTGCAAGTAAATGATTGTTTTCCATCCTGTTGTAAATGATCAGGTGCGAACACTGTTTCTTCTTTCCAAAAATCTAGTTTACACTTCCATTCTAAACGCCATCAACATTACCAGCAAAGCTGTCTTTGGCGCTAGGCTAGAGCATGTTAGTGACCCTGTGCTTAATCCACGAGGTCCAACAGATGTGCGCCCCAGACATGACCGACTCTTCACATGACAAGCCTCGCGAGTCAAATGGCTGCAGCCACCATCGCGAGCGGAGAACATTCCTAACGATCGGGTGATTGTTGCCAGCACCCACGAAGAACTTGAATGGGTTGGAACCCTGATGATTTTATTCTCTCGGGACACCACCACTTAGCGCGGACTGATTAGTGCTTTCTTTTATTGTGTTCGTGACTGTTGGTGCCGTGACTGAAGGAGATAGCTGCCTCGATGTCTAAGTTTAGGTCTACTGTTAGTTCTACTTGGTTTGCAAGTCAAAGGCCTTCTAGAGCCCTTGAGTACAAACCTTGAGTGCCTTTTCCTTGAGGTTGTTAAAGAATTCTCTTGAACGGAGCTAGCTGCTGCGGTCATTGACTCGAGGCACTGGGATGTGCACCGACTTGAGAAGTTTGATTTCTTGAGCGTTGAGCATATACTGCTCCTAGGGCAAATGGATCAGTTTACTTGCAAGCCTGATCAAGTCGTTTGACAGCCGGATGCTTTTGTTGATTGGATGGGTGCTGTAAAGGAATCTCGGGCCATTTTCTGGCTCGGAGTGTACCGTTTTCAAGACGTAAGACTTTTGCTTGCTCTCCGTCTGATCCTTTGCCGACTTTCGTTTTTGCATCATCTGAATCTCATCTTCGAGGAGTTAGGTTGCAAGTTAAGTGAGCCCACCGCCGATTTTCGGAGCATCGTCCAGATTAACATGACTAAGTTTTGGCAAATCTGAATTTGACCCACCTCGTTCGAAAAGTATCGGCGACTTCTTATCTCTATTATCGAAGGTTCCCCGCTTATTCTACTTGAAGACTTTGGTTGAGGTGTTTGCTTGGAGCCATTTTGGTGCACCAGACGAAGACCCAAAACTGCACCTTGTAATCGAATTCTTGTTCTTCTCCTAACTCCTGGGCTACTTGACCATTCCAGTCTCCAGCTGGTGATTACGGAGTAGTTGCCGCTCGTGTTCAATCTACTTCAACAGTTGCTTCTTGTTTTCTTTGTCTCGTTCTTTCTCCACCTGGCAACTCAAGAAGATCATCTTCTATGTAATCTAGTTTAAGTAGTTCTTAGCAGCGACTCTCTGCGTCGTCTGGGCTTTCTCTTCAAAGCCCAGCGACCTTAATCGTTTGACAGTGTCTTCATTAACACCGCCTTCAAACTCACGACCAGTGTACTGGTATTCCACCACGTTTGCACGCCCATTTTTAGTCGAAATCTGGGTGGACCTAGCTCCTCCAAACATTCTTTGATTCTAACTTTCTCGCTTTAAGCCAAATCCGTTCTGCATGGTCTTCGACAGGACTGGCATGTGCAATTCACACTTTGCTTCTGTTCCTGCTGTTATGGGGTAATACTGCCGCGATTCTACCAGGTCTTTAACAAGAAAACTGGGAGTGCCATTCTTCTGATCACGTTCAACTGACTTGGTTTGCTCTGGGTAGTAGTGGTGGAGCTAGCCGAGCTCGACCGACTTACGGTTGAGCTCTCTTTCCTATGAGCTTTGCTAGTCGATGACACTCTTGCCGCCACCACCGAAGTCAACACTGTTTTCTGTCACGGCGACCCCTCGATTCGCTGGCATCGCTGTCATGTTGCCTTTCTTGCGTTAGCCTTTTGGAGTCACTTGGCCTTTGAGGGATCGTTTTTGCCGAAACCTGTGCAAGTCGTTCGCGTCTACATAGATCTCGGTCAAATCGACTTTGTCATCAAGTGCTTAGCCCTTGTAATTATAAAATTGCTTGTCAGCACCCATCATACGATAGTGATCAGCACTTATGCCACTCACTGCTCCTCCACCTCCTCCTATCTTTAAATATCCGGCAGCATATCCAGCAGCGTTGTTGTTGAAAGCTGTGAGCTACTTTTTAAACACCTCTGTGTTCCGACTAGTTTACTACTGTCTGGCAGCATCAGTTGATGACAGCTGCTTACTGGGGTTCTTCCTGGTGGACTTCTTTGGTGCAGCGGTTTTCGGAAGAAGGGCGAAAGGTGGGTTCGAGACTGAAATTAGTTTCTTAGTCGTTGTCAATGATTACAAGGTGCTCATTTTGGGTCCTGTTAAGCTTTACCGTTTATGTTTACGACATTAACTGCCCGGGATCTTCAACTTGGGTGAAGGACTGCTGCCATGCTACTGACGCTTGCTACGACTTGGTGCCCTATTCCCCTTACATACCACTAGTTTCTCTTTAACAGGTGGTTGTTCGTGGTCAGGATGTTACTTTTCACGTTAGCTAATCAGAGTGCTGACGTAGGAGCCAAACATATAAGATGGATCCATGTCCGCGTTCAGGAAGTCTTGAGTCACTTAAATTTTATCCGCCTACCCATGCTGGTCACGCGATCGCACAGTCGCATCAGGGGAGGGCTGACGGACGCTGCGAGATTGACGTAGATTGTCTTTGCGCTGTACTTGAAGTGACTCTTCACCTGATGCACCTGTCTGAATCAACCGAGGGTATCGTTTCGAAAGCAGCGCCTGCATTTCCTGATCACTTTTCACTGACCCTTTGGTTTCCAGATTACATCTACCTTCCAGTCTACTACAACCTGGCATGTTTGCAAAAGGTCATTCAGTCGTAGTCGTGCTACTATTTCGAATGGCTGTGTTATGATCTTGCTTTATGACAGGGGCCTGAAAAATGCCTTGCCTATTGTGCGCCACACCTACCAACGATGAAGTGATAGCGTCTTAAGTGTGTCCGCGTTGTTTGTGTGGAGTGGGATCGTGAATTTGCGAGTCACTTTGGACCTCGATTGTTTAACACCTGGAACTGATGAGAGATGGGCCGTGGCAGGTTTAGGCCTGCGACTGGGGCTGATGGGGTCCCGGGAAGTTACGTCCCTTGTTCTCCATGATTTGGAAGTTCGTCATTTTAAGAGGACTCACTGTGGAAACATTCGTTTAATAATCTCCTTTCGTTGACTGTCTTGTCGGTGTTTTGCTCATTTGATTATGTTACTCATGAGCGCGTGCTAAGAACTGCGTCGCGGGCACCTAGCCGATCTTGTTCGAAAATCCAATTGTGTTAGCTGGACCACTTGCCGCTGCTTTGGCCTCATCAGGCACATTCAGCTCGAATAGCTACTTTCTAGTTTAGGGTGTCTGCTGTTTGAGCTATCATCTCAACAGCATCAACAAGCGGTAGTTGGACGAGTTAGCTGCCATGTCTGAGGGCAAATCTCGTAGATTCGCTTGCTGCCAGGACTGGCCGAGTGAATGATTTTAACTAAGATTGTTTGTGAAGATTTCCTGCTCATTTTAGTTGTTGTTTTCCTGCGATGAACTCACTCGGTGGATTCCAAAGCGAGGGGCTCCCATCAGGAGTGCTTGGTTAGCTTGATTGTCTTCAAGGGTGGGCTAGTAGGGGTCTTCTTGCTCGCAGGACTTTGCATGTGCGTCGAATTCGGCTGAAGAGGCTTAAGCTTTTATTTTGAAAAGGTAATTCTTCGCCAGTTGCTCCTCCTGCTTTCTAGCAGTGGACACAACAAAGTCAGACTTGTGCAGCTTGGGAAACTGGTGTTCTTCGTCTTTGAAGTTAAACTCCTGGCTCTAGTTTTGAACGTTCCCCCGGTATCCGGCCGTCTAGACCTACCAATTCACTTGGCTAATCAGTGAACCTTCATTCTCAGGTTATACATACACTTGCTGCTCTTGCCGTGCTTTTGCCCTGCTTCCTTTTCTTGAGAACTTTTAAATAGTTTACCCTCTGCTTCCGGAGGCGTTTCCAACTTATGTGAATGAATTTTTCTTAAAGGCCATCTCTTGCATCAAGATACGAGCCACGTTTTGGTTCTTTACGGGGAGATCTCTCTTGCCTCCTTGAAACACACTTGTCGCTTCCCCGTCCATGTAAATCTAACCGTTGCCCTGTTTATGCTCGGAATGCTTCAACGAAAAAGCAGGTTTCTTATGAATTTTCATTTCAAGCGAAGGGGTAACGGTATCTAATTTATCTGTTTACTCCAAACCATGCTGTTGCTTTGACACAGTTGACGAAGACTTCTTGCTTTTGCAACGAGAACTAGTTTTTGAAGAGCTTCTCTTCCTAAAGTGAGCAATCTTAGCCTTCTCAATTCGTTCGTCTCGCTCGTGGATAGCCTGCTCAAGGATGAACGAGTCCGGATTAGTCAGTCGAAACGACTTTGGGTTCCTAGCTTTGTTCTTCTAGTCGAGCGATTAAAGTTAGGCTGGTGGTGACTTTCTTATCTTAATCAGCTTCGGTGCCAGTTGGTCGTGGTTGCTTCGACGTGGCTCATCTTATGAGGCGATGCTCCCATGAACAACTCTCTCTTTTATGAGAGTGGACGGATAAACATTTCTGTAGTGGTGCCCGATCGGCGTTCGTTCTCTTTAGAAAGTGACTTGCGGATGGTCCATGAGTGGCAACTTTTAATAATATTTGTTCGTGTTTGTCACGATAATTAATTAATTCGAGTTGCTTCAAGGCATAACTGATAATATTTAAGTTTATTTTATAACTACGCAGCTATGTCGACGCGAATTCCATTAAGTGCTCTCAAATCATCAAACTAAGAAGACTCGCGTGGACCACGCTCCCCATCATTCTCACATGCCTGTAAGATGTCGCCCCGTGGGATGCAGACTCCTGCGCACCAAACAATGAATATAAGGGCTTGCTTCCCGACAGAGTCCCCCGTGAGTGATTAGAAAAAGAACCCAGGTGCTCGCAAGTTTAGGAAAGACGTTGCGTTTTTTAAATCCGTTGGAGGCTTGAAGCCCCATATCGATGTGTTCGCACCCAAAGAGATTGCAACCAGTACCAACTCAGTCTTCACTCCCAGAATCAGCCGCAGTCAAGCAGGCGTTCGCCCACACAAATAGTTTAGCAGTGTCGTCAAGAACTAAGTGAAAGTGCCACGGAACATTCTCAGCGGCGACACCAGAATTTCAACAGCAGTCCCAGGGTCTCCTAAGCAGACCAAAACTTCAGCCCCATATCACAGGCCTTTAGTTTCTTCCGGTGCGAGAACAGCAAGACGCGTTATTATAAAACAGAAGACTTTGGACTTCGATTACAATTACGGCAAGCCCATCAACTTGACTCTTGAATAGAGAGCCACCATAAGACAACAGTTTGCGCTTCCTCCGGCCACCAAACCTTCACTAGCTCTTTAAATGCAAAGAAGGAAGAACTAATTGTATTAGGCGTCAGGTAAAATGAAGTCCGGACCAGTGCACCCGGGCAAAGGAAGCGAAACTAACTTTAACTTTGCACCAAATGTGGACACCAGTTCCCTTGAGGATGATTTGCATTTGACATAGCAGAGATCCGAAACCACAAGAGTCAACTGTTTCACGTAGTCCATGCCGAAGAACTCCGTCAGATCGCAGTTAGCCACCCGTGTCAAAGCACACCAATTCTACAGCCCAGACACGGCCGACTTAGTAGCCTCACCAAATAACCTCGACTCGGAAAGCCTGACAGGCGATCCTAACTTAGCCATACACGTCTACAACACGACAAGTCGCAGTCAGTCTGGCAGCGGCGACCGCACAAATGGCAAGAAGGCCGCGCAACCCGGACATAAGGGGAAGCCACTGGTTCTGTTCAAGCGGCTTAATCACCAAGACAAGAGCCACTTTCCTCAACAAACTAAACCTAAACACCGGCAATCCTTCCAAAACCCCACAACAACTCACTAGTCTTCCATAAAGCAGCACCCGTTGAAAGCTAAGTCAGGCAATCAAAAAAGTATCGCACTGGCACTAAACAGCTCTGCGACCCGCCATCGTGGCATGCACCGACGAATCAAAGACTCCCCCTCCAAGACATTACTCAAAAGTCCCACCAAAGATAACAACAAAGACACAAAAGCGTCGCCGAGAGAAGATGACAAGCTTCAATACTCTTCAAGAAGTAAAAATGCTGTAAACTTAGACCTTTAGTCGAGCAGTAAACGAGTTAGTCAAACCCACCCCAAGAACACGATAGCCACTGAAAACGATGGAATTACCCAGGAGGACCAAGAGAGCATCCCCTCGTGGGTCTTAGCGCGCATGTAGAGTAATGAAAGCTCTTTCTTGAACGATACCACGGAAATAATGAACGAGTAAGTTTCCTAAACTTTCAAGCGAGTGTAAGAAAAACTGGATTCGATGTAGGAGAAGAGCAACATCATTCCTCATGAGATCGAGCAGGAGGTCAAAGCGGAAAATTAACTCAACTTCACCAAAACTTTGAACAAGTTCGGAATCCTAATTGGAATGAACCAAAGTCAAATGACACTGGAGCCAAAGACAGAATACGACATAAAAATAAACAAACTAAGCGCCAAGTTCTTCAACCTCGCTTGTTTCGCGAAGCCCTGCCCGCTCTACATCCGACTCGTCAACGTGGATGCGAACTAGTC
>Ga0075467_10003239_pt1 | contig 12567 bp, 13 predicted proteins | sample DEB08_DNA_9_FD_75067 | JGI IMG/M metagenome (GOLD analysis project Ga0075467, IMG submission 75067) | Aqueous microbial communities from the Delaware River and Bay under freshwater to marine salinity gradient to study organic matter... | ecosystem: Environmental > Aquatic > Marine > Coastal ...
CGGTCGAGAATCGGCAATGCCGCCAGTTCATCGGTCGAAAACAACTCGGCCCGCAACCCGTCGTGCAGGTCATGGTGGTTATAGGCCACATCGTCGGAAATCGCCGCAACCTGCGCTTCGGCGCTGGCGTGGGTGCCCAATTCCAGATCATGCTGCCGCGTATAGGCGGCCAACGCCCACGGCACCGGCGGCGCGACAGGGCCGTTATGCTTGGCAAGACCCTCAAGCGTTTCCCATGTCAGGTTCAGGCCGTCGAAATCGGCGTAGTGGCGTTCAAGATGCGTGACGATGCGGATCGCCTGCGCGTTGTGATCAAACCCGCCATAGGGGGCCATCAGCGCGCCCAGCGCGTCCTCTCCCGTGTGGCCAAAGGGCGTGTGCCCCAGATCATGGGCCAAGGCCACCGCCTCGGTCAGTTCTTCGTTCAGGCTAAGCGCGCGCGCGATTGTCCGCGCCACCTGCGCCACCTCCAGCGAATGAGTCAGACGGGTGCGATAATAATCACCTTCATGCTCCACGAAGACCTGCGTCTTGTGCTTGAGCCGCCGAAATGCCGACGCATGGATGATCCGGTCGCGGTCGCGCTGAAAACATGAACGAAAGGTGCTTTCCTCTTCGGGGAATAGTCGCCCCCGGCTTTGGGCGGGGTCACAGGCGTAACTCGCGGGCATCCAGGCCTCCTTGTCGGGCGTCCAACCCTTCCATATATTGCGTAGCAGTCAAATGCGACTGTTGAGAGGATCCCTACCATGACGATGACCCTCACGCTGCCCCCCCGCGTCACGCCCCGCGCCTTTGCGCGTCTGGCGGAAATCAATGCGGCGGCCGACGAGGCAAAGGCCCTGCGTGTGGCCGTCGAGGGCGGCGGGTGCTCTGGGTTTCAATACGAAATCAAGCTTGATGATGCCACGGATGATGATCTGATCCTGGAGGCTGACGGGCAGAAGGTCGTCGTCGACAGCGTGTCACTGCCCTTTCTGGCCGATGCGGTCATCGATTTTTCCGAGGAATTGATCGGCGCGCGATTTGTGATCGACAATCCGAACGCCAGTTCATCGTGCGGATGTGGAACATCGTTCTCGATGTAGCGCGCCCGTGCGGGGCGCGGATGCCTCCCACAACCATATTGCAGGAATGAAGATCGGCCCGTCAGGTTTGATCGGGATCAACGCGGATAACAGGCCGGGTTGATACGGTGTTGCGCACAACAAGGAGTGCGCCAATGACCAGCCGAAAATTTGACAGCCACCGCGAAGCCGAAAACCTGATGGTGATGGAGACCACCGGCCAGATCGATGCCATCGGCATGGAAGTTGCCCTGACCATGTTGTCCGAACAGATGATCGGGATGCATCATGGCGGCATCTTGATGCGGGCGCATGACGTGCAATGGCCCACCCTCGGTGCGATCGCGGTCGAACTGCGCCATTGGGCGCAACTGATGGCCCTGATCCAAAAGGTCGACAAGGTGGCGCTGATCACCAATCAAGATTGGCTGCGGCGGGCCGCCGCCATCGAAAGCGCGGTCATCCCCAACCTTGTGATCAAATCCTTCGGACCGGAGGATGAGGCAGCCGCGCGCGCATGGCTGGACGTCCCGCTGTCGGCGGATGCGACCGCCGGATAGCCTGATCGTGGGCGGTGCTAGATGCCCGGCGCACGCGGTTTGGGCGGGTTCGGCCGGGGTGGTTTGGGCCCGGCCGCCTTGGGCATGACCGCGTCGCTGCGCTCTACGCCCTGATCGGCGTCGGGGCGCGGCAGGGCCAGCGTTTCATCGGCGAACTGATCCGGCGCTTCGGGCAGGATGTGGCCTGTTTCCGGGTCGATCGTCACCCGGGGTTTGGCGGGCAGATCATCAATCATGGCGTTCAATTCGGAAACCAGTCGGTCGAACCGGACGCGGAGTTTTTCGGGCCTTGTCGCCGCCGTGCGGTCACCGAATAAAAAATTGAGCATGATTCCCCCATGAATTGCGCGCCCAAGGATCAATCTAGCAAGCAAGCCGTCCGTTAAAAGGTGATAATCCCGCGCGTCCGCGGATCGGCAAGGCATCGCTTGCGAGCGGGGCTATTTCACGTAATACCGGGGGGAAACGGGGATGGGCCATGAAAATAGCGACCTTCAACATCAACGGGATCAAGGCGCGCGCAAATGCGTTGGCCGATTGGCTGGACGAGGCAAAACCGGACATTGCGGTGCTGGAGGAAATCAAGTCAGCCGATGAAAGCTTTCCGCGCGAAATCATCGAAGATCGCGGTTATAACCTTGAAACACATGGTCAAAAATCCTTCAACGGTGTTGCGATACTGTCGAAATTTCCGCTGGAGGATGTCGTGCGCGGCCTTCCGGGCGATGACACCGATGAACAGGCCCGTTGGATCGAGGCAACGGTGACAGGCAGCAATCATGCAATCCGGGTCTGCGGGTTGTACCTGCCCAATGGCAACCCGGCGCCGGGCCCGAAATATGATTACAAACTGGCATGGATGGCCCGGATGGAGGCGCATGCCGCCGCTCTTTTGCGGACCGAAATGCCGGTGATCATGGCCGGGGACTACAACATCATCCCACTAGATCAGGACGCCGCGCGCCCCGAGGCATGGCGCGAGGATGCGCTGGCGCTGCCGCAAAGCCGGGCGGCCTTTCGCCGGATCGTCAACCAAGGCTGGACCGATGCGTTTCGCGCACGCAACACCGCCGATGGCCAATACAGTTTCTGGGATTATCAGGCCGGGGCCTATAATCGCAATGACGGCATCCGCATCGACCACCTTCTGCTAAGCCCGCAGGCCGCCGACCTTTTGACGGACGCGCAGATCGACGCCCATGTCCGGGGCCGCGAGAAGCCGTCGGATCATGTTCCCGTGTGGATCGACTTGGCCGCTTAACGGAAAATTAAAGGCTGCGAAAAAACGTGATTTGGCGATTTTTTGTAACCTATATCGCATTCGTGACCGCCGCGGCTGGCGGAAATTCTTGCAGATATCCATCGTCCTTGCCAGACAGCGAGGAGGTCGTAACATCGGTGTCACACAACAAAGATAACAGAGCCGCGGGGCAGCACTGCTGACCTGCCAACTCAACGGACAAAAACGTCGCGCAGGCACATGGCGCGACCGGAGGAGAGACCAATGACTTTCAAGATTCTTGTCGCAGCAACTGCGGCCAGTCTATTTGCGTTGAGCGCCCATGCGCAGGACCGGACCGAGATTGAATTCTGGCATGCAATGGGCGGCGCCTTGGGCGAACGGGTCGACCAGTTCGCAATCGATTTCAATGCCTTGCAGGATCGGTTTACGGTGGTTCCCGTCTATCAGGGCAACTACACCGAAACGATGACCGCCGCGATCGCAGGTTTCCGCGCTGGGACACAGCCCCATATCGTGCAGGTCTTCGAAGTCGGCACTGCCACGATGATGGCCGCTGCCGGGAACGGCGCAATCTATCCCGTCCACCAGCTGATGGAAGATACCGGCGTCGCATTCGACGAGGCATCCTATCTCCCCGCTGTGATCTCGTATTATTCCGATACCGACGGCAACCTGTTGTCGCTGCCCTTCAACTCGTCGACCCCGGTAATGTGGTACAACCGTACGCTTTTCGAAGAGAACAACCTTGAGGTTCCCGCCACTTGGGACGAGGTTGTCAACGTCTCGCGTGTGCTCCGTGATGCGGGGGTGGCATCGCCCTTCGGCATGGGATGGCAAAGCTGGACCCAGATCGAGAACTTCTCGGCATGGCACGATCTGCCGATCGGCACACTGGAGAACGGCTTTGGCGGCACCGCGACCGAGTTGACCATCAACAACCCGGGCGTTGTCGGCCACATTCAGCGGCTGGCCGACATGGCCGAAGAAGGCCTGTTCACCTATGGCGGGCGTCGCGGAGACAGCGCGCCGATGTTCGTGAACGGCGATACGGCAATGTGGATCAACTCCAGCGCCTATTACGGTGACTTCGCAAACGATATCACCGAGTTCGAGTTCGGCATTGCCCAGCTGCCGCTGGACACCAGCCTGCGCGATACGCCGCAGAACTCCATCATCGGCGGCGCGACCCTGTGGGTCCTGCAGGGTCATGATGCAGCGGAATACGAAGGTGTGGCCGCGTTCCTTGCGTTCCTGTCGACCGCCGAACAACAGGCCAACTGGGCCGAGGGCACCGGTTATGTTCCGATCACCACCGCCGCCTATGACCTGATGGCCGAGCGCGGTTTCTTTGATGCGAACCCCGGAACCGACACCGCCATCATCCAGTTGAGCCTGAACCAGCCAACCGCCAACAGCCGTGGCCTGCGGTTTGGCAACTTCGTGCAGATCCGCGACATCATCAACGAAGAGTTGGAGGCCGTCTGGTCCGGCCAGAAGACGGCTGAGGAAGCGATGAACGCCGCAGTTGCGCGTGGCAACGTCGAGCTGCGCCGCTTCGAAGCCGCCAACTGATCTGACGACCGCCAGAACCGGCCGGGCCCTTTCCGGCCGGTTCTTTCAACCAACGCAGGCTTCCCATGCAAAAACGTGTCGTCTTTCGCAATCGCTGGTTGCCATATCTGCTGGTGGCGCCCCAGATCGCGGTGACTTTGGTGTTCTTCATCTGGCCGGCATACCGGGCGCTTGAAACATCACTGTTCATAGAAGACGCCTTTGGGTTTTCGCGCCAGTTTGTCGGGCTCGACAATTTCGCAGCACTTTGGGCCAACCCCGCCTATCTGGCCAGCTTTGGCCGCACGGTGATGTTCGGGCTTTCGGTGACGGCGATTTCCATGGGGATGGCGCTGGCGCTGGCGGTGGCGGCGAACCGCGTGATCCATACCGCCAGCACCTATCGCACCTTGTTGATCTGGCCCTATGCGGTTGCCCCGGCCATCGCGGGCGTGCTGTGGTTTTTCATGATGAACCCGACCGTGGGCATCGTTGCCTATTGGTTGGAGCAATGGTTCGGATACGACTGGAACCACTATGTGAACGGCAATCAGGCGCTGTTGATGGTGATTATCGCGGCCGCGTGGAAGCAGGTTTCCTACAACTTCCTGTTCTTTCTGGCGGGGCTTCAGTCGATCCCGAAATCATTGATCGAGGCCGCCGCGATTGACCGCGCGGGACCTGTGAGACGGTTCTGGAGCATCGTTTTTCCGTTGCTGGCACCCACCACTTTCTTTTTGTTGGTGGTCAATCTGGTTTATGCCTTTTTCGATACCTTCGCGATCATCCACGCCACGACCAATGGCGGGCCGGCCGATTCCACATCGATCTTGATCTACCGGGTGTTCTCGACCGGGTTTCTGGGACAGGACTATGGATCAAGCGCGGCGCAATCGGTGATCTTGATGGTTCTGGTGGTTGGCATGACCATCGTCCAGTTCCGCTATATCGACAGACGGGTGAACTACTGATGGTCGAAAACCGCCCCGTCCTGAGCTTTCTGACGCATGCCGTGCTGATCTTTGGCGTCGCGTTCTTGTGTTTTCCGGTTTGGATGGCACTGGTCGCGTCGACGCACGAGGGCAGCGAACTGACGCGCGCGCCACTGCCTGTCTGGTTCGGTGATCAAGGCGTGGTGAACTACACCCGCCTGATTGGCGAAGGCATTCCAGCCGTGGGTGGCGTGCCATTGGGGCGGATGCTGTGGAACAGCTTTGTCATGGCCATCGGGATTTCGGTGGGCAAGATCGTGATCTCCCTGATGTCGGCCTATGCCTTCGTCTATTTTCGCTTTCCAGGGCGGATGATCTTTTTCTGGCTGATCTTCATCACCCTGATGCTGCCGGTCGAGGTCCGTATCTTGCCGACCTATGACGTGGTGGCGCGGTTGGGGATGTTGAACAGCCATTCGGGCCTGATCGTTCCATTGATTGCCTCGGCCACGGCGACGTTTCTGTTCCGGCAGTTTTTCCTGACGATCCCCGATGAACTGGTCGAAGCCGCGCGGATCGACCGGGCCGGACCGATCCGGTTCTTCTGGGATATCTTGTTGCCGCTGTCGAAGACCAATATTGCGGCGCTGTTCATCATCTTGTTCATCTACGGCTGGAACCAATACCTGTGGCCGTTCCTGATCACCACCGACACTGACCTTTATACGATCGTCATGGGCATTCAGCGCATGGTGAACAGCGAAAGCCGCCCGATCTGGGATGCGATCATGGGAACCGCCATCTTGGCCATGATCCCGCCGGTGATCGTGGTGCTGGCGATGCAGCGGCTCTTTGTGAAGGGTCTTGTGGAAAGCGAGAAGTAAGATGGCCGAGTTGAAACTGCGCAATGTGGGCAAGACCTTTCCGGGCGGTGTGATCGCCGTGGGCGGGGCCAGCGTGGACATCGCGGACGGGGAATTCATCGTGCTGGTGGGGCCGTCGGGCTGTGGCAAGTCGACCATTCTGCGGATGATCGCGGGGCTGGAAGAGGTCACCACCGGCGAGGTCGAGATCGGCGGGCGCGTGGTGAACACGTTGGAACCGGGCGAACGCGACATCGCGATGGTGTTCCAGAATTACGCGCTTTACCCCCATATGACCGTCCGGGCGAACATGTCTTACGGGCTGAAGAACATTGGAATGCCCAAGGGCGAAATCGCCAAGCGGATCGACGCGGCGGCGGCCACCCTGCAATTGAGCGATTACCTTGATCGCAAGCCCCGGCAATTATCAGGCGGGCAGCGGCAGCGGGTGGCGATGGGCCGTGCCATCGTGCGCGAACCGGCGGTGTTCCTGTTTGATGAGCCGCTGTCGAACCTTGATGCAAAGCTGCGGACCCAATTGCGCGCCGAATTGAAGGACCTGCACGCACGGTTGGGGGCGACGTTCGTGTTTGTCACCCATGATCAGGTCGAGGCGATGAGCCTTGCAGACCGTATCGTGATCATGAGCGCGGGGCGGATCGAACAGATCGGGACGCCGATGGAATTGTATCGGACCCCGGCCAGCCGCTTCGTCGCCGAATTCATCGGATCGCCGCCGATGAACATCTACGACACCCACAGCCCCATGGGGCAGGTTCTGGTTGCGATGGCTGGTGGTCAGCCTGCGGGTGCGGCCGCAGTTGGCGCCCGGCCCGAAACGCTTCGTCTTGGCGATAGCGGCCCAGAGGGCAAGGTGGCGCTGGTCGAGGCGCTTGGCGCGGAGATGCTGGTGCATGTGATGGTGCAGGCAGACCGGGTGATATTGCGCGCCAGTCTGGATGCCACGGTGGCGGCGGGTCAGAACGTGCGGTTTGGCGGCACTCCAGGGGCGGTCACATTCTTCGACGTCCATGACAGAACCATGGCGGGACCGGGCGAACCGGGGCTCAACGGGGCTGAATAATTCGGGCTACCGCGCGGCCATTGTCTTCCCCGCGCTGAGGGACCGCCAAGCGTCGTATTGCGCCAGAAAGACCTGCCCGGTCAGTTGTTCCAGAAAATGGGATCGCTTGAGCCGGTCCGTGACCGGGCCCTTGACCTCGGACAGGTGCAGCGTGATCCCCATGTCACGCAGGCGTTCGTTCAACGCCTCAAGGGTTTCCAGTGCGCTCATGTCGATTTCGTTCACCGCAGAACACATCAAGATGACGTGTTTGATCGGGCAATCCTGCACGACGCGATTCAGGATGTGATCCTCAAGAAAGCGGGCGTTTGCGAAATACAGCGACTCGTCGATCCGGATCGTCAGGATGGCGGGGTCCGTTTCAACCGCATGGCGGTGAATATTGCGGAAATGCTGGGTGCCGGGGACAAGCCCGACCTCGGCGATATGGGGCCGCGACGTCTTGTAGAGGTGCAGCGCGATCGACAAGATCACGCCTGCAGTCACGCCAATTTCAACACCAACCCCCAAGGTCAGCGCGATCGTGGCCGCAACGGCCGCGAAATCGGTCCGCGAATAGGCCCATGTGCGTCTCAGGATGGACAGGTCGACCAACGACAAGACGGCGACGATGATCGTGGCAGCCAATGTCGCCTTGGGCAGAAAGAAAACCAGTGGCGTCAGCGCAAGCGCCGCGATGGCCAGACCCACGGCCGTGAATGCACCCGCGGCGGGGGTTTCGGCACCCGCGTCGAAGTTCACCACCGACCGGGCAAAGCCACCCGTGACAGGGTAGCCGCCGGTAAAGCCCGCGCCGATATTGGCAAAGCCAAGACCGATCAATTCCTGATCGGGGTCGATGCGCTGGCGTTTCTTGGCGGCCAATGTCTGCGCAACCGAGATGGATTCGACGAACCCGATCACCGAGATCAAGATGGCAGGCAACAAAAGCGCGCGCAAAAGGTCGAGCGAGAAATCAGGCATCGTCAGCGGCGGCAGGCTTTGCGGTACGGCCCCCACGATGGCCACACCCTGCCCCGCCAGATCAAAGCCCCAGACCAGAACCGTGGTCACGACAACAGCGGCGACAGGTCCGGCCTTTTGGATGATATCCGCCGTGCGTGGGCTGACGCCGAACTGGCGAAGGGCCGGCTTGAGGCCCTTGCGGACCCAGAACAGGAACACGGTCGCCCCGGCCCCCAAGGCCAGCGTGATCGGATTGGTTTGGGTAATGTGGGTGACCAACCCCTCCAGCATTTCGGGCAAGGTATGGCCGCCACCCGAAATACCCAGAATGTGACTGATCTGGCTGGTGGCGATCAAGATGCCCGACGCCGTGATGAACCCTGCGATAACAGGGTGGGACAGGAAATTGGCCAAGAACCCCAACCGGAACAGCCCCATAGCCAGCAGCATCGCGCCCGACATCACCGCCAACGTCAGCGCCGCGATGGCATAGCCTGCCGTGCCCTGCGCCGCGACCTGCCCCACAGCCGCCGCGGTCATCAACGACACCACAGCCACCGGCCCCACGGCCAACGCCCGCGACGTGCCGAAAACCGCATAAAGCATGATTGGCACGATGGAGGCGTAAAGCCCCGCCTCGGGCGGCAGGCCCGCCAAAAGGGCATAAGCCAGCGATTGCGGGATCAACATGATGGTGACGATCACCGCCGCCATCATGTCATTGCCAAGCGCACCCCGGGTATAGTGCCGCCCCCATTCCAGAATAGGAATATATCGGGCGATACGCATCACGTTCAGGCTACGCCAGCCGCAGCGGCAAGATTGCCCGACCGCGCGCCCGACCGACAGTAAGCAAGGATCTGGCCCGCATCGGCCGCCAGCGCGGCAAAATCGGCGACATAATTTGCAGGCGGCATCCCTTGGAACGGCATGAAATACGCGGTCATGCCAGCGGCCTTTGCCGCAGCCGCGATATCCGCGAACGCAGGCTGACCCGGCTCTTCCCCATCAGGACGGTTGCACACCAGCGTGGTAAAACCCTGCGCCGCAAGGTCTGCTACGTCATTCGGCGTGATCTGCCCGGTGACGGACAGAGTTGGGGAAAGCTGTTTCAGGTCCATGATCTACAATCCGTTCAACGGCACCTTGAGCACCGGGTTTCCATCTTTATCAGTGGGGATTTCACCAGCGCGCATGTTCACTTGCAAGGACGGAATGATCAATTTGGGCATGTCCAACTGCGCATCGCGTTCTGTGCGGAACTTGATGAAGTCCGCGCGCGTCTTGCCGCCGCCCACGTGGATGTTGTTGGCCTTTTCCTCGGCCACGGTGGTTTCCCACCTGATCTCGCGGCCTCCGGGGGCATAGTCGTGGCACATGAACAGGCGCATCTCATCGGGCAAGGACAACACCTTCTGGATGCTGTCGTAAAGTTGCCCCGCATCGCCACCCGGAAAGTCAGCGCGCGCCGACCCACCGTCAGGCATGAAAAGCGTGTCGCCGACGAAGGCCGCATCGCCCACGACATGCACCATGCAGGCGGGCGTATGGCCGGGGGTATACATGGCAAAAGCCTGCATCTTACCGATGGAGTAGGTATCGCCATCCTTGAACAGCGCATCGAACTGGGACCCGTCGCGCTGAAATTCGGTGCCTTCGTTGAAAACCTTACCGAAGGTGTCTTGGACCACCATGATCTTTTCGCCGATGCCGATCTTGCCGCCCAGCTTGCCTTGGATATAGGGCGCGGCGGACAGGTGATCGGCGTGGACGTGGGTTTCAATGATCCACTCCAGCGTCAGGCCATTATCCTGAATATGGGAGATGATCTGATCGGCGTGGCCATAGCTGATCCGCCCGGCGGCATAATCAATGTCCATCACGCTATCGATAACGGCGCAGGCTGTGCTGGCCGGGTCGCGCACCACGTAACTGATCGTGTTGGTCGCGTCATCGAAGAACGCGGTCACATCTGGTTTGACAGTGGTATCAACAGGGTAGGTTTTCATTTCAATCCTCCTTCAAGTCAGACGTGCGTCGGCCGAACAAGGCGCGCCTGAGCGACCCGAGCCAACACGATTCCCACAATCATAGCGCCGACGAACATCAGGACATTGATGTTTCCGGTTCCAAGAGCGGGCAGCGCCCCACCGGGGCAGAAACCGGCAATGCCCCATCCAACGCCAAACACCGCCGAACCGCCGATCAACCGCGCATCGAGCAAGGTTGCCGTCGGCAGGTGGAAACGGGTGTCCAGCGCGGGCGCGGAACGCCCGAGGATCAGGCGGTAGCCAATGGCGGTCACGGTCAGCGCGCCCCCCATGACGAAGGCGAGGCTAGGATCCCAAGTGCCTGCGATATCAAAGAAGTTCAGCACTTTTGCAGGGTTAGCCATACCGGAGATGACGATGCCGAGGCCGAAAACGACACCGGTGATGTAGGTCAGGATCAGGCGCATATCAGAACCCTCCGATCAGGTGACGGGTGACGAACACGGTGGCAATGGCGGCGGCCATGAAGACCCCCGTGGCCACGATGGACCGGCGCGACAGCCGCGCGATGCCGCACACCCCGTGGCCCGACGTGCAACCGCCGCTGAAGGTGACCCCGATCCCGACAATCAGTCCGCCGAGGATCAGCGCGCCATTGGAGACCGGAACCGAGATCTCGGGCCAGTCGCCAGTGGCGAGAAGGTAAAGCGTCGGCGCGGTCACCATTCCGGCCACAAGCGCGGCGCGCCACCCCATGTCAGATGTGTTCGTCGGCATGATCAGACCGGTCAGAACGCCCGTAGCGCCCATTATCCGGCCAAGAATCGCCATCAGCATGACTGCGGACAGCCCGATCAGCAGGCCCCCGCCAAGCGAGACGAAAGGTGTGAATTCCGTAGGTGTCATTAGCAACTCCATCGTCGAATCGCACGCAACGGACGTGTTTCCGTTCGCAAGGTGCCTATTTCCATGGCAGATACCTAGCAATTAAATTGACGATGTCAATCATACGAAAGAACTTCTTGGTTGTTTGGCGACGTCTGCTTGCCATTCCGACCAAAATTCTCGGATAACTGTGCGGACCTAAAACACGGAGCACTTTGACATGACTATTCGATATGCCGCCTTTGCCACCGCCCTGCTCGCGACGACCGCGCTGACCACTGCGGCCGCCAGTGCGGAAACACTCCGCTGGGCGCGGGCCGCCGAGGCGCTGACACTGGACCCGCATTCGCAGAACGAGGGACCGACAACCACCTTGATGCACCAGATCTATGAGCCGCTGATCGTGCGCAACCATGCGGGCGAGATGGAGCCGGCGCTGGCGCTTGATTGGGCACCGTCTGCCGATAACCCCAACGTCTGGGTCTTCAACCTGCGCGAGGGCGTCACGTTCCATGGCGGGCAGGACTTTACCGCAGCCGATGCTGTATTCTCGTTGAACAGGGCGATGTCCGAGGCGTCGAACTTCAAGGAACTGCTGTCGGGCGTGATCGAAGTCCGCGCGGTTGGCGATTACACCGTCGAGATCGAAACCGACGGGCCGAACCCGCTGATGCCGAACAACCTGACCAACATCATGATGATGGACGAAGGTTGGTCCACGGAAAACGACGCGGTCGACGTGCAAGATTACGCCGCCGGTGAAGATACGTTCTCGGCCCGCAACACAAACGGCACCGGCCCCTATGTGCTGACCAGCCGCGAGGCGGATGTCCGCACCGTGCTGACAGCATTCGATGGGTATTGGGGCATCGGGACCTTCCCGCTGGCCGCCTCCGAAATCGTCTTTACGCCGATCCAGAACCCCGCAACCCGTGTTGCGGCCCTGTTGTCGGGAGAAGTGGATTTCATTCAGGACGTGCCTGTTCAGGATCTTGACCGCGTCGCCAACGCCGATGGGCTTGGCCTTGCCACCGCACCGCAAAACCGGGTGATCTTTTTCGGTATGAATGTTGGCGCCGATGACCTGACCCTTGATGACGTCGAGGGCGCGAACCCGCTGGCGGATCCGCTGGTGCGTCAAGCCATGGACATCGCCATCAACCGCGAAGCGATCCAGCAGGTCGTTATGCGCGGTCAATCTGCCCCGGCTGGCGTGATCTCGCCCCCGCCGGTCAATGGCTGGACGGCCGAACTGGACATGTATCCGGCCTATGATGTGGCGGCCGCCAACGCCTTGATGGAAGAGGCAGGGTATGGCGATGGCTTCACGATCCAACTGGACTGCCCGAACGATCGCTACGTCAATGACGAGGCGATCTGTCAGGCTGCCGTGGCCATGTTCGCCCAGATCGGCATTACCGTGAACCTGTCCGCCCTGCCCCGCGC
>Ga0075467_10003240_pt1 | contig 12564 bp, 12 predicted proteins | sample DEB08_DNA_9_FD_75067 | JGI IMG/M metagenome (GOLD analysis project Ga0075467, IMG submission 75067) | Aqueous microbial communities from the Delaware River and Bay under freshwater to marine salinity gradient to study organic matter... | ecosystem: Environmental > Aquatic > Marine > Coastal ...
ACCATCGAAGATCGGCGCTTGCAATACCGCAAGATCGCCGCCTAAAATCAACCAACCAGATGGAACCAAATACTCGCCTATTTTAAACCGCCATATGTCTCAAATTATCTGACGACGGACAGCCGACCAACTTGCGCATCATCTCTGGCATGATGGCATCGGGTGCAATCGCCTTGATTGTCGCCATCTGGGCCATGAACTTCGGCCGCTGAATTGCTGGCGGCATGCAACCAAATCGATGCTCACAGCTATTGATAGGAATATATTTCAACAGCCAAAGGAACCTGACATGCGTTTCATCATCAGAACCATTGCCGCTGGCGCCATTTCGCTGGCGGCCAAAATCATCATCAGGAAGATACAGGAAAAGAAGCAAGGCCCGGACGATGGGACTGCCTATCGGGCTGACTGAAATCGACCCGGTTACGACTGCCGCGATATGATGCCGGCAAACGCATCATCGGCCCGTTTGGGATCGAGAATATCATTGTCCGCCAGCCAGGTTTCCACGCTGCCGATATCGGGCGTCTGATACGGACGAAGCAACCGGCCCTTTGCCCCCAGATTGCTGATGGTTGCGATCAGCGAACCTGTCTCCTCGATTGATTTGCGCACTTCGCTCTCTTCGGACCCCAGATGTTCTGCCAGAAGATCGTTGCGTATCCGGGCGATTTGTGCCGCCGCCGTGCCATCGCGGGCCGCAGACGCGTCGATCGCGACGTCGCACTCGCTGTCAAAACCGAGCGAGCGATTGTTGAAGTTCGACGATCCGACGCGGATATATTGGTCGTCCACGATCAATATCTTGGCGTGAACATAGATCGGCGTGCCCGCCGCATTGAACGGATGGAACATCCGGAACCGGTCCTGCCTGTCCCGCGCCCTGACCGCTTCGTAAAGTCGCGCGCGCGTCGAATCCATGATTTCCGATTCAAGCCAGCCCTCGGCGCTCTGCGGATTGACGATGATGACTTCGGGGCCGGATTCTTCCGATAGCCGGTCCGCGATCGCCGCCGCAATGCGTGCGGAGGCAAAATACTGGCTCTCTGCATAGATGAAATGCTTCGCCGCCGCGATCAGGTCAAGGCAGAGATTCTCGATTTCATAGACGCCCTGCTGATCGTCCATCTCCGGCAGGGAGCGGGCGACGGCCATCGGACAATCGGTAAATTCGGGCTCCAGTCCCGTTGGCCAGCAGTCGGCGCGCGCGGTGACTGCATTTGGCTTCTTCCCGCCCGCGTCAAGCCAGTGCTGCACCGCATATTCCGATAGGGCGCGGGCGATGTCGCCCTGAACCGCCATGGCGGCATCATGCCATGGGCCGGCGTCATTGCCATCCGGCTGATGGCGATGCTCGTGACTTTCCTCATGGGCCCGGGTATCCCAGCGGTTATTTGCGACATCGATGCCGCTGCAAAATGCCGTGTCCTCATCGATCACGATGACCTTCTGGTGATGGGCCGCCCCCACCGGATGGTGCGCATCAAGCTTGAAATGCACGCGCGGATGAAACCACCAGCGGATCAGGGTCAGCAGACTTTGGGCGCGCAAAAGGGTCTTCAGAGCCCCGGTATCCCAGCGCAATATATAAATTTCAAGCTCGCGATTATTCTTCAGCAACCAGTCGAAATAGTCGCCTATCCGCAATGGCCCGTCGGGCAATTCACGGGTATCATGCATTTCCACCCGTTCATCGAAATCCCAGCCGAGCAGCAGGATTCGCTGCTTTGCCTGCGCCAGAGATTTCCGCACCGCGCGAAAATAATTTTCGCCGTCGACCAGCACCGCAGACCGGTCGGCCTGCTCTACGCGCCAGCAATTATGTCCGGGCTTGAAAATATTCGACATGGGCGATCAACCTTTCCAGTCGACTGGAGTTCCCGCTACCACAATATTAAGCGCGGCCCATCCGATATTTGCACGCAGTGCATGAATGAAGGAAAGATGCCGGCAAGGCCCGTTCCCCTGCATCAACCATATGTTGAAAAAGGCAAAGCCGATGGCTTACTTTGGATATTGATGATATTTCCCGTGGCTCCGGCACGGTTGGCACGGAGTCCGTTGTGTTGCGCAGCGATCACGGCGCGGTGAGGAGAAATATGATGGTTGCATCGACATCGTTTCAAAACCAGGTTCAGTCCGTGGATGCAAGGCTCGATAATGGCACTCAGGTCTGCCTGCGGCGCGTACGCCACTCCGATCTTGACCGGATTGAAAAGGGCATCAGCCAATTGTCCGACCAGAGCCGCTATTTGCGCTTTTTCTCCGGCTCCAAGACCATGCCACCCTCGGTCGTCGAACGTCTGGCGAGCGTGGATGGAACCCATCATCTCGCATGGGGCGTGGTCAATATGGACGAGCATGATCATCCGGCAATCGCCGCAGCGCATGTTTTTCGCGACGACGAAACCAGCGATGACGGCGAGTTCGCCATCGCGGTGCTGGACCAATATCACGGCCAGGGCGTCGCCAGGATTTTGATGACCGCGCTGTTCCTCGACTGCTATTGCGAAGGCCTGCGCCAATTGCGGATCGAAATGCTGCGCAGCAACAAGAAGGCCTACGGGCTGATACGGTCGATCGGGGCGACGCCTTGCGCGATGGAGGGGTCGGTGGCGCAATATCATCTCGTCGTCGAGGACGCGATTTCGGCGCTGCAGGAAATGGATGGCCCCGCCGCGATTGCGGATGTCATGGCGTCTTTTGCGACTGGCTGAAAGCCGGACGATGGCAGCATCAGGCTCAAATAGCCTGGCTGGCGGAACCAACCGACGGCTGCGGTGTTATTGGCTGCAATCTCTGGGCGATGTTTCGATTCACCTTCGATCCAGAGGTTTGCGCCGGAAAGCGCGATCCCGGCCGGTTGTGTATGTCGAGGAGCGCGTTTTCTGGCGCATCATCAAGGGCCGGTATCGGTGAAACGGTGCCACCGCCCAGTGAATGGCATTTTCAGCCGTTGCAGCTGGCGATGACCTTTTGCGACCGCGCCTTCAGATCCTTTATGTCCGGCTGGTGGACGATGATGTCGAGCGCGCGCGCCAGCGCATCGCGGGATGCCGCTGATGCGGGGGCAGAAAATATATCCGGCCATGACTGGGCCAGCGCCAGCAGGCACTGCTGGATGCGCTGATGCACCTCCACCAGCCCGGCGCCGTCACGGGCAATTTTCGTGAAGAAATCGGTAAACAGGTCGCCGGTTTCAATCTCGGGACCGTGCACGCGCGAATAGCCGGGGTCCTGGGGATCTGCGCAGGCTTCCGCAAAGACCTCGAAACAGCGCAGGCCGCTGTCCAGCACCGAAATGGCCGTGCCCGGATCATTGACGGCGGGCGAAAGGGCCCGGGAGGCTATTTCGGAAAGCACCACCAGCCCGAATCGGGGATCCTGGTCAAAACTCCGGTCATGCTCGACCAAAATGGCATCCCGAAACGGCTGCGGATCAAGTTCGTTCACATCTTTGCCGGACAGATAGAGCAAGGGTCGCGCCGGATAGACCAGCTTCCCCGGGTGAATGGCGAGATATACAATGACACCATGTTTTTCGGCGGTTTCTTGCAACAGCCCCATGTCGACCGAAGTGACCACACCGCTGGCAATGTCGCTGCGGATGGCCAGCGCATCCCGTGGAATCTCGACTGGCGGCTGCGCGTTCAAGAAGGGGTGCTGGCCATGCCAGCCGAGCGCTTTGGACGTTGCCTGTTCGACCCGCTCGATCAGGTCATTCATCCGCCCGAAGGTGGACAATTGCTGGATCCAGTTGATCAGCGTTCCGGTGATCAGGACTATGACCGCGATCGTGGCGAAGAACAGGATTATGCGGCCGCGATCATCATAATAGCCGGCGGACAGTCCGATGATGCCGACGATGCTGAACAGGAACGTGCCAAGAAAGGTCGACAGCGCATTTTGCGACCGGTCATCGGCCAGCATCAGAGCGATGGTGCGCGGCGTGGCGGTACTGGTCGCCGAGCTATAGGCCGACACCATGATCGAGACGGAAAATGCGATGACCGCCAGCATGCTTGATGCCAGAATGGTCAGGATATCGCCGACCGAACCGCTGGCGATCGTGAGGTCCGCTTTATAGGGTATCAGCGGGCCGATCCACTCCGCCGCCGTCGCGGCGAAAATCGCGGCGACGCTGAACAGCATCGCCCGGAACCAGATTTTTTCCGGCAAACGCGAAAGATATTGTTTCAATGCAACGATCATGAACCGCTCTCTTCTGGCTGCGCGATGGCGGGCGACGCGCAAGACCGCGCAATCCGGCACGCAGTATCTGTCCCGCTTCCCATTCTCAACATGCCAAAGCGATAGCCTTCTTTTGCTGCCGCTGCCAGCGCGGCCTTCCCCATTCGCCGGACCGGGACATCGCGACCGATCGCGGCAAGAAACTGTCCATGGCCTTGACAGACCAGAGCCATGGCGTCCGCTGGCACGGTCAGGCTTTCCAGCAATTGGCGAGATGGTCGTCGGTCATCCCGATCGCCTGCATATAGGCATAGATGATGGTGCTGCCGACAAAGCTCATGCCGCGCCGCTTGAGCTGTTTGGAAATGGCATCGCTGGTCGGCGATGTGCTGGCCATTTCGGAAAAATGCACCGGCCGGTTGATCGGCGGATCGCCGTCCAGATGGTTCCAGAGCCACGCATCGAAACTGCCAAACTCCTCCTGCATATCGAGGAAGACCCGTGCATTTTTCCGGACAGAGAAGATTTTGAGCCGGTTGCGGATGATCGCCGGCTCTTCGCGCAGGGCCTCCAGTTCTTCGTCGCCCATCGCAGCACAGCGCCCGATATCAAATCCGTGGAAAGCCATGCGATAGCCTTCGCGTTTGCGCAGCACGGTCTCCCAGCTCAGGCCGGCCTGCGCGCCTTCAAGGATCAGATTTTCGAACAATAGCCGGTCATCATGGACCGGCACGCCCCATTCCCGATCGTGATAATCGCCGTAAAATTCCTTGCCCGACTGTCCGCCGAAGCAGCGGTGCTTTCCGTCCGTTCCGATCACTATCATGGCGGAGGATTAGCGGCACCGGCGGATTTCGACAATTTTATTCAGCAGGCTAGATGCCCGGAGTGCTTCCCTGCGCAGGCGTCCACCAGCCGATCCGCCGCTTGACCTTGTTGAGCAGTCGCGGGATCGGTGCATTGCGGTCCATCCATTCGGCATAATCCTTGTAGGCCGGATCGCTCAGCAAATGTTTTTCCTCGGTCTTGGCCCGCCAGTAATAGACGCCGCTGACCGCTGCCATCAGCACCGTATTGCGGACAAGGTCGGCGGCGCTGCCCGAGGTCACCAGAAACGGCATGCTCGCCAGCCACCAATAGGCGTTTTTCGCAACATAGGCGGGATGCTTGGTCCAGCCATAGGGACCGTGGGTCAATATGCCGCGATGGGTGAGGTTGGAAAAACGCAGGCCGAAGGCGACCGTCGCCCAGGCATAGACGGCGGTAAGCAATACCAATATCCCGCCCCAGATCCAGAGGATGGCTGGCTGGCCGTCGAACCAGTAGGTCCAGTCGGCGATGTTGACATGATAGTCGAGCGGGCCGTTGTCGCCCATGAGAATGAACGGCGGATAGCACATCAGGGCGGCGACCCAGGCCGCCAGGTGGGGATTGGCGGTGCGGATATGCGCATCCAGCGGCTTCATCGTCAGCAGATAGCCGACCGTGGCAAACTGGACGTCGACCACGAACATCGCGACGATCAGCCAGCGGGCAATCGCCACCGGATTGTCGGAGATTTCCCGGAGATCCAGCCGGACAAGTTCGCCGAATCCGCCGGGCACGATCGAGATCATGAAGGCGAGGAAAAAGCCCTTTACCGCCCAGGCCCGCAGATGGTGGTAGACCTGTTCGCGATCCCATTCGCTCCTGCCGCCGGTCAGCAGCTGGCCAAGATGCCAGGCGCCGTCGCGCGGTTCGATGGCGAATCGATCCATGAACAAGACATAGGGAATGGACAGCGCGAACAGCCACGGCGCGACTGTCTCCATCATCTGCATCGAAAATTGATATTGCCCGGTCCAGTACCAGCGACCGACACAATAGATGGTCGCGATAATCCCCCAGGTTGCCCAGAGACCGGCCAGCTTCACCAGACTGATATCGAACGTGTCGCCCAGCCGCTTCGGATTGTGCCAGTCGATCCCGGTCGATGGCCGCAAGTGAACCTTGTCCATCAGCAGCGACCAGACCACCATCGGCAACGCGCAGGCGAGACAGGCGGCAAGCGCGGAATAGGGGCCGTCCATGCCATATTGCCGGGCGATCAGGATCCAGCAGGCCAGTCCGATCAGGCCGGCCACGCCGACGCCATGGGAAACCGCTGACCGGGGGCGCGGATCATCGCTGGTAGTTTTGCGTCCAAACATGCGCCTGCTTTAGCCAATAATGGTAAGCAAGCGGTGAACAGGCTGATTCTGGGGAAAAATACGCCGATTGGCCTAGGAAATTCGCGAACGCTCCTCTATATCCTCTGGTAAAGGTGGATGGAATCAATTCGATGATAAAACACGGGAATCTCATGAAAAATATTGGACTTTCTCTCTCTGTCGCCATCCTGGTAGTCGCATGCACCAATGGTGATGACGCGCAGGCGACCGGCAACTCCGGCGAAGAAATGCAGGCGCTGAACGATATTTCGCCGGTCGACCGCAAGCCCTTTGAAACGGCAGAAATTGCCAGTTTTGACGAGCCATGGGCGATGACCTTCCTGCCCGATGGCCGGATGCTGGTCACCGAAAAGGCCGGCAAGTTGCAGCTGGTCGACGCCAAGGGGCAGAAAACCGAAATCGGCGGCCTGCCCGAAGTCGACTATGGCGGTCAGGGCGGTCTCGGCGACATCGTTCTGTCACCCGATTTTGCCACGAGCAATATGGTCTATCTGAGCTGGGTCGAGGCAGGCGAGGATGATACGCGCGGCGCAGTGGTTGGCCGGGCCCGGCTTGAACTCAAAGGCCAGAAACCCGCCTTGAAAAACCTGCAAATCATCTGGAAACAAAATCCCAAGGTCACCGGCCGGGGCCATTTTTCCCACCGCATCGCCTTTTCTCCCGACGGCAAATATCTGTTCATCGGCTCGGGTGAGCGGCAGAAGTTCGACCCGGCCCAGGACATGGCTGCCAATCTCGGCAAGATTGTCCGGCTCTATCCCGATGGCAGCGTTCCCAAGGACAATCCGTTCGTCGACAAGGATGACGCGCTTCCCGAAATCTGGTCGCTGGGCCACCGCAATATATTGGGACTCGCCTTTGATAGCGAAGGGCGTTTGTGGAATCAGGAAATGGGGCCGAAAGCCGGCGACGAACTCAATCTTGTCCAGCGCGGGGCCAATTACGGCTATCCGATCGTTTCGGAAGGCGATCATTATGATGGCAAGAAAATCCCCAATCATGACACCCGCCCCGAATTCGAGGCCCCGAAGGTGGCCTGGGTACCGACGATTGCGCCCGGTGGGCTGATCTTCTATTCCGGCGATATGTTCCCTGCATGGAAAGGCAGCGCGTTCATTGGCGGCCTCGCCAGTCAGGCGCTGATCCGCGTCAGCTTCGATGGCGATACGGCCAAGGAAGCCGATCGCTTTCTGATGGGAAACCGGATCCGCGAAGTCGAACAGGGACCCGAAGGCGCCATTTATGTGCTGGAAGACGGTGAAGGCGGCCGGTTGCTCAAACTGACACCGGCCAAATAGGTCCGGCTCGCTATTCGATCATTGCGAAGCAGCGGTGGTCGTCCCCGACAGGTCGCTCAGGAAATCCCGCACCCGGCGGGCGTTGACCCCCAGATCATGGACGCCGGCGCGGCTGACCGAGCGGACGTCAATGATGCTGGCGGCACCGTTTTCCGCCGCTCTGGCGCGGATGACAATGTCATCCTTGAACCCGAAAAGCGAATAGCGGTCAGTCGCTTCCAGATTGCCCGCTGCCGGATCGACGCTGACAATGTCCCAGCCGCGGTCTTCCGCCAGCCTCCTGGCTTTCTCGATCACCAAGGCGACCGGCTGATCGATCCGGACCGAGCGAATGTCCGGATAGGCGCCCTGGTGCAGGGTTGCCCAGCGCTGGCGCGGGTTCATCCCGGCCATGACGCCATCATCCGCACCGGGGATTTTGTCCCAATTGTCGTCGCGCAACCTTAGCGCCGTGAACTGCGGCGGATCGGCCAGATCCGTGGTGATGTCGTGAATAGCCGGAAGCGAAACCAATGCTGATCCATAGGGTGCCAGATAGCCCAGAAAGCCGAGCGTGGCGACCACGCCCAATCCGAGCCGAGGCCAGCGCGTCTTCTGACCCTTGCGCCGGTTCAACAGCACAAAAGCGACGGCAAGGACCAGCGCGAAAAAGGCTGCCAGAAGGATCCGGGGCACGGCTGCCAGACCTGCGGCCTGACTCCACAAGCCCAGGCCACTGCCGCCTGCGGCAATCACAAAGGTCAGGGGCGCACCCAGGCCAAGCAGCAAAACAAGCCAGCCTTTGGGATCATGGCGCAGCGAACTGAATCTGCCGGGCCTGGCTGGCGCAGCGTCTGGTGGCGTAGCGCCACTGGCTGGCTCCGTTGGCTCATTCTGGTCGGTCACGCGTACAGACTCCCTTAACAGATCAATCTTTTAGCTGGCGCTCCGTCATCTTGCAATTGCAACCTATGTGGCTCGACTTTTGCGTCAAAGCGGAGTAGCGCGCGCTTTTCCCGATATATGAGACCAGCGACTTGACCAGCATCATTCCTCTCGCGGAAATCGATCCGCCCCTCGTTGAAGCCCTGCTTGACGCCGCCTTTGGCAAGGATCGGCACGATCGCACCGCCTATCGGCTGCGCGAAGGCATGGCGATGCTGGAAGGCTTGTCCTTGGCTGCCGTGGATCAGGAAAAGCAGGAATTGCTGGGGTCAATCCAGTGCTGGCCCGTCGCCCTGACCGATGAACAGGGCAAGAAGCACCCGATGATCATGGTCGGTCCGGTCGCAGTTTATCCCGATTTTCAGCGCGAGGGTATCGGCCGGGCGATGATGGCGGCCTTGCTGAAGGAAATCCATCCCGACGATCCGCTGCCGCTGGTAATGATCGGGGATCCGGAATATTATGAGCGTTTCTTCGGTTTTACCGCAGAGGGAACCGGCGGATGGAGCCTGCCCGGGCCATGGGACCCGGCGCGGCTGCTGGTTCGCAGCAACCCCGCGCATCCCTTGCCGAAAACCGGGATGCTCGGCCCCTGGACATAATAGCGAGTCTAAAGCTTTACAGAAATGGCGCCGGGCAATAGTCCGTTTGCATGCCCTATACGCCCCCACCAGAACTGGCCTCGCTCTCGATAGCCGAAATCGCCGAACTGGCCGCCGCGCAAAAACTGCCCCCGGTCGACCAGTGGGATCCGCAGCAGAGCGGTGACAGCGAAATGCGGATCGCGGCGGACGGGGCCTGGTATCATCAGGGCGATCCGATTCGGCGTCCGGCCATGGTGCGCGCCTTTTCCAGCATATTGCGGCGCGAACCGGATGGCAGCCATGCGCTGGTCACGCCCTATCAGAAGCTGAGCATCATCGTCGAGGACGCGCCCTTTGTCGCGGTGGAACTGGAAAGCGAAGGCAAAGGTGCCGAGCGGACGCTGGCCTTCCGGCTGAACACCGACCATCTGGTGGTTGCCGGTACCGATCATCCGCTGCGCTTCGGCACGGACAAGCCACAACCCTATCTGTTGGTGCGGCGCGGCCTGGAGGCAGTGCTGGCGCGGCCGGTCTATTATCAGCTGGCGGAACTGGCGCTCGACGAAGGCACCGACCCTGTCGGTATCTGGTCGGCCGGTGTCTTCTTCCCGATGGCGGCCCAACCATGACCCTTCGCGACCGACTGGAAAAGGCGCTGGCGCGAGGACATGAAAACGACCTCGACCATCTGCTCTACAATGAACGCGATCATATCGACGATCTCAAGGTGCTGCGCGATGCGGCGGTGCTGATCGCGGTCACCGACCGCCCCGATCCCGGCGTGATTTTCGTCCAGCGCCCGCAGCATATGCGCAACCATCCCGGACAGGTCGCCTTCCCCGGCGGCAAGATCGATCCGGGTGACCGGGATCCGATCGATGCCGCGCTGCGCGAAGCCCACGAGGAAGTCGCGCTCGAACGCAGCCATGTCGACATCATCGGCCTGACCGATACATTCCAGTCGGGCAGCGGCTATAATATCCAGCCGGTGCTCAGCGTCATCCCGCCCGACCTGCCGTTCGTCGCCGACCCCCGCGAGGTGGAAAGCTGGTTCGAGGCACCGCTCGAATTCCTGCTTGATCCCAGGAACCGCACCACCCACGAAGGCACATGGAACGGGCGCAAGCGGCATTATTATGAAATCTACTGGCAGGATTATCGCATCTGGGGAATTACCGCAGGGATTTTGAACAATCTCGGCAAGAGACTGGGCTGGGAACCATGAAGCTGCCGCCATCCGACTGGACAGAAAGACGCGGCCTTGCGGCCCTGATCGCGGCGCTCGATGGCCAGGCGCGCTTTGTCGGAGGCGCGGTGCGCGACAGCCTGCTGGGGGTCGAAGTCAAGGATGTGGATATCGCCACGCCGCTGCTGCCGGATGATGTGATGGACCGGCTGACGGCAGCGTCGATCAAGGTCATCCCGACTGGCATCGACCATGGCACGGTGACCGCCGTGCTGCCCGACGGGCCGGTGGAGATCACGACGCTGCGCCGCGATGTGTCCACCGACGGGCGGCGGGCCACGGTGGCGTTCAGCGACGACTGGCGAGAGGATGCGGCGCGGCGCGACTTCACCATCAACGCCTTGTTCGCCGATCCCGAAACGCGGGAGATTTTCGATTATTTCGACGGCGTGAAGGACCTCGAACGCCGGCAAATCCGCTTCATCGGCTCGGCAACGGAACGGATCGCCGAAGACCATCTGCGGATCATGCGCTATTTTCGTTTTCTCGCCCGCTTCGGGCTACACGAGCTGGACGCGGAAGCCTTCCGGGCCTGCACCGAGGCGGCACCCAGGCTGGAACAGCTGTCGCGCGAACGGGTGGCCGACGAACTGCTGAAATTGCTCGCAACGGACGATCCCCGCCTCGCGGTCGGCAAGATGCTGGAAGCGGGGATTTTCGACCATATCATCGCCGGGACCGACGAGCAGGCGGGGACCATATTGGACCAGCTTGTCACGCGCGAACAGGCGCATGCCATCAAGCCCCTTGCCGTCCGGCGACTGGTGGCCGTGCTTCCCAAGGAAACGGACAAAGCCGGCAGCATTGCCAAGAGCCTGAAGCTTTCAAGGAAATTGCAGAGGGCGATTGCCGAACGTTTGCCGGTGCAGGCCGATGGCGGAACCCCTGACAATTCCGGCCTGCCAGAAGAACCAGAGAATATCCGCGCCCTCGCCTATCGCACCAGCGTCGAGACCGCCCGCGACGTCGCCCTGTTGTTTGCCGAGGATGCCCTGCTGCCCGACATGCTGGCCCGACTTGAGGGCTGGCAGCCACCCGACTTCCCGATGACCGGCGGCGATCTGATCGAACGCGGCCTGCAACCCGGCCCGATTGTCGCCAGGACCCTGGCAATGATTGAGAAGACGTGGATCGATAACGGCTTTCCCAATGAAAAATGGATAGCAGAATTTGTCGACGGTCTTGATTTCAACCGCCGGACATGAGCAATGTCCGACAGAGATTCGAATAGATATTGCCGGGCGACAAAGAATCCGGTCGGGCAAGAAAATGAGAGAGGCAGCAGATGACAGAGGCTCCGGAGAAGAATAATCTGGTTGAAATGATCGCATCGCCGCGCGCCGATGATGCCACCCATTGCACCGCCGCGGACTATGACCGAATGTACCGGGAAAGCATCGATGATCCCGACACATTCTGGTCCCGCCAGGCCGAACGGCTGGACTGGGAGAAGGCGCCCGCCACCATATCCAACTGGTCCTACGATCCGGTTTCGATCAAATGGTATGAGGATGGCGTGCTGAACATTTGCCACAACGCGATCGACCGCCATGTCGCCGCCGGCAAGGGCGACGTCACCGCGCTGATTTTCGAACCCGACGATCCGCAATCGCCCGGCCGCACGATCTCTTATGCCGAGCTGCTGGCAGAGGTCATCAAGATGGCCAATTGCCTCAAGCAACTCGGCGTCCAGAAAGGCGACCGCGTTACCATCTACATGCCGATGATCCCCGAAGGCGCCTTTGCCATGCTCGCCTGCGCCCGGATCGGCGCGATCCACAGCGTCGTGTTCGGCGGCTTCTCCCCCGACGCGCTGGCCGGGCGGATCGAGGATTGCGACAGCCGGTTCGTGATCTGCGCCGACGGCGGGTTGCGCGGCGGCAAGTCCGTCCCGCTCAAGACCAATGTCGATGCGGCGCTGGAAAAGATTTCGGTCGATGCCGTGCTGGTGATCAACCACACGGATGGCGATGTGACCATGACCGAGGGGCGCGATCACTGGTATCACGAGCTGGGGGCCGACGTCTCCGACGACTGCCCCTGCGAACCGATGAACGCCGAGGATCCGCTGTTCATCCGCTATACCTCGGGATCGACCGGCAAGCCCGAGT
>Ga0075467_10003244_pt1 | contig 12559 bp, 8 predicted proteins | sample DEB08_DNA_9_FD_75067 | JGI IMG/M metagenome (GOLD analysis project Ga0075467, IMG submission 75067) | Aqueous microbial communities from the Delaware River and Bay under freshwater to marine salinity gradient to study organic matter... | ecosystem: Environmental > Aquatic > Marine > Coastal ...
AGCGCCTTGAAACGGTGGGATGGCAGAGCGGTTGAATGCACCAGTCTTGAAAACTGGCTTAGGTTAATAGCCTAACTAGGGTTCGAATCCCTATCCCACCGCCATACAATAAAAGGCCCCTTTTTAAGGGGCCTTTTTTGCGTGCGGCCGGTTAGGGTGAAAGCCCTAGCCGGTTCGACTAAATGCGAAAGCATTTTGGGCGCCAAAGGCGGTTCGCAGAACCGTTTAACAGACTTCAGTCAGTTAAACGTCAATCCCTATCCCACCGCCATATTTATGCTTCAAAAGCTCTATAGCCCTTGTTAGCTCTCGATTCTTTCGGGACTAATGAGGCGCAGTAGACATATGTGTAGTAGCTCAAAGCATCCTAGATATACCTACACCAAAGGCAACATCTATTATTTCTCTAGGTCGGTTCCTGCTGATCTCAGATGCTTTTACCTAAAACCCACGCATAATCTAATCTCTCAGAACTAATTCTCAGTCCCGAGCCACCACTGGATCTAAAGTTTTTGCATCAAAACTCGATGATTACTGGTTAGGTGTGAGGTTAAAGCGGCTAGATGTCCCTGCTGTTCGCTTGATGGTAGATATGATCGACCCGTTGGGCGGTTGGACATTGAAATCTGTTGAGCAAGGTTATGGTGATGGGTATGAATTGGAGTTGTTGGTTAAGTATCTAGACAGACTGGCGATTGATAGAAAAATTAAAAGCATTTCTCTTGCCACCGCAATCTAGCCCTTACTTGACTGGAGGGCTATTCGGCTATAATTAATTAAGGTCAATAGCAACAGTCTTTTTTTATTATTTCTTACAGAATACATCAAAATTCTTTGCCGCATTCCCAGATAGCTCAGAAAAAAATAATGCTGCGGCATATGACTTTTCAGATTTATTCTCGTTTCCTGCTTTTCTTTCTTTATCTGCGGTTTTTAATAATTCGCCAGATGTGTATAAGAAAAATCCTGCTGCCTCACTAACGTTTTTACAGTCTTTGCTCTCCCAAAACCCTAACTCCTCTTCTTCAGCTTTTGCGCATCCTGAGATGGAAATAAAAAAAGTCAACACACAGAAACCCGAGGTAAATCTATTAAGAATGTTCATATCTAAGCCAACGTTATCTGAATGGGGGTCTTAGAGTCTATACCGAATCGAGGAACTTATGAAGGGAATAGGTATTTTATCTAAAGCCTCCGGCAGATACCCTGCGAGTACAGTCTGCATAGGCTGTATGTGCCTCTTAAAGGCTCAGCACTGCTCCTCATTAGGCTCGCAAACAACGATAGCTAACAAAGGCTGTAGAGCTTTTGAAACATAAATATGGCCGTATAGGGTGAGAGCCTTAGCGGGTCCGACTAAATGCGAAAACATTTTGCGCGCCAAAAGCAATTCGCAGAACCGTTTAGTAGACGTTAGTCTGTTAAACGTCACTTCCTTTTTACCCTGCAGCAATAACCAACCTGATAATGCCCGCTAGAGTAGCCTTAGATCCCTTGGCCGTTCGACTGAAAGCATATCTAAGGGATTTGGACGATATACCGGTCCATATCGATCCATTAGTCCGAAAAAGGACTCCAACCTAGGTATTGCCGAATAAAATACAATGCCTAACGCAACCTGATCAAAACGCGTTACAAAACATAATGTGGCCGTAATAGGTACAGATCATCCTGCTCAATTGTGTTTTTCTCCTCCTACTCATGTTTAGTCTATACTCAAACATAAGAACCAAAAAAGGTTCTACCAATACCATAATAATAATTAGGCTAAATCATATAGTCAGGAAACCTCAAAGACGCTAAAAGCTTCTAACTATTTTCGTAAAGAGCAGTAGCTTCGCATGACTTGGGGGGGTCCATTAGGTATCTTAATCAGACCAGAAAAGGAGGTTGGTCATGAAGGCTCCACTGCCAGACAATGAGGCAAACAGGCTAGAAACCCTATACAGTTTAGATCTGTTGGATACGGAGGCTGAACCGGAATTTGACGAATTGACGGCACTGGCGGCACAGATATGTAACATGCCAGTTGCCCTAATATCTCTGGTTGACCGCAAGCGCCAGTGGTTTAAAGCCAAAGTAGGACTTGATATTGATGAGACGAGCAGAGACATTGCATTTTGTGCCTACAGTATTTTGACACCCGACCAGATCATGGAAATTCCGGATGCACGTCTTGATAATCGCTTTACAGATAATCCACTGGTTACCGAAACGCCCAAATTCTGTTTTTATGCAGGTATTCCGTTAGTCGCGTCTAATGGGCATGCGCTTGGCACGCTCTGTGTTCTTGACTACAAACCCAACAAATTAAATGACGGCCAAAAAGTTGCCCTCGAGGCTCTCCGCCTCCTTATTATTCGTCATATTGAGCTGCGCTATAGCTACGACTCTATTAAAAACTTAGGCCAAAAGTTATCCGATAAAAATGATCTGTTGGAATTAGAGGCTGAGGGCGACGCTATCGCTCTTCAGCAGGAGATGAGCTCGCGGATAGAAGCCGAAATACTATCTCGGCGGATTCTAGATGTCTCACTAGATGCCGTTATAACGATCGATATTGATGGCAAGGTCACTTACTGGAATCCAAAAGCTACGGAAATCTTTGGATATTCTTCAGACTATGTGCAGGGCAAGCGACTTCTTGACTTGATTTTGGACCCTAGCACCGTCGATTCTTTTAATAAGTTCTTAACTCGATTTTCTAGCAGTAATATGAAAGAAGTAAAGCCAGAAAGATTTGAATTTGAAGCACTGACTGCAGCGGGCAAATCTGTTCAGGTCGAGGTGTCTGTCACTGTTTTGAGACGCTATGGAGCATATGTTTTTGTCGGATTCTTACGGGATCTGACTGAAGTCAATAAAATAACTGAGGAATTAAGAATTTCGGCGATTACCTTTAATAGTCAGGAAGGTATGATAATTGCCGATGAAGAAATGAATATTCTGCGTGTTAATGAGGCCTTTACTGATATTACTGGCTATAGCTCCGACGAGGTAGTCGGAAGTACGCCACGGTTTTTTAATCCGGATAACGTCAATGATGAATACTATCGTTCCATCTGGAAATCTTTTGATACCAATGATGGCTGGGAGGGTGAGCTATGGGATACGCGAAAAAATGGTGAGGTGGTTCCTCTAAATGTTGTAATTACAGTGATTAGAGGGCTGGACAGGCAAACTAAAAATTATGTTTTAGGCGTGTCTGACATCACAAGAACTAAAAAAGATGCTGAGGAGATATTTAGACTGGCATTTTATGACCCGTTGACGGGCCTACCCAATAGACGTTTGTTAATGGATAGGCTAAATCAAGCGGTAACGATGACCGGACGCAACATTGATAAAGCCGCGGTTCTGTTTGTTGATTTAGATAACTTTAAATACCTTAACGACAATCTTGGCCATGACTTCGGTGACCTACTTCTGCAACAGGTAGCTCATCGACTCACGCTTGGTCTCCGATCAGAAGATATTGTCGCACGGATTGGTGGCGATGAATTTGTCATCATTCTGCAGCACCTGGGGGAGGAAGGCCTTGATGCTCCCGAGCAAACTAAAGCCGTAGCTACCAAGATATTATCAACACTTAATAAGCCATATATTTTAAAGGATCATGAGTGTTTTAGCAGCGCGAGTATTGGGGTTACGCTGTTTGACAGCCAGGAGGTGAACGTTGACGATCTTCTTAAGCAGGCAGACATAGCGATGTATGAGGCAAAACAGAGTGGTAGAAACACGCTCAGGTTTTTTGACCCTAAGATGCAGGAGAATATTACCCAGCGCGCCAAGCTGGAGAACGCATTACATAATGCGCTGGAAAAAGACCAATTCGAATTATATTACCAACTCCAGGTGGACGATAAAAACATTCCATCAGGGGCCGAAGCTTTGCTTCGCTGGAGACATCCATCATTAGGTATTGTCTCGCCACTAGATTTTATCCCCCTCGCCGAGGATTCAGGGTTAATTATCCCCATAGGCCATTGGGTTATACAGACTGCCTGCAATCAGTTACGAGAGTGGCAGAAACACCCCAAGACCAAAGGGTTAACCGTTGCAGTTAATATTAGTCCTCGACAATTTTTTCAGCCCAATTTTGTGGGCGAGATATTAGACGCTTTGGGCGAGACGGGCATTGACCCTAGTTTGCTAAAACTCGAGCTTACTGAGGGGCTTATTTTAGACGATGTTGATAGCGCTATTGCTAAAATGAAAACGCTTAAAAATAGAGGGGTAGAGTTTTCACTCGACGATTTTGGCACAGGTTATTCCTCATTAGCCTACTTAACAAAATTACCCCTGTCACAGTTAAAAATAGATCAGTCATTTGTCAGTAACATTGGTCATAACGCAAGGCCGAGCATCATAATCAAGACCATTATCGCCATGTCAAAAAATCTAGGCTTGGAGGTGGTTGCAGAGGGGGTTGAGACAAAAGCACAATTCGATTTTCTTGAGCCACTCGGCTGCGAATTTTATCAAGGCTATTTGTTCAGTAAACCCCTGCCCGCGATGGAGTTTGAAGAGTCATTAGCGTAGGGAATTATCGAGGCGTTCTCCATCACATAAGGCATAAGGTTAGGCATTTCTTTGTTAGATATTTGTGAGCAAAAAAAAGGCCGCCGAAGCAGCCTTTTTTCTCCAAACTAACGACTAACTGGCCATGCGCTTAATTGAATAAAGATCAAAGCTTGCATCTTGGCAATCGAAAATAGTGTCAGACAATTCACGTGCGATATTGCCCTCTGCATTCCAAGCAGCCTCATCAGCAGCTTGCTCTGAAGCACTGCCCCAGAAATCAGCTCTTACAAAATCATAGTTTTGTAAAGTGCCACCAGCAGTCGCTGGATCAAAGGTAGGGACATGCAGGAAGGACATGTAGTTGGTTCCACGACCTGCAGTGCGCTGACCATCAATCCAGCTAGCAAAGGCTACAGAGGCAGCTAAGGTGTCTGTCTGAGTCTTGCCTTCTTTTATTGCACAAAATCTATAAGTAGCCTGAAAAACCTCGGCAGGATCCCATTCTTGCATTGGCGCGGTAACTGGCGATAGTTCAAAAAGGAACCTTTTATCTGGGTGGCATACAGTAGTGCTGTCAAATTTTTCACCGAAGGCTGCCGCTTGATTTTCTACCCAATCTATCCAGCCAGCTTCACGGGCTTCTGCGGAAGACCAAATATTTGCCCACATGCCATCATAGTTTTCATTGGCAACCTTAGGTACTATGCCGAATGCAGCTGCTGCTGGTGTTGGGTCTGCATCGTTAATTTCGTTCCAAGCTGCTGTCAATTTGGCAAAATTTTCCGGGCTGTAGTCAGCACCGGCATTACAATAAATATACTCGACAACCATTGGCGCTGGCGCGGCGGATTGTACGGCGACTTCCAGCTCAACAGCCTCTTCATTTTTTTCGGCACAGCCAGCTAGCAATGCGACTGAAAGCGCTATTCCTGATATTAGTTTCATTCTGCGATACCCCTCTTTAATTATTTTTGTAGTTAGATTGGTTTAACCAATGCCTGCCATTATCCATCGCAAACTATACGTAAACGAGTAGACTTGCCTCGTTATACAGCCTTCAACGGCTTTAATCAAAGTTATTGGTCTATGCTTACGGCGAATAAACCGACGTTTAGAGCTTCTACCTGTACTGAATTTGTTCAGTTGTCGCTATAATAGGCCCACCTCCCCTTGGTGAAATTGGATATCACGCTAGCCTCCTAAGCTTGAATTTCAGGTTCGACTCCTGAAGGGGAGACCATTACAATCCTCGCCATGAATTTACTCCTGCTAAATGCTGCACAAATTACTGACAATGTTGCCACCATCAATGGCCGACAGCTTGAGCACCTGCTTAGGGTGCAACGGGCAGAAATTGGGGATTCTGTGCGTGTGGGGCTGGTAAATGGCCCTATGGGCCAGGCAATCATCAAAACCCTTGATACCCAGCAGGCTATCCTGCACATTATTCTGGATACACCACCGCCAGCAATTACCCCGTTGACGCTGATCCTGGCACTGCCCAGGCCTAAGATGCTGCGTCGATCATTACAAACCATTGCCGCGATGGGGGTAAAGACGCTCTATCTTGTAAATTCGAGTCGTGTAGAGAAGAGTTTTTGGCAGACGCCACTGCTCGCACCTGAGGCAATGGAAGAGCAACTTTTGCTGGGGTTGGAACAGGCCAAGGATACTCTGATGCCAGAGATCCATCTGCGTAAGCTATTTAAGCCATTTGTTGAGGATGAGCTTGCTGAGATTGTACAAGGCAGTCAGGCACTGGTTGCACATCCGATTACCGACGTACCCTGCCCCATTAACTGCTCGGCACCAGTGACCTTAGCCATTGGACCTGAGGGCGGATTTATTCCCTATGAGATAGAGAAGCTTAACCAGGCTGGTTTTGAGTCGGTACATCTGGGGCCTCGGATTCTGCGTGTTGAAAACGCAGTACCCGCATTGATATCTCGGCTTTTTCCCGCCTAGCGTCGACGCGGTGCAGAGCGCGCCGAGCGCGCAGATCTGGCTAACGGCTTCACCTTTTTGGTTTCACGCTTTTTAATTTCTTTCTCGCGACGGGACTCTCCCGGCACTAAAAACGAATCGCCATTACCAATCAAATCTGCCCGATTCATGCGGCGCAATGCTTTGCGCAGCATCGGCCAATTTTCGGGGTCATGGTAGCGCAGAAAGGCCTTATGCAAGGTTCGCTGTTCCTGACTTTTTGCGCTGAAGACCTGTTCGCTATTATTGCGGCCCAAGGGCTTCAGGGGGTTCTTCTCGGTGTAATACATGGTGGTGGCCGATGCCATGGGCGACGGATAGAAGCTCTGCACCTGATCAACACGGAAGTCATTGTTCTTAAGCCACAGGCCCAAACTCATCATATCTTCGTTGGTCGAACCCGGATGCGCTGAGATAAAGTACGGTATTAGATACTGCTTTTTATCCGCTTCTTTAGAGAAGCGCTCAAACATCTCTTTAAATTCATAGTAGCTGCCCATGCCCGGCTTCATCATCTTGGTCAGAGGGCCATCTTCGGAATGCTCTGGGGCAATCTTCAAATAACCGCCAACATGATGGGTCACCAGCTCTTTAACGTACTCAGGGTCTTTAACGGCCAGGTCATAACGCAGGCCTGAGGCTACCACCACTTTCTTTACCCCTTCCAACGCGCGGGTTTTACGGTACAGCTGGGTGGTGTGCTTGTGGTCAGTTTCGAGATTACTACAGATAGTTGGGTACACGCAGGATGGCCGTCTGCAGGTTTCTTCAATCTTTTTGTCTTTGCAGTTAAGGCGATACATATTCGCCGTTGGCCCGCCAAGATCTGAAATTACGCCGGTAAAGCCGGGGGTAAGATCACGGATTTTTTCAACTTCATCGAGAATAGATTTCTCGGAACGACTCTGAATAATGCGCCCCTCGTGCTCTGTAATCGAGCAGAAGGTACAGCCACCAAAACAGCCGCGCATAATATTCACCGAGAAACGGATCATATCGTAGGCCGGTATTTTGGCATCGCCATAGGACGGATGAGGCACACGTTTGTATGGCTGCTCAAATACCCAATCCAGCTCTTCAGTCTCCAGAGGTATCGGCGGTGGGTTTACCCAGATGTCGTTGCGTCCCTGATTTTGCACTAGAGGGCGCGCATTGCCGGGGTTAGTCTCACGATGGAAAATCCGATCGGCATGGGCATAGAGCACAGGATCTGTGGTGACCTGGTCAAACGATGGAATACGAATATAGGTGGTGCTAGGGTCGGTTTTGATCGCCTGGGTATCTGGAATTATCGACAGGGGCTTTGGCTCTTGAGAAGACAGGTCGCTCTCCTCTCCTTCGAGTAAGGCCTTATCCGTTCTAATACGCACATCTTTGGCGTCATCAGAATCCTTGGCCTGAGATTTTGTGATGTAGGGGTTCTTGTGTTTCTCGACTCGGCCTGGCTGATCAACCTGTGTGGAGTCAATTTCACGCCAGCCATCGGGCATCTGTCGGCATAAATAGGCACTGCCCCGGAGGTCGGTAATATCTCGAATATTTTCGCCATTGGCCATGCGGTGAGTTAGCTCAACCATGGCGCGCTCGGCATTGCCATAGAGCAGTATATCGGCGGTGGAATCCATCAGTACTGAACGTTTAACCGACTCAGACCAATAATCATAGTGGGCCAAGCGGCGCAGACTGGCTTCGATACCACCCACGACAACAGGCACATCGGAATACACTTCACGGCATTTTTGCGTGTAAACAGTTACCGCGCGATCTGGACGTTTGCCGCCTTCGTCTCCGGCGGTATAGGCATCGTCATGGCGCAGTCGACGATCAGCCGTGTAGCGATTGATCATTGAATCCATATTGCCGGCGGTCACACCAAAGTACAGGTTGGGCTTGCCCAGCTCCCGAAAGCTATCGGTGTTGCGCCAATCGGGATGAGAAAGAATGCCTACCCGAAAGCCCTGAGACTCAAGCACTCGACCAATAACGGCCATTCCAAAACTAGGATGGTCCACATAGGCATCACCGGTCACCAAGATGACATCACAGCTATCCCAGCCAAGTTGATCCATTTCTGCTCTGGTCATTGGCAGAAAAGGTGCTGGCAGCAAGCATTCCGCCCAGTATTTTGGGTAGTCGAAGAGTGCTCTTGGGGTTGCTGAAAATACGGGCATAGTCAAATACGCTTGCTTAATAAGCTGGAGTGGATTTTAAGGTGGCCATTGTAGCTGATTTGTCGGCATTATGAGCCACTGTTTTCAGCGGCTTAGCCCAGCAATGGCTAGCCCACAACCCTCAGGCTCTATCTCGATCTAGCCCAGGTTTCAAGCATACAAATAATGGCATAAATACAATAGTGCAAATGAGAATCAATATTATTAACATTTAGAGTATAAAGGCGTACAATGCGCCCATTAGATAACCGTAAGGACATCAGATGACACTTTGGGATCTCACACAGGGCACATCCGCAACCGTTAGCGCGTTTGCAGCTAGCATTGAAGCGGGTTACCGCACGCGACTCAGTGAGCTTGGTTTTCACCCCGGTGAGTCAATTTCCTGTGTTATGGCCCCTAGTCTTGGTGCCCCTAAGCTCTACCGCGTGAACAATACCGTCTATTCTCTGGACGATAGCATAGCCTCGATGATCGAAGTCGCTTAGCCCCCTGGCCCAACCTATGTCTACCCCAAGTACTCCCCCTTCTCAGCCAGCCTCGTTACCCCGCTCTAATGTCGCATTGATTGGCAGCCCTAACTCAGGCAAGAGCCTGCTGTTCAATCGCCTGACAGGGTTAAATCAAAAGGTCGCCAATTTCCCCGGCATTACTGTCGATATAAGCGCCGGCAAAAGCCTTATCGATAACAGTACCGAATATCTGGATTTTCCTGGTGTTTATTCATTGCACACTATTTCCGGCGAAGAAAAGCTGGCTGTGGAAGCATTTTATAAGGCAATGGATGCCGATCATCTCGATGCCGTTATCTGTGTCGTTGATGCCACAAGATTAGAAAAGGGTCTAATTTTTGCCCTACAGGTAATCGAAGCCTGTCGTCGCTACAACAAACCTCTACTGATCGCCGCCAATATGACCGATGTGCTTGAACAGCACAAAATGCACCTTGACGCCGAAGGGCTTGCCGGTGCACTTAAGGTGCCGGTGTTACCCATCTCAGGAAAAACAGGGTTCGGTTTAGAACATATCCCCAGCGCTATTGCCTCGGCCACAGCGCCAACAGAAGCCTATGCGATTGCCGGTGATATTATTGCCAGCGATGACGCACTGATCCATCGGCAGGCGCAGCAGCTGGCCAATATGTATGGCCCTAAGGGCGACCTGCTAATCAATGCCCAAACCAAACTGGACAGTTTTTTCTTGCACTCTTGGTTTGGAGGCCTAAGTTTCTTTGTCATTATGTACCTGCTGTTTCAATCAATCTTTACCTGGGCTGCCCCGGTGATGGATGGCGTTGAAACCATTATTCAAGTCACTGCTGACTTTGTTTTAGCCAGAGTGCCCGAGGGCATGGCCAGCGACTTTATCTCTGATGCCCTGTTTGGTGGTATTGGTGCCTTTTTAGTTTTTGTACCCCAGATATTTGTGCTCACGCTGGTTGTTGGCATGCTGGAAGACAGCGGTTATTTAGCCCGCGCCGCGGTGATCTGCCACAAACCATTGCGTGTATTTGGCCTTACCGGCAAGAGCTTTATCCCCATGCTCTCTAGTGTTGCCTGTGCTATTCCCGGCATATACGCCGCACGCACAGTGGATTCACCGCGCAAGCGCTGGCTGACCTATCTGGCGATTCCACTAATGCCCTGCTCCGCCCGTCTACCGGTTTATACCTTACTGATTGCTGCCTTTATTCCCGCACAAAAAGCATTGGGCGGACTCGTTGGCTGGCAGGGTTTAGCCATGTTTGGCATCTATGTGTTTGGTATTGTCTGCGCACTGCTGGTTACTGCCGTGGTGTCTCGAAGTAATGCTGAGCTGCGCTCGGACCTACCCTTTGTACTTGAGATGCCGCCCTACAGATTGCCCTCATGGCGGCCCCTACTGCGCAATGCTTGGAATCGCAGCAAGCACTTTGTGACCAAGGCCGGTAAGATTATTTTTATCGTCACTGTGGTGATTTGGTTCCTGGGATACTTCCCCAATCAGGGAGCCTCATTGGGAGATTCTTGGCTGGGCACTATGGGTCAGTGGATTGAACCTGTATTTGCACCCTTTGGTTTGGACTGGAAATATGGCGTGGCTATTCTCACCTCGTTTCTGGCTCGCGAAGTGTTTGTGGGTACATTGGGAACCTTGTTTGGTATTGAGGGGGCTGAAGAAAACTTTGTGTCCCTAAGCCAGCAGATTCAAGACAGTGGCCTGCCTATTGGCTCTGGTGTGGCCCTGCTGGTCTTTTTCGCCATTGCTCTGCAATGTGTTTCGACCTTGGCTGTTCTCGCCAAAGAGACTGGCTCCTGGCGTCTGCCGACCCAGCTATTTATTAGCTACAGCATCTTTGCCTATGTGGCGGCATTTCTAACCTTTCATCTGGTTGAGTTTTTAGTCTAGACCGATCTTCGGCTACTACTTTGGCCCCTATAAATAATCCTTGGCTTCTTTAAAGAGTATTACACCGTGGCTACTTTAAACAGTATTACGCCGTGGCTTCTTCAAACATAATATAGTCACAGGCATGCATACCACTGTTGTTATAGGTCGCCTGAGCACTGTGATTTTCTGTTTCAGCATAGAGCCTAAAACCGCATACAGGCGTTTCCTGGGCAGCGGCCATGCGCTTTAACTCTTCATACATAGCGCTATAAAGTCCCTGACGGCGAAACTCTGTTTTCACATACACCGACTGTATCCACCAAAATAAGCCATTGCGCCAGTCAGACCACTCATAGGTCACCATCAACGTCGCAGCGGGTAATCCATCCACCTCAGCAACTAGATAGAAACCAAACTGTGGACGTTCAAACAACCCTTCGACACCCAGTATTGCCGCCTGAGGATCCAATACCTTATTTTCGGTTTCCAATGCCATGGCACAGTTATGGCCACTGAGTAAGGGTGCATCTGACTTTTCTGCAATACGTATTTTTAGCATTATGGGCTGTTCCTGCCGAGGTCTTTTAGAAGACGCAATTAAAACATTGATCGCCGCATTAGACCATTGCGAAATAGCGCTTTAGCGCCTATGGTTACGCCATCTATGCACAGCATTACCATTCAAGATATTCCTTATCGGCCTGACAGTGAAAACCTGTTTGCAGTCCTTCGCGACCTGCCCGATGCAATCTGGTTAGACAGTGGAAAACCCCGCAGCTTACAGGGTCGATTTGATATTATTTCAGCCAGTCCAGATGCGCTAATTGAAACTCGCGGCGAGCTATCTACCATCACCGACAGTGAAGGTTCTCATACCAGTACAGAGGATCCATTTACTCTGGTACAGCAGTTACTGGAGCCAATGCTCGACATAGACTCTGGGATGTCAGTTCATCCTTTTGTCGGCGGCGTTATGGGTTATTTTGGTTATGACCTCGGTCGGCGTCTAGTGGATATTCCCGATCGCACCAAGACTGTTGCCGATCTGCCCGACATGCGCGTTGGCCGCTATTTGTGGAGTCTAGTGATAAATCATTCGACTCAGCAGAGCCAGCTAATTTTTCATGAGCTATGTCCCTCAGCACTTATGCAGAATGTTATTCAGCGGCTGAACCGTCTAGAAAGACTGGATACCGAAGCATCAGAGTCAAACTTTAGCCTGATCAGCCCCTTCAAACCCACGCTTTCTCCCGATAAATACAACCAGTCGATTGCCAGCATTAAAGATTATATTACCGGCGGCGACTGCTACCAGACCAATTTTACCCAGCACTTTTCTGCAGACTACAAAGGTGATCTTTGGCCGGCTTATTTAGCACTGCGTGAAGCGGCGCCCTCGCCCTATTCCGCGTTCTGGCAATGGCAGGACAAAGCTCTTCTGAGCATCTCACCTGAGCGCTTTTTAAAATGTTCCTTGGGCAATGTTGAAACCAAACCCATTAAGGGAACAT
>Ga0075467_10003246_pt1 | contig 12553 bp, 4 predicted proteins | sample DEB08_DNA_9_FD_75067 | JGI IMG/M metagenome (GOLD analysis project Ga0075467, IMG submission 75067) | Aqueous microbial communities from the Delaware River and Bay under freshwater to marine salinity gradient to study organic matter... | ecosystem: Environmental > Aquatic > Marine > Coastal ...
ACATCATACGTTGTGATTGTTTCCCAAGTCAAATCTCTATTCGCTAATGAGGTGTTATCAATCGTTGGAATTGCTGTTTGATTAATCGCAAAAAAGCCGTTATACGTAAAACCAGACAACCACTGAAACGCTGCTGTGCCGTCATTTCCTGCCGTTCCGATTGAACCTCTTAACTTAAACTCAGGAATTACATCGCTCAAACTGCTCCAGAAATCTTCCTCTGATAATCGCCAACCTGCCGAAACTGACGGAAAAAATCCCCACCTGTTTTCAGGTGCAAATCTTGAAGAGCCATCATATCTAAATGAAGATTGTAAAAAGTATTTTGCTTTGTAATCATAACTAAAACGACCAACTAAGCCCAAACGGTTTTCTCTAAATTCTCCACCGTTAGCATCTCTATTTTCATTCGACCCAGCAAACAGTTGATCGATCAAATCAGATTGAAAATCTTGTCTCCTTCCAAGAAAGTTTTCACCTTGCACTCTTTGCAGTTCTCCTAATAATAAACCAGAAACGCTGTGGTCACCGAAGTATCTATCGTAGTTGATATGCTGCTGCAATACATAGTGATTGCTATAATTCATGCTTTGTGTCAATACCGTTTCGCTGAACGAACCTTCAGGGCTTGCTACAAACTCGTCATATTCTCCTGTCAATCTATTTAACGTATATAATTCGTAGCTTTTTCCCCATGTTTTGCTGTAAAAGAAATTGTTTACCAATGAACCATAAGACTTAATACTCAATCCTTTTACCTGTTCTACGTCCCATTCTAAAGACAATTTTGCATCAATATTATTATTTCTTGCACGATAATATCCGGCGTTAAAATCCTTAATTCCTTCTAAAACATGATTCGGACTAAAACTTGGACGAGTAGGCGTTCCATCAGGGTAATAGGCTAAATTCGTTGGCAAAGCTCTGCTCAATTCTCTAAAAATATCGTAAGCAGAATAACCTGGTGCTTCGTTTACCCTTCTACGACCTGCCAGGTTGACTTGCAATCTCAAATTATCCGTAATATCTGCATTGATATTTGTTCTTAAATTATATTGTTGATAACTCAACACATCTGCGGTATAATTAGAACCTTGGTCTAAAAATCCACCTGAAACAAAGTATTTTACTTTGTCAGTTCCACCCGATAGGTTTAAATTATGGCGTTGTTGAAATCCCCAATCTTTAAACATCAATGCTTTCCAATTTTCGTTCGGATAATTAATAGGATCTTCACCTGATTCAAACAAGGCAATTTGTTCTGGCGTATAAAAAGGCGTCAGTCCCGCATTGATTAATCCTTCGTTCAATACCGTTGCGTATTGTATCGAATTCAAAAAATCTGGATAAGCCGTAAAAGCAGTATTTGTAAATTGATTGCTATAATTCAATTCAGGTTTACTCAAACCACCTTTTCGTGTCGTCACCAAGACAACGCCATTTCCACCTTGAACACCATATACAGAAGCTGCCGCCGCATCTTTTAGTATAGAAATACTCTCAATCTCATTTGGATCAAGGTCATCAATATTGCCCGGCGAACCATCTACAATTACCAACGCATTACCAAAATTTCTGATTTCAAATGAAGAGCCACTAAACCCAGGTTCTCCGCTTCCTTGTCTGACGAATAAGCCGGAAGCCAGTCCCTCTAATCCATTACTTACGTTTGGTGTTGGTAATTTTTTTAAAGTTTTATTATCTACCGTAGAAATCGCAGAAGTCAACTTTACCTTAGATTGTTTACCATAGCCAACCACTACAACTTCGTCAAGTAATTGCCCCGAAGTCATCATAACATTAATCACCCTTTTTTCACCTACTGCGATTATTTGAGAACTATAACCAGTGTAAGAAAATTGGAGCGAATCCGAATTATCACCAACTTTAATGGTATATTTTCCGTTCAGATCCGTTGTGACGCCGGTAGTTGTACCAAAGATAACAACGTTAGTTCCTATAAGAGGCTCGTTGGTCTCCGCATCTGTTACAGTACCGCTTATCTCTATCTGCGCACTCAGCTGTGAACCGATGAAGAGAAATAAAAGAAGTATTTTTAGTCTAAGCATAATTTTTTAAGTTTCATTTAATTGGTTAATTATTTTTGATCGACACTTTTATTGTTGAGATAATATATTTGGTTTTTAATCCAAGATTCCGAACAAAAGTAGGTCTATTGATATTAGAATAAAATTTTATCACCACAACAAGAAACAAACAGATGTTTAAAAGCCGAATATTTACCACAACATTACCACAACATTATAAGAAAGATGATTATTTTTGTACCTTTAGATGGTAAAGGGTCGGTTTTTAGGTTCTAACTTCGTGAATAAGTTTTTTATAAAAAAATAGATTAGTTTTAAGAAATTAGTTGCACGATCACTTTAGCATGACGATCATAGGGCGGTACAGAAAATTGTTTTTTCTAATCCGTAATTTTCTTTTGATTCACCAAGGGACTAAATAGATTAGATGAGTTCTAGTCGTAAGGATACAATTAATAAAAAAATATCACCATTTTAATAACCATATATTTGACAGATTTTTTCACATATCATTCGACGCTATTTTCATGGAGGACAAGCGGTATGCTACTTGTCTTACTCTTGAGTATGCCTATTTTTAGTGTTGCACAATCGAGCAATATTGGTCACTCTCCAATTCGTAATTTTGATAATGAAACCTATGGAGCAAGCACCCAAAACTGGGATATTTCGCAAGATAAAAACGGTATTATGTACTTTGCGAATAATGCTGGTTTATTGGTTTTCGATGGTCATTATTGGCAAACATATCCGGTTAGTAATCAGACATTAGTTCGTTCGGTAGCTGTAGCCGACGATGGGAAAATATTTGTCGGGGCTCAAGGCGAAATGGGGTATTTTTCGCCCAATAAAAACGGAAAATTAGTTTATACTTCTCTAAACGCTCTTTTAAAAAAAGAAGACCAAACGTATGCCGATGTCTGGGAAATTGAAATGCTTAACGGTCAGGTTTATTTTCAAACAGGTCAAAATATTTTTCATTTTAATGGTAAAACGTTAAAGGTCATTTATTCGGGTTTATCATTAAGTCACTTATCTAAAGTTGAGGAGGAGATTTATATTTATGACTTCGGAAAAGGTATTTTGAAATTAGATAATAAGGTTTTTAAATCCATTGGAAAAGCTGATTTTTTTAATAAAAATGACATTGAAGTCAATGGGATTTTTCCTTTTCGTCAAGACACTTTACTAATTAGTTCTGTTAAAAATGGTTTGTTACTGTTTACGGAAAAGGAAGTACAACCTTGGAAAACGAATGCTAATAATAGTTTGAAAAGTGGAAATATTTATTGTTCGACACAATTAGACGACAATCACTACGCTTTAGGGACATCGACGAAGGGGGTTTTTATTATTAATAAAAAAGGGCAACTGACTCAACATCTGAATCGTCGATTGGGCTTGCAAATCAATAATGTTTTAAGTGTTTTTGCGGACAGTTTTCAAAACCTTTGGGTTGGCTTGGATAATGGGATTGATTATGTTGAGACGAACTCACCGTTTACGCAGATTTATCCTGACAATGAACTGAAAGCGATGGGGTATGATATTCAAATTCACGAGGATAAAATTTATTTTGGTACGGCAAATGGTGTCTTTTATAATGATTGGAACACCTATTACAATCCATTACAAACCGCTACTTTCGAATTAGTGAAAAATTCTACTGGACAGGTCTGGAGTTTATCCAAAAATCAAGACGATTTATTTATCAATCATCACGAAGGTATTTTTGTGATCAATGACAATATTGCAACCAGGTTAGAGGCACAACATGGTGCCTGGATGCAGGTTCAGGTCGGAAAAGATAAGTTATTGAGTGGTCATTATAATGGATTTATTTTATTAGAAAAAGGAAAAACATGGAAACGTTCGGCTGATTTTACAGGCAACTGGCGAGAATCCTGTCGTATTTTGGTACAAGATGATAATAAAGATATTTGGGTGTCACATCCGTATCGAGGTGTTTTCAAGGTTCAGTTCAATGATGATTTCACGATGCTCAAAAGTGTCGAGAAATATAATTCTAAGAATGGTTTTCCATCTGATTATCAAATATATGTTTTTAAAGTTGGTGATGAAGTGGTTTTTTGTGCGGAAAAAGGAGTTTTTAGTTACGACAAAAAAAAGAACCGATTTATACCAAACGAAAAGTGGAATGAGATATTTGGTGCGACAACTCGTGTGAAGCGACTAATCGAGACGCCTAAAGGGGACATTTGGTACGTAACGGATAACGAAGTTGGTATTTTGAAAGTCAAAGACGGTGGCGTTTATAAAAAAATAAAAAAGCAGATTTTTCCACAATTGACGAACAAATTAGTGGATGGATTTGAAACGATTTATCCGTTTGATGAAGAGAATATTTTTATAGCTTGTGAGCAAGGGTTTATGCATTATAACCCAACAAAAATCCTTACAGATACAACTTACAGCGCTCATGTTCGCTCTGTGCAATTGCTGGGGAGTGATAGCATTATTCATGCAGGGTTTGATATTGAAAATAGCAATATTCCAATTATTCATTATAAACAAAACGCTGTCCGCTTTTTATTTTCTGCGACTTATTTTGGTGATGCTGAACGCACGAAATTTCAATGTTTTTTAGAAGGTTTTGATAAAAAATGGTCGAACTGGGTGTATAAAAATGAAATTGACTTTACGAATCTGCGACCGGGGACTTATACGTTTCATGTCCGAGCCAAAAATATCAATGGAACGATCAGCAAAATGGCGACTTATACCTTCAAAATTTCGCTACCCTGGTATGCGTCTAAGTTGGCAATTGTAGGATATGTTATATTTTTTGGAACAGTTATTTACTTGTTAATATTCATTCCAAAAAGACAATTTGAACGAGAAAAAGCAGCTTTAGAGTCAGAACAAAAAGAGACCTTATTACAAAAAGAAGCAGAGCATCAACAGCTCGAAGCTCGACGACAAAGTCAAATTTCAAAATTAGAAAAAGAAAAATTAGAATTACAGATTCAGGCTAAAAATCAAGAGTTGGCAAGCAATACGATGCACTTAGTACAAAAAAGTGAAATCTTACAAAAGCTAAAGACTGAAATTAAAACGATCGCCAAAGAATCAAGTGATAGCAATACGTCTAAGCAACTTCGTGCGATTATTCGCAAAATATCAGCAGATGAACGTTTGGATAAAGACTGGGAGCATTTCGCTCAATATTTTGACCAAGTTCACGAGCAGTTTTTACAGCGTCTGCGTGAAAAACATCCGCAACTTACACCAAAAGATCACCGGTTATGTGCTTATTTACGTATGAATTTGACTTCTAAAGAAATTGCTCCGCTAATGAATATTTCGGTGCGAAGCGTGGAAGTCGCTCGGTATCGGTTACGAAAAAAGTTGGAGCTGGAAAATGATACTAATTTGGTGGAGTTTATGGTGGAAATTTAGTTTATTATCTGACTTAAAGTATAAATCAGGCTGTCTAAAAATAACAATTTTAGACAGCCTAATTGTCATTTTATTGAACCCAATGAATATTATCTATCAAAACATCTCCAGCTGGGAATCCGCCGCTTGCATCGACAGGGTTCCAAAAAGCAAATGGAATTTTAATATCTGTGAAATCCAAACCTGCAAAGTCCGATAAAGGAATAGTATATTCAACATAGCCATTCGAAAGGGTGTTTGTTGGTGTGTAATTCGTTAAGAAAACTGCGGCATCACTACTGACAGATTCTAACTTTATTTCGGCATCAACGATGGTAGAAGGAAGGTTAACCGCAAACACTAAGCTACCATTAGCATAAGCACTCATATCGATCGGGGATTGATCTAAGTCGAACCAACCGCCGCCCCAGCTACTACCAGGGTAACGAAACAATACGGCACTATCACCATCTATGGCTGTTCCTGAAGGTAAAATATCAGGCTCTCCACCACCGCCAAATATCATGGTGCCGATGTCCGGAAATTGATTCATTGATTCATTAAAGGCATATTCGCCGACGTTAGGAGGTATATTAATAAAAACAGTTTCTTCATCGATATCTAAAACTGGCTCAGTAGGTGCTGTAAATCCATCTTTGGTATAATAACGGACATAATCCACGTACATTTTTTGAGGGAAAGAAGTAGAAGCATCTGGGCTACCAGGCCAGTTACCTCCGACGGCTACATTTAGTATCAAATAGAAAGAACGATGAAACTCTTTCATACCATCATCATCAATAGATGTTGTCTTGAAAAGCTCTCCGTCTAAAAACCATTGGATTTCTGTAGGAGTCCATTCAATACTAAAGTTATGATAATTTTGGTCAAAGGTTTCATTAATCATTTTTGAATCACCTTCCGCATTTTTGTATTCTTGCTGTCCGTTGACATAGTGAATATTACCATGAACTACATCTGGCTCTGAACCTACCAATTCCATGATATCAATTTCACCACAACCTGCCCAGCCGACCGTCGGGAAATTGTCACCTAACATCCAGAATGCTGGCCACATTCCCTGTGCTGTCGGTAGCTTAATCCGAGCATCAATCTTACCATATCTAAAACTCTGTAATCCTTGTGTCGTTAGTTTTGCAGAACGGTAATTTCCTGCGCCCTCTTCTGTTGCTTCGATTACCAAAGCAGATGTACCATCTGCATCTTGTTCTATGTAAGAATTGTCCGAAGCATCAGTGTATAGTTGAAGTTCGTCGTTTCCCCAACCTGCTGGAAGGCCATAATCGGTACCATCACCTAACTCGTGTACCCAGTTGCTGGTATTAATAGAATTACCATCAAACTCATCACTCCAAACTAATGTGTATCCTTCAAAACCGGGTGTTTCTCCGGTAGGAGGTTGCTCTCCATCAGGATTACAAGCAATTACAAATAATAAAAGCAGATAAAAAAAATTTAACTTTTTCATGGTTGTTATTTATGTATAAAAAATAATTTGATATGATAATTATAAGAAAAGTATTGAGCCATAAAAGCCATAAAAGTCACGAGGGCATTTACAAAAGAATGCTGTTAAATAACTTTTGAGGTTCAACTAAAATATTTAGATTTTACTGTGAAATTTCCTTTAATTGCCATAACTATTTTCAGTAGATTATTTCAAAACAATATAGTACTATAACAACTTAGCTTGTGAATTCATTTATGCACAATTTTAGGTAGATAGAATATTTTTGACTCAAAATTGACTGGAGGGAACTATAAAACCAATAAAAACGGATAAGGGGATGAGAAATGTGTTTTCCAAAGGTGACTCGGATAGAATATCAGCTTTACCACCGCTTTTTTGCGGTAGCAAAGCTGATTAAATTTTAAGTAGGCTGACCTAAATATTTCGACAAGAAAATTTATACAAGGTATTGATTAAACCTTATCGGTTGTCGAGACGAATTGGCAAACCTATTTATTTGCTTTTTTCAACTTTTGAAATAGCTTTTTTTATTAGTGAAAGACTGCTTTATTTTAATTGTTTGATATGCTCCTTGTAGTCAATGATACTTTGCTCTACAATTTTTTGAGCGACTTTAGCATTTTGAAACTTCTCAACTTCTACCGTTTTATTTTCTAATTTCTTATAATCTTCAAAGAAATTACGTAATTCTCTAAAAAAGTGTTCTGGTAGTTCTGAAATATCTTCGATATGATTGACACTCATGTCATTCGCAGCAACAGCAATGATTTTATCATCTAACTCGCCACCATCTAACATACGCATTACCCCGATAACTTTCGCTTCTACCAGGCACATTGGTACGATGTCGATTTGAGACAAAACCACAATGTCCAGTGGATCTTTGTCATCACAATACGTCTGCGGAATAAAGCCATAATTAGCCGGATAATAATGAGAAGAATACAATACTCGGTCTAATATCAATAAACCGCTTTCTTTATCCAGTTCATATTTTGCAGTTGTGTTTTTAGGAATTTCAATAATTCCTTTGATTGTCCCTTTGGCCGCATTATAGCTAGGATTTACCTTGTGCCACGGGTTGTTTTTGTCAAAACTCATGATAATTGAATGATTACGGATTGAGTAAATAGAAATGATTGGATTAGAAGTGTATTAGTCACCAATAACCTTCAAAATAGTCTATTTAACTTAATCCTATATTTTAGAAAAAAGTTAGTTTTAAAATAGTTTTAATTGAAGTTTAATTGGTTTTTTTGTTCGGACTGCAAAGTTGCGTTTTTTTGACAAAAAATAAAAGGTTTCTGCAAAATAAAAACCGCAAAGTTATGAATGGCAACTTTGCGGTTTGTTGGACTTTGGAGGAAAAGAAGACGATTAATACGCCCCGAAGTAGCGTCTAAAGAACCATTCAATGGATAATAAGAATAAAATCAAGAAGAAAATCCATTTTAGATTAATTATCGAGCGGGTTTGATTCGTGCTGTACAAAACTGGCTTAATCGTACTTTTTGCAAAAATAGAGTCCGCCAAAGCCATCATATTATCTTGATAAACTGTTGTACCGTCATATTTCTGACTCATTAGCTTCAATAAACCGTGATTTGCAGTCGTCGTAAAACTTTCTAATTGAATCGGACGAATTGAAAATTTACTATCGTAGGTCAGCTGTTTTCCATCTGAATTAACACTTCCTGTAAAAGTATAATTTCCGACAGGAAATAAGCCTGCATCCAAATAATAGGCATTGTCTGATTTACTCATTGTAAATGGAAAAACCTTACCGTTTTCATTCTTAATTTTTAAACTTACATCAGCGTCATTAATTAATTCATAACTCTGATTATACAATTCCGCATCAAAATAAATGCGTTCATTTTCATTAAATACATTTTTATTAACAGAGACTCGAAACTTGCGTTTATCCTCTTTTAAAGTCAAATATTGAATGGTTTTACCCAATAATTCATCAAAAATATCGTGATTTTGATTTTGTAAAAAATTGAATAATCGCCATTTCCAGATGCCTTCTGCTGCAAAAACTCCAGTTTTAAGACCATTTTCTTCACTAAAAGACAGCAAAGGATACTTTGTTTCAACCGTTCCAATTTTTTGATACAACAGCGTTTGAGCTTTTGCAGAAGCTTTAAAATCACCAAACGGAGCAATCACAGGCGGAAATTTGCGAATATCTTGCTTCAAGACATCATCAATCGTAAATAAGTTAAAATTATTACCGATAAACGTCTGTACCTCGTTCGTGTTTTTAGAATTACCACTTATCGTTAAGGTATTTTGTAGCTTAGTTAATTGTGCGGTATTCGTCTGATTACCAACGATATATAAGCGAGGCATTTTTTGATCATCCAGTTGACGGATTATCGAACTTGCATCACGAGTCGCACTTGGGATTTGATGTAAAATCGTAAAATCAAAATCGGCTATATTTTCACGGAAATTCTCCGCATAAGCGACTGTTGCCTCGTAGTTTTTATTTTTATTAATTGTCGTTCGTAAGGCAGCTAAGTCTGGGTGCGGTGCATTCGCCAAAATTAAAATCTTTTGACGAGCGTCTAAGACATCGATAAAAATATCTTGTACGTTATTCACTGTCGAGACTTCGCCGTTGATAGGTGTGACTGACAAGCGATATTGTTGTACGCCTGCTTGCTCTGCATCTAAAATAATTTCTTGTGTGAAAAAGAAATTTTTCTCACGAATATTAATTGGAAAATCTTGCAGCTTACGCAAACGTCCCCCTTTTTCGACTTTAGAAACAGATAAAACGGTGTTTGTACCCAAGCTATTTTGAGCCGTTACATCGACTTGAATCCCAAATTTATCTCCTAAATACGCAATTTTATTATGAAAAACACGCTTCAGAATTACGTCTCGTTTTGGTGTTGTATCGCCTAAAGCGACGGTATAAATCGGCACATTCAACTTCGCACCAACATAAACTGGATTATTGCCTTCGTTATAAATTCCATCACTTGCCAGTATGACTGCACCTAAGTTCTGGTTAGAATAAATGTCATAGACTTCACTCAAAACTGACGAAATATTACTGACCTTATCGGTATATTTAAAGTTCACGCCTTCTCGAACTTCGTCTCCGAAGGCATAAGTTTTGACATCATATTTTTCTGATAATTTATCTTGTAATGCCTTGAATGATTGCTGATACTTTGTTGTATCACCTTTTAGGTCATTAGCAATAGATTCAGATTGATCTTGAGCCAAAACGATAACTGGTTTTTTAGTTTCTGTTTTTAACGATTTTAATAAAGGCGAAAGTAACAACAACGCAATAAAAAAAGTCGATAAAAAACGAGCCGCCCCCAAACCATAGTTGAGCCATTTTCCTTGTTCTTGAAAGCGATTATCCTTGTAATACAGAATTCCTGCATACAGCAAACCTGCTAACACACAAAAAATAATAAACCAAGTAGGATATTCAAAAGTGATATTATTCATAGATATTTTTCTGGATACTTGATGTTGACTTTTAGTGACCTGTTTCTTGTCGGAACTTAAAAATAACAACGAAAATAGGGTTAATTTAACAATATTGGAAATGTGTTTTTTTTTGAATGTTGTTTTAACATTTTTTTAGGGGAAATCGGACACCCTCAAAACCAACTATGCCAAAGCGTGATTTTAATTTTTAATGGATGCTTTGAGTTTATGTTGATGCTTTTGGTACGTAAAATAAGTCGCTTTTTTACCTTTTTGAGGAGAATGAGCGTTTTAAGAACGCCACAGTAAAATACCATGACGTTCTTAATTCTAACTTTATTCATTAATCTAAAATCACGACTTTTCGATACAATAAAATAATTTCGGTATCAATTCGAAACCAATACAACCCCGCTTCTAAACTTCGGACATCAATTAGAACTTCGTTAGAACCATTGTACTCAATCGGTTCAAGCACTTGACGACCTAATTGATCAATTGCATCAATGGAGTACCAGGTCATATATTCTGGAATGCGAAGTGTCATAAAGTAACGCCCAGGGTTTGGATAAAGGAATAAACCGCCCTCTAAACCAAAACTGAAATCATTAGAAGTATTCGTAATACCACAAATATTTTCGGATTGCACATTATAAATGCCATTTTCCGTTGGTCGGAAAAATGATTCGGTAGCGTTCTCAATCGGTTCGCTATTGAAAAACCATTGCGAAAGCGTGTTATTGTTAGAAAATAAAGTATCGTTGATTAAGGAAATTTGTGGTGTAAATAATGGATTTTCGACCGTAACGGTTTTGAACAGCGTATCACCCGTGCCGCAAATATTGGAAGCCGCAACGCCAACGGTAAATGTACCAGCTGTTTGCCAAGTGACGATGCTGCTATTATTTAAAAGTGAAATGTTTCCGCCCTCGCTCAATACCCAATTGTAATTAAAATCAGCATTACCTTCGACGGCATAAACCACGTCCGAATTACGACAAACCAAGGTGTCACCCGAAATATCACTGGTCAAGCTTGGCGAATTATCTTCAACTTTGATTTCTAAAGTTTTGGTCGGTGCAATGCCACATTGATTCCCTACGGCGACACTCAAAGTCGTTATCCCAATTGAATTAAAATCAACCACCGCTTGATTCCCATTTCCTGTCACGGCATTACCATTATCAATCGTCCAATTATATGTCCAGTTAGGAATATTTTCAACTAAATTATAACTTTCTGTTTCGCCATCACAAACTCGGCTTTCGCCAAAAATGCCTCCAGTCAATTGTGGCGGAACTAGTACCGTCACCGTTTTCGTCTGCGGTGTCCCTTGTTGCCCACAAACATTGATAGGCGTAACGGTCAATGTGTGTGTGCCTTCGTCTTGCCAAAGTACTGAACAGCTATTGCCCTGAGGCGTTAAAATCCCGCCACTTCCTAATGACCAGATATACGTCAGACCAGGCACAGGAACAGTCGAATAACCACTTCCCACCGTACAAACGGTGTCCAAACCTTGAATCGTTGCAGGTTGTGTCGGTGCGTTACGAACAGTAACCTGCTTTGTAATTGTGTTGCCGTTGCCACAGTCGTTCGATGGAATAGCCGTAATCGTATAAGTCCCAGGTGTAATCCAATTTATATTGGCTGAACTGTTCAAATCTTGAATCGTTCCACCACCCGAAATCGACCAAGTATAATTGACAGCTGTGATTTGTGGCAAAGAATAAGTCGAAATCCCGGCACAAACAACCGAGTCACCAACGATACTTTGTGTGATATTTGGTGTTGTGTTAACATTGACAGGCAATAAAAGTGGCTGATTAGATACACCACAAAAGTTAGTTGCAATTAAGTTGACCGCCTGAACGCCTGGTGTTGTCCAAGTGATTTGATTTCCGTTGGCTGTTCCGCCAATAGCAATCCAAGTGTAATTTGTTGCATCGCCTGTCGCAAGATAAGTTTCGGTATCATTTAAGCAGACATCGGTTTCGCCTGAAATGACAACTTGTGACGGCAGATCTAAAACGGTGATAACTTTCGTTGTAGGAATAGATGTTCCGCAAGTATTGATGGCAGAAACGGTTAAAATATGCGTTCCGGTGGTGTTCCAATTGACAGTTGCATTATTCGCATTTGAAGTCAAAACGCC
>Ga0075467_10003248_pt1 | contig 12550 bp, 7 predicted proteins | sample DEB08_DNA_9_FD_75067 | JGI IMG/M metagenome (GOLD analysis project Ga0075467, IMG submission 75067) | Aqueous microbial communities from the Delaware River and Bay under freshwater to marine salinity gradient to study organic matter... | ecosystem: Environmental > Aquatic > Marine > Coastal ...
TACACGGATTTTACTTTTGACGTAATTGATGTGTGGATTTAGATACAGATTAGCACGGATTACACGGATTTTATTTTTGACGTAATTGATGTGTGGGTTTAGATACAGATTAGTACGGATTACACGGATTTTATTTTTGACGTAATTGATGTGTGGGATTTAGATACAGATTAGCACAGATTACACGGATGTATTTATAATTAAAAAATGCCGCGGGCATCAAAAAAAATCCGTGTAATCCGTGAGCATCTGTGTCTCAAAAAATAAATATGAAAAAATATCCATTAAAGTTTTTAGATAGTTATACAAAAGCAGATACCGAAATCTTCTTCGGGCGAGAGGAAGAGGTCAATGCTTTGTATGAAATGATATTTCAGACCGATATTCTGTTGATTTATGGGGCTTCGGGGACTGGGAAAACGAGTTTGATTCAGTGTGGACTGGCGAGTAAGTTTGAGTCACATGACTGGTTGGATATTTATGTGCGTCGAGGTAGCAATATCAATACGTCGTTAGAAAATGCCCTGAAAAAAATCAGTGCCGACTTTAACGAGGAGGATTTAGACTGGCTTGATGATATTAATTTAGAAGAGGAAGCAACCGCATCTACTGCTGTCGATACGAAAGCGATGGACACCTTAGAAAAACAGTTTAAGAATATCTACCAAAATGCTTTCCGACCGATATACCTGATTTTTGATCAATTTGAGGAACTGTACATTTTAGGTACAGAAGACGAACAACAAATATTTGTAAACAATGTCAAAAAAATCTTACAGCTTGACCAACCTGTTAAAATGATTTTTTCGATACGGGAGGAATATTTAGGATTTTTGTATGAATTTGAGCGAGATGTGCCGCAATTTTTAAAAAAGAAACTCCGTGTAGAACCGATGACGTTGACCAAAGTGCAATCTGTTATCAAAGGTGTCACGACTTTTGAAGATTCTACAATTGATATCAAAGATGGGGAGTTAGCACCGTTTACAGAAGCGGTGTTTGAGCGGTTACAAGGGCGAGATGGTGACGGGCAACATAAAAAAAGTCTAACGATTGAGTTGCCGTACTTACAGGTATTTTTGGATAAATTATATGTCGAAATCACAAAGGATAGACAACGGCAGACAGAAGCAACTTTTAGTTTGGCCGCTTTACACCAAATTGGAGTGATAGACGATGTCTTACGGGAGTTTTTAGAGGAACAAGTTCAGATGATTAGTCAGCGACTTCGAGCAACTTATGCACCGCTGAATGCAGAACACATTTGGAAAATCCTTTCCCCCTTTGTTACCTTAGATGGGACAAAAGAACCGATACCTCAATCGGTTATTACGAATAAAATCAAGTCGATATTCATAGAAGAGCAGGAAAGAAACCAAAAATTAAGTTTAGGGACTGAAGCGGAGGACTCGGAAAATGCAAGTCAAGAACGTGTGGCGATTACGGAATTAACCAACGAACAAAACGAAGCCTTGACACAAGCCTTCATCGAAGCCTTTATCAAAAGTAAAATCATTCGCTACTTAGAGAATGATGAAGTCTATGAAATCGCTCACGATGCACTCGCTGCCAAAATCGCAGAAAAACGAAGTGATGATGAAATCGCGCTCTTAGAAGTTAAGCGGCTCATCAAATCGCAGGCTGCTCTAAAGGAAGATGCCAGAGAACCGTTTACACAACGACAAATGGACTTTATTGCTCCGTATTTGTACCAACTCGAACTGGATGACAAAGAATTACAACTTTTAGAAGATAGTCATCAAAAAATAAAAGCCGAGCAAGAAGCGGAAAAAGCACGACAACAAGCTGAGCTCAAAGCGACACAAGAACAAGCCAAAAAAGACCGTATCTTACGAAAACAAGCCGAAAACGCTACCCAAAAAGCAACTCGCTTCTCTCGCATCGCTATTATCGTAGCCGTAGCGGCTGTTTTAGCTGCCGTATTTGCGTATCGATTTTATATAGCTGCAGAGCAAAGCGAAGAAAACACTATAGCCGCTTTAGAAAAAGTAAAAGTCGAAAAACGGAGAGCAGAAGTATCCGATAGCTTGGCACAAATTGATAAAAAGAATGCCTTAATCGCTAAAGCCGAAGCCGAAGAAAAAGATAGCATCGCACAAGTCAAGGCAGGCGAGGCCTCAGCGGCAGAACGAAAAGCCAGGGCCTCCGAACGAAAAGCCAGGGCCTCCGAACGAAAAGCAAAATTAGCCCTCAATGAAATCGCCAAACGAGAAGTCAAAAGTGGTTCTACTGCCGTAGAACAATTTCAATGGGAAAAGGCGATGGAACATCTAAAAAGTGCCAATCAAAGTGAAGAGGATACTGTCAAAACACAGGTGAAAAATACATTAATAAATTTTGTAATCATCGGAATTTACAGACTTCCACCTGAAAAATGGCAAACCGACCTACAACCGCTTTTTGCTGCTTTTCAACAAACTACAAAAGGTATTGAAGTCAATTTTGAGGATAAAAAAGGGAAAGCGATTTTGTTAGAGGATTTTGAAAAAGCACGACAAAAAGCCTTGAAAGGAAATAAATTAGAAGCAAGACGGGAACTGATTCGAGCGATGCAAAAAGTATTAGGGAATGAGTTAGTGAAATCTGTTTTAAATAAATATAATCTTTTTTTATAAAACGACAATCCCTTCAGCGTTCTGTCGCTTACTAACGGAAGGGTTGTCTGTTGATATTTATAACCTTTAAAATAAGGTTGAAGGACAATTTGCCTATGTTCCGTGCTTATAGCAAATTATCTTTTTTGTTTGGATGTAGTTGATTTAGAGTTATACATGGATTAGTACAGATTGTATGGATTTTTTATAATTATAAAATGTCGAAGGCGTCAAAAAAATTCGTATAATCCGTATCAAAAAAACATCAATATGAAAACCACAATACTACTTGCCACATTCTGGTTACTATTCACAGCAATACACATACCCGACACACTGAATGTGCCGAAACCTGATGATGGCTTTATCTTGGTAGAAGGTACAAAAGCAGGAGAAGATTATAAGTTTACAGAAAAAAATATACCTGTTCCCGTAAAAACCTTCTATATCGCACCGACTGAGGTCACTTACGCACAGATGGCGCTCTATTGCTATGATAATGGACTCGATCCGAAGATCTTTCACAATAAAGGTTGGGGAGTAGAGGAAGCAACCCGTGCAGCCGTGAATGTAAATTGGTACGATGCGATACGCTACTGCAACTGGCTATCAGAGCAAACAGGATATATGAATAAAGCCTATGACATATATGCAAAAGTAGATGGTGTGTCAAGAATCATTACACCAAAAGATAGCATATACTGGAAAGAGGATAAATCTGGAAAGGTCTTCTGGGATAGTATTAAATACGATACTACCTCAAAAGCCTATCGCTTACCTACAGAAGTAGAATGGGAATATGCAGCAAGCAGCTACTCTGAGTTAGGGAAAAAGCCGCAGCTATACGCAGGTACAGATAGCTTAAGTGAGTTAGAAAAATATGCTTGGTACGAGAAAAACAGCGAAAGCCGAGCTCGAAAAATAAAAAAGAAAGAACCGAATAAGCTTGGTATATATGATATGAGTGGTAATGTATCGGAATGGTGTGTCCGTACCGATAAACTTTCTATTGATAATCTCATCGAAAATCGTAGGCTTCGGGGGAGTAGTTGGGCAAACGGCGCTGACCAATGTGCGGTGACACATTCTTACACTTCCAGATTGGGCATCCGTGAAAATTATAATGGATTTCGGCTTACCCGGACGCATTAGCTTTTAAATTTTTTAAGTTTTTACCTTTTGTTATTTTTTGAAATGTTGATAATTTCACATGTATTTATAAATATTTAATACGAAAACTATAACCTTACTTTTCTGTAAGAATAAGGCTCTTAAATAGAGGAAGACTTACTTTTTTGGGCAAAAAAAGAGGGTTTCAAGGAGTGTGTATATCCATAGGTGAAAGTTTGTAATCCGATGTTTGAAGCTGTTTTTTAAAGAGATTTTATGAGGAGGAGGGCAGAGGTAGTAACTCGTTTTATCTCTAGTTAATTTCTTGTGTACTACATTATAGAATTAGATTATCCGTTTCGTAAATTAACTGCTAATTTAACTAACAATACTGCGAGAAAGCGATTTTTTATTTATCGCTTGAGTTTTTAGATAAAAAAAATCCTCGGTTTCCAACGCTATTACTACGTTTTAGTGGAAAACCGAGGATTTAACCATATTTTATACTAAAAAAATGCTATGCCTTAACAATGAAATTCATGAATTATCTATGAATTTGATGATACAAAGATGCGATAGAAATCTTTATTGACCAATTTTATTGGTAAATTATTCATGGTTTAATATATTTTTTTGAAAATTTATAATAAAGTAGCCCTTTGGTTAAAAAAATAATAATTTAACTTGAAATTATACAGAACAGAATATTTTTAAGTCTGATTTTTATTTAGCTAATATAATTTTATAATTTTTTAAAATTGTTTATAAAAATAGTAAATTAAATTTGTTAGATCGTTGTTTTGAGTAAATATTCAACTTTTTGTATTTAATTGATTTTCAAAGATTTAATTACTGATAGATTTCATTTTTGCTATTATTCTTTATCATTTATGTCTTTGTAGCCTTAAATAAAGTAGATTTTTTTAATTATTCTTATTTACTTAATAACAAGTTAATGCTCATTTTAAAGACTTAAAACCTTGTTTGGTTTGCGGTTCGATTGCTTCAAATTGCTATCATTGTTTGGCTTGCGAAACACCTATTTGGCGAAAAGAGTTTTCTAAGTATTATGCTAATAAACGAGATTACGTCAAAGCAAAACAGCTCAATTTATTCGCTTCGCTACAAAAAAAACAGTCAAGAAGCTTTAATATTTAATCGTGATGAAACATTTGATTTGCATCAAAATTGGAAATTATTAGTATCAGAGGAAGAGATGAGTAGATATAGTCGAAAAAGGTGTGGATTTTGTGATTTTTGAGATAAAAAATCAACAGAATAAGTTATCATATAACGATTTTTTAAATGTATTTAATTGAGTGGGCTTCGATATACGGTTTTTTACAATAAAAATCAAGTGCTAAATGAAAATAATGTAACTTTTCAGAAATGCTTTCGTAATTAATCCAATGATTACTATTCATACTCACACAAAACATACTTAAAATATACGATTTATTAGGCGAATATGAGACAACTAAAAATTACTAATAAAATTACCAATAGAGAAAGTCTGGCATTAGATAAATACCTCAACGATATCGGAAAAATTCCGATGCTTAATGCTGACGAAGAAGCAGATTTAGCAAGGCGAATCAAACAAGGTGATACCGATGCTTTAGATAAATTGACAAAATCTAATTTAAGGTTTGTCGTTTCTGTAGCCAAACAATATCAAAATCAAGGTCTTTCATTAAGCGATTTAATCAATGAAGGCAATGTTGGTTTAATGAAGGCTGCAAAGCGTTTTGATGAGACTCGTGGCTTCAAGTTCATTTCTTATGCGGTTTGGTGGATCCGTCAATCTATTTTACAAGCAATTGTTGAATATTCAAGAATTGTTCGATTACCATTAAATAAAGTTGGCTCGTATAATAAAGTAAATGAGGCATTTATCTCATTTGTACAAAAGTTTGAGCGTGAACCGACTAATGAAGAATTAGCCGAATTATTAAATATTAAACCCAAAGAAGTTGCTACAATGCTTAAAGGTGGTGGAAGGCACCTTTCGACAGATGCTCCCGTAAATGGTGAGGAAGGCGATGCAACAATGTTGGATTTAATGCGTATTGACTCAGGTATGAATCCTGATAAGAAAATAATGAGTCAATCGCTTATAGAAGAAGTTCAAGAAGGATTACAAATTTTGTCGCCTCGTGAAGTGGAAGTTTTAAGTGCCTATTATGGTTTAGACGGTAGAAAACCATTGACGTTAGAAGAGATTGGTGAATTATATAACCTTACTCGTGAGCGTGTTCGTCAAATTAAAGAAAGAGCAATCAGAAGACTACGTAAGTCTTATAATAGAAATGCGTTAAAATCTTATTTGGGATAATTTTTTAACGAAAAACATTCTACAAAATATACTATAAAGAATTTAGACCTTTAAGTTTTTCTTATAGAGTCTTTTCGTCCTAATATAAATCCGTTTCGTAAGGAACGGATTTTTTTTTGTGGCGTAACTTTGTATCTTTATTTTATGAATTATCTCGCACATGCGTATTTATCTTTCGATAATGAACAATTATTGGTGGGTAATTTAATCGGTGACTTTGTCAAGGGGCGAAAACAACTCGAAAACTACCCGACATCAATACAAGAAGGAATTATCTTGCATCGGCATATTGATGCTTATTCGGACAATCACTTTGTCTTAAAACAAAGTGTTGAAAGGCTTCGACAGACTCAACAACGTTACGCTCCCGTTGTCGTTGATATTTTTTATGATTATTTTTTGGCAACTAATTGGTCAGTGTTCTCCGAACAATCCTTAGACGATTTTGCGGCGGTAATTTATACACACTTAGAACGCAATTTTGAAGTGATGCCTGAGCGTGTGCGTGAAATCTTCAAAAAAATGATTTCGCATAACTGGCTGGTCGGTTATCAATACGAAGCACGAATTGAATACGCTTTTCAGCGATTGGCAGAAAGAGTTAAAAACGAACATCATCTACTTACCGCAATTGATGATTTGAGACAACAGAAGGAAGCATTAAACAGTGATTTTTTATTATTTTTTCCTGATTTGATTCAATCGGCTAAAGCAAAAATTACCGAATTTCAGTATTGATTTTTAGTCTAGATAATCGATTATCACACTTAATGAGGGTGAACGCATCAAAATAACTATTCACTTTTATGCAGGTTTTACTCAATTTGTAAAGCAAATTTTTATTAAACAAAGCTATAAAACCTTCAATGTTTGTGCAAGAAAAATTTGATGCGTTGACTTTTACATATAACAAACTGCTTGGATCTACTGAATCGATCTCGCTTTGATTACCAATTCTTTAAAATCTTTTTTATAGTCAAAAGGATCATAAAAAGGCTTGGCATTCAACCATTTAGAAATAGCCGGATAAGTTGTCGTGCCTTTATATTCGGAGTCGGTTAATAGCATCGAGAAAGCAGCAACACTTCCTGCCAAAATCATATTTTCGCTGGCCTCTAAAAAGTCTTTATTCGTATTATAAACTATCAAATTCATTGGGCGGCTGCTATTTTCATCAGGTTTTTTGTACCGAAAATCAATATTGAACATTGGGCTACTAGTCGTTACACCTTGTTTGGGTACGATTTCGTATAATGCGGTAATACTTTGGTTAGCACCAATTTCGCCGGCGTCTTTCTTATCGTTGGTGAAGTCCTCGTTGTCCATTACACGATTTGCGTAGCCGATTAGGCGGTAAGATTCTACACTTTTGGGGTCGAATTTAATTTGAACTTTCACATCTTTTGCAACCGTATAGAATTTGCTAAAATCATGGATAAATATCTTTTCTAATTGTGAGACCTTGTCAATATATTCGTACGAACCGTTACCATTATTGGCCAATAGTTCGAGCATTGCATCGTTCAAATTACCACGACCGACTCCTAAAACCGTCAAGAAAATACCTTTATCTCGTTTTGTTTCAATCAATTCTATAATTTCCACTTGAGAAGTAGGTCCGACGTTAAAGTCGCCATCTGTACCAACGATGATTCGATTGTTTCCACCTTCGACAAAGTATTTCGTAGCAATCTCATAAGCGGTAATAATACCATCTGCCCCAGCCGTTGAACCGCCAGAACCTAAACTGCTAATCGCTTGTTTGATTTTATCTTTTTGATTACAAGCGGTTGATTCTAGAACCAAACCAGCATTGCCAGCATAGGTGACAATCGCAATTCTATCTTGTGGACGCATTTCGTCCACCATCAAGTTGAAACCTTGTTTTAAAATCCCCAACTTATCCATACTGTTCATCGACCCCGAAACATCAATTAAAAACACAAAATTTGATGGTGGCAAATCTGCTTTAGGAATAGTTTTACCTTTGATGCCAATTCTGACCAGTTGATTGCCTTCTTTCCACGGACAAGTCGAGACTTCACCATTCAGCGCAATCGGATGCTCGGACGATTGGTACGCATAATTCATATCAAAAAAGTTAATCATTTCCTCTGTACGAACGGCACCAGCTGGTGGTATCAAACGGTTTTCTTCGATAAATCGTCGAACATTCGTGTAAGACGCACCATCGGCATCAATCGAAAAAGTCGAAGTAGGTTGCGTTGCCGTTTTTACAAAAGGATTTTCGGCAATCACATTGTACTTATCGCCAGTCGGAATATCAGCTTCAGAATTGTAGTCCATTGCTACACCAGTTTCTATGGCTTGTTCTGCGTATTCTATGCCTTCCTCTACGGCTTGAACTTCATTAGCAGTTTCACCGCCTTCACAAGCAAGTAGAATAATCGAAAAGCTAACAACAACACCTAAAAATTGTAATGGTTTCATATTGGTTTTTTTAGTGAATAAATAGTTTTTTATCTGTTTTTATGTCTAAAAATCTTAAGCAAATTAGCCATAAATTGACTTTTTGTCGAAATGATTTTTTATAATATCACAGCGTTAAGAACTATTTAACAATTTTAGGAGGTGTGAAAAATAGGGAAATATAGGGAACAAAACGTATTTTAAAACTTAGCGTTTTTTCTTCCATCGCTTATGTGACCAAAGCCATTGATGTGGTTCTTTTAATATTTTCTGTTCTAATATTTTCATAAATTCGGTAGTAATTTCTCCATTTTGACTGCTTCGAGTAGAGCTCACAAGTTCCTTTACTTCTACTTTGTATTGCCCTCGTTCGGCACGCTCGATATGCACATAAAAAACAGGATAATTAAATTTTTTGGCGAGCTTTTCTGGCCCAACAATCGCTAATGTATCTTGATTTAAAAAGTCTAACCAAATTCCATTATTTTTGGATACGGGGCTTTGGTCAGCAATTAATAAATGAGCGACCGTTTCTTTCCGGCATTTAACAAAATTCCGGACAACTTCTTTTTTTGAAACCGTTGTTAAATTTCGATCAGCACTGAAGCATTTTCGATAAAACTCATTAATAAAATGATTTCGAATCGGTTGATAATAGCACATAACATGATGATTCATGTGCAAACCGCCACACATCATGCCCCATTCCCAATTTGCAAAATGCGCACCAACTAAAATGATAGATTGACCTTTATCAAAACAGGCTTTTAGTTTTGGATTAGGTTTTAGGCGGAATCGTTCTAACAGTTTTTCAGGCGGATAAGAATAACCTTTTGCACCTTCCAAAATGGTATCCGACAGATTGCGGTAAAATTTATTGATAATCAGTTGAATTTCACGCTCGGATTTATTGGGGAAAGCCCGTTTGATATTCTGCTCAATTACGGCTTTTCGATACCGAATTATTCGCTGCAAAATAAAAGCTAAGCCATCAGAAAAATAATACAATAACGAAAAAGGAATCCAACTACTCAAACCAATGCCTAATCGAAATAACCAGTATATTATCCGATTAAGAAACCCTTTCTGCGTTCCTTTTTTTTGTCGTTTCTTCATATTGCAAAAATAGGAAATTAAAATCTTATGTTGTTCGGTCTTCGTTTTTTGGTTGTTTGATTTAGATTAGAAAATGACAAATCTAAATGAAGAATATCATCAAATCAATTTTAATTTTTCCAAAGGTTGGTTTGATGGTGAAGCCGATTATTCAAAATCCATTGAAAGAAAAGTTTAAATCAGCACTTTATCCAACTTTCTACATAACAGCTTAGGAGATTCCGACCTACGTCGGTATGACGGAAAAGGGGTTGGGCTTTTTAGATTGGAAATAAAAAACAAAAAAGCGGTTTCAGACAAAGCCCAAAACCGCCTAATCCCGAGTGCTCGGGATTGAATATGAATAACCATAGGTTGTACCTATGGAAAAAACTACTTCAAAACCTCAGCCTTCAGACTCACATCAATTCTCTCAATAACACCCGTTCTACCAAAAATGGCTTCACTAACCGCCAAATCCAACTCCGCAATTTCGCCATCAGTACGAGTAACCGCAATGCTATTTTGCTCACCGATTGTATAAACAACAGGAACTTGACAATACGTAAACGCCAAAGAATTAGCAGCTAATTCGATTTGTTTCGCTTCACCATTGACGTTGATGTAGTTGAATGTTTGTGGTTCGCTTAAAAACTCGTTTTGTTGTAACAAAGATGGATTGAATACCAAGTGTCCATTTTCCACAAAAACGCCTAGTTCACCGAAACGAGCCAAAATATCCTCTTTCACTTGACCTGTCATTCCGGGCTGTTGAGCACCTCGACCTGCTGGCGTGTGTGAGTACGGGTCAGTGGGGAAAGCACCGTATAATTCTGGTGATTTATGAACACCGATTCCTGCGTTGATTTCGTAATAATGTTCTAACAAACGACCGACAGTTTCCGCACTTTCGCCCGCTTCAATCGCTTGAAAACAACATTCTTGAACGGCTAACAATAATTTAGAAACCATGTGCCAGTACGTCGAACCTAAACCTTCGTAACCGAAGAATGTGCCTGAACGGCCTGTAAATTCTTTGTGATTAAAGACCTCCTCGAATGTTTGTAGCACTTTGTCGCTGTCCGCTTTCGCTAAATCGGCGTATTCGGTGGTGCTTAAAGTTTCCAAAGCGGCTTTTACATCGTCGGCATTTCTAAAGTTACCATTGAAGTGATAATCGCCTCGCACGTCTTTTTCGATGAGTTGTGTGTTGCCGTCAGCGACTAATTTTTGTAACAATTCGCTGTTTGCAACTGATGCTGCTGCGATTTTATTTTTAGCTAAAAATCCTTTTAAATCTTTGTTTGGATATAGCAAATACGTGTATTGATCCTCACGGAACAAGGCACTTGCTTTCATGCCGTCCAAGACTTTTAAAATGTCTTTTGAAGACAAATATTTCGCACTCAAAACCGCTACTTGACCTTCTAACATTTCCGCTAAGTACGATACAGAAATTTCTGTATCGCTTTCGACTGTCATCAAATTATAGGCGTGATACAAGTCGTCGCTGCGTTTGTTGGCATCAATTGAATGTTCTAAATAAGCCAATGTCAACGACGTAAATTGCTGTAATTGAGTTTTGGTAACTGCTACTTTTTCGCCAGAAAATGATTGCTCATAAATTTTCCAACGAAAATCGCTTGCGGCTTGTCCTAAACCGTCTAAAACCGTTTTTCTGTCCGTATCGTTGATTTTTCCGTTCAATAAACCTTTATTTGCTTCGAAAGTTGCTAAAACTTTATTGAAAAAGTCGGCTAATTCTACCGAAACTTCAACACTTTCTACGGCTGTTTTTTCAAAAATAGGCTGAAAGAAATCCATGAAACGTCTTAAATAATACAGCGTCACCATCGACACGCCGTTTCCGACTAAAGCGTTATTCGCATCATTCCATTCTGGGCGTTGTGTGTTCATCCAAATTCCGCCTTCTGGGATGAAATTCGAGATTTTTGCTAAAGTCGTCGCTAAGATTTTTTCAATAAAATTGACTTTGTAAATCTCACCGTTTGCAGCTTGTAGCAACGCACCGTCTGCACCGATTTCGTCTCGTCTTACACGAATTGCATGGTCGGCAGCTTCGTCAAAAATAACGGTATCTTTTGCATTTTTCAAGGTGTCCGCATAAGTCTTGATTTTATACGGCACGTTGGCATAGACGAAAATATTTTTACTAAAATTAGATTCTAACTGTCCTGGAGCGTGATTTTCAATAAATTCTAAAAATTTCAGTAAATAGATAATTTGGTGATCGCCCCAATAGCCGATATATGACCAAGGATCATCTGGCTCGATTGCTTCCCAATCAAAACCGTCTTTGGTCACACGATACGGATTGTAACCGTCGAACGTTGAGGCATTTAGAAACTTATGAATCATGCTTTCGATAAACTGCGGATATGAATGAACTAAAGCTTCCCAGTTTTGGAAAATATCTCGCCAGTTTCCTTGATAATCCAGGATTTTAGAGCCATCAATCTCACTTTGTGTATTAATCGAAAACTTGTTCCACGGACGACTCGGGTCACCGTGACGGCGACTAAATTTCAACGGTAAATATTCAAAACACAATCTTTGAAAATCGCTGTCATCATTGGCAGCAGCCAATTCTTTTAGTTCGGAAACGGTAAAAACCTCTGGTAAGGTTTCGATTTTAGATTTGAAATTTTCAAAAACTGCTTTATTAGCTTTCGCTAAATATTTTGCAAAATCCCATTGTTCGATTTGGAAATTATTATCAAAAATACCACCTCGCATGATGTTAAATAAGGTGTTGGCAAAATGACGAGTATCACGAAGATTGTCGGCAGTTAGTTGCAGACCATCAGATGCGGCGTTTAAGTTAATTAAGTTTTGCGTACCGTTTTCAATATCTTTATCAACCGTTTCCGCTAAATCAGCTTCATTAATAATACGGTCAATCATACCGACAACGCCCGAATGATTTTGATTTACATTAGCCACA
>Ga0075467_10003252_pt1 | contig 12541 bp, 13 predicted proteins | sample DEB08_DNA_9_FD_75067 | JGI IMG/M metagenome (GOLD analysis project Ga0075467, IMG submission 75067) | Aqueous microbial communities from the Delaware River and Bay under freshwater to marine salinity gradient to study organic matter... | ecosystem: Environmental > Aquatic > Marine > Coastal ...
GGTACCCCAGTCACAGCTGTTCGTGCCGTTGGGCTCATCACACTGGCCGTCGTTGATCCACGGGCATGGGTTCATCAGCCCAGTGCCAATAGGAACGTTACAATCGTTGAAATCGGTGCCCCAGTCACACACGTTCGTGCCGTTGGGCTCGTCACATTGGCCGTCGTTAATCCACGGGCATGGGTTCATCAGCCCAGTGCCAATAGGAACGTTACAATCGTTGAAATCGGTGCCCCAGTCACACACGTTCGTGCCGCTGGGTTCGTCGCATGTGCCGTCGTTGATCCACGGGCATGGGTTCATCAGCCCGCCGCCAACAGGAGCGCTACAATCGTTGAAGTCGGTACCCCAGTCACACACGTTGGTGCCGCTGGGTTCGTCGCATGTGCCGTCGTTTATCCATGGGCATGGGTTCATCAGCCCGCCGCCGAAACCACCGCCGCCGAAACCACAATCGGTGTCATCGGTACCGACTGGACAGGCGCCAGTGCCGCCCAGGGAGGCATCGTCACAGGCACCATCAAACGCCCACATGCAGGAATCATCTGCTTGGGCAGGCTGGGCCGAAAAAAGGCCCAGCGCCAAAAGGCAAATGGCCAGATAATGAATAAACACGGCCCGAACGGGCCGCTTTTCAACGAATCTCATGAAATATCCCCCTGTCTTCGACTGACCTTTGGTGGTCAGCGATTTTGAGGTATCTTTAACGGCTGACTCGCATAAGGCAAGAAAAAGGCTGGAAACAATTTACGTTTCAGAAAAAATGCGGCGGCCAATGCCTTGGCCCTGCGTGTTTTTTTCCAAATGGGGCCGTGTTCAGTACATGAAATACCGTTGCGCCATGGGCAGTTCGGTCGCCGGTTCACAGGTCAGCAATTCGCCATCGGCGCGCACCTCGTAGGTTTCGGGGTGAACCTCCACCGATGGTGTCGCGCTGTTGTGGATCATGTGGGATTTTCCGATTGCACGCGTGCCTTGCACGGCAAGGGTTTCCTTGGCCAAACCAAGGTGCGTCCCGACGCCATCGGCCTGCGCCGCCTGACTGACAAACAGGACAGCGCTGCGTTCGACCGCCCGGCCGAACGCGCCGAACATCGGCCGGCTGTAGACCGGTTGTGGTGTGGGGATGGACGCGTTGGGATCGCCCATCTGGGCCATCACGATGGTGCCGCCGATCAGGCTCATCTCGGGTTTGACGCCAAAGAACGCCGGGTTCCACAGCACCAGATCCGCGCGCTTGCCCGGCTCCACGCTGCCGATGTGGGTGCTGATCCCATGCGCGATGGCGGGATTGATGGTGTATTTGGCGACATAGCGTTTGACGCGGGCATTGTCGTTGTTGCCGATTTCCTCGGCCAGCCGCCCGCGCTGCTTCTTCATCTTGTCGGCGGTCTGCCACGTGCGGATGATCACCTCGCCGACGCGGCCCATGGCCTGACTATCGGACGCGATGATGGAAAATGCGCCCATGTCGTGCAAGATATCTTCGGCCGCGATGGTTTCCTTGCGGATGCGGCTTTCGGCAAAGGCCACGTCTTCGGGAATGGATTTGTCCAGATGGTGGCATACCATCAGCATATCCAGATGCTCCTCCAGCGTGTTCACGGTGTAGGGCATCGTGGGGTTGGTCGACGATGGCAGCACATGTTCGTATCCCACCACCTTCATGATGTCGGGCGCATGGCCGCCCCCTGCCCCTTCGGTATGAAAGGCGTGGATGGTCCGCCCCTTCATCGCGGCCAGCGTGTTCTCGACAAAGCCGCTTTCGTTCAGGGTATCGGTGTGGATCATTACCTGCACGTCCATGTCATCGGCTACCGACAGGCAACAATCGATCGCGGCGGGGGTGGTCCCCCAATCTTCGTGCAGTTTCATTGCACAGGCCCCGGCGGTGACCATTTCCACCAAAGCTTCGGGGCGCGATGCGTTGCCCTTGCACGACAGGCCGAAATTCATCGGGAATGCGTCCAGCGATTGCAGCATCCGCCCGATATGCCATGGGCCGGGCGTGCAGGTGGTGGCCAAGGTGCCGTGCGCGGGGCCGGTGCCGCCACCCAGCATCGGGGTGATGCCTGAATGCAGCGCATCCTCGATCTGTTGCGGACAGATGAAATGGATGTGGCTGTCGAAGCCGCCCGCCGTCAGAATGCGGCCCTCGCCGGCGATCGCCTCGGTTCCCGGTCCGATGATGATGTCGACGCCGGGTTGCGTATCGGGGTTGCCCGCCTTGCCGATGGCATGGATGCGCCCGTCCTTGAGGCCCACATCGGCCTTGTAGATGCCGGAATGGTCCACGATCAGCGCGTTGGTGATAACCGTGTCCACCGCACCGCCCGCCCGCGTGACCTGGCTTTGGCCCATCCCGTCGCGGATGACCTTGCCGCCGCCGAACTTGACCTCCTCGCCATAGGTGGTCAGGTCACGCTCCACCTCGATGATCAGGTCGGTATCGGCCAGCCGCACCCGGTCACCGGTGGTGGGGCCATACATGTCGGCATAGGTGGTGCGGGGGATGCGGATGGGCATGTCTGGGCCTTCGGTCTGCGGTGATTTCAAGCTGGAGGCTAGGACACTTTCAGCGCGCACTTCGAGTGCGCGGTGCCCGAAAGCGGTGTCGATCCCTGCGAATGCCACTTTTTTCGGCGAAGATTGCTGACGCCTGCATATGAAAGACGCACCCGCATTCTTCGGACAGGCCCGGCCACGGACGACAGCCCAAAGCCCCGCCGCATGATCGGCTTTGACAGATGTGCCGCAGGTGACCTAGCGTCATTCTACAACAAGAACATCCTCAAGGGTTCCGGCGTGCTGCCCCCCTCGGGGAAACCGCAAAAGGGACGGATACTATGAAACAGACCGTGATAAGAGGACTGGTCATCGCCTGCGTGGCCGGAACCGGCGCGATGGCAGAGCCGAGCGTCGAGCGTGGCGAATATCTGGTGCGCGGGATCGCGGGCTGCGGCAACTGTCACACGCCGATGGGGCCCGACGGGTTCATCGCGGCAATGGAACTGGGCGGGCGGCTGGTAGAAGACAGCGATGCCTTCCGCGCGGTTGCACCCAACATCACCCCGGCGAGCGAGAGCGCCGGTTGGAGCGACGCGGAACTGGCCCGCGCGATCCGCGAAGGCATCCGCCCGGATGGCAGCGTCATCGGCCCGCCGATGCCCATCGGGCTGTATCGCGGGCTTGGCGATGACGACCTGATGTCGATGGTGATGTTCCTGCGGACCGTCGCGCCGGTCGAGAACGATCCGGGTGACTCCGTCTACAACATTCCTTTGCCGCCCGCCTATGGCCCGCCAATCGAAACGGTCACCGCACCGGAGCCGGGCGTGACGGTCGCATACGGCGCATACCTTGCCGGACCCGTGGCCCATTGCATGGAATGCCACACCAGCTTCGGCCCGCAAGGCCCGATGCTAGATACCGATCTGGGCCGCGGCGGGTTCGAGTTTCATGGACCTTGGGGCGTGTCGATCGCACCCAACATCACGTCCCATGAAGACGGGCTGGCTGGCTATAGCGATACACAGGTCGCGGCGATGATCACGCAAGGCATACGCCCCGATGGCAGCCCGATGCTGCCACCGATGCCCTATGGCTACCTTGCGCAGATGAGTCAGGACGATCTTGATGCCATCATCCTCTACCTGCGCAGTCTGCCACCGCTACCAGACGCCGGGTGATCTCGATTCTGGCTTCAAGCCATCCCGACCCCGGTCATTGAAACGGCCTGCCCTCGGGTTTGAGGTCGAACATTCGGTCACACTTTTGAAGCCTCTTCCAGCGCGCCCCGAAGCTCGATCACCGCGATCAGCTGTGCGTGTATGCAAGGGGGATCTCCCTTTCGTCTAACCGCATCGTCGGTGCGACGCCTAGAATGGCCTCGTCCAACCAGCGCCCCAGGCCGGTAACGCAGGCCCGTTATCGGGTCTGCGAGGCCAGTCGGTCACAGGGAAATCCGCATCGAAAACATCATCGGGTCAGATGCGGCATGTTCGGACGGTGCCGGGTCGGGACCGAAGCCGAGGCTTTGATAGAGCGGGATCGCTTCGACGTGGCGCTTGGCCCCGTCAAGGCGCATCTCGGCGAAATCCATCTCGCGGGCCTTTTGCAGGATCGCCAAGCCGAGCTTGCGCCCGACGCCGAGGCCGCGCGCCACCGAGCGCACATACATCCGGTTCATTTCGCATTGGCGCCCGGCGACGCCGTCGCCCTTGTCGGTCAGCATGACGATGCCGACCGCCGCACCATCGACCCGCGCGATCAAGGCTTCGCCCGTTGGCGGGCCGAAGGTTTCAACGAACCGGTCCAGTTGCCCGGCAATATCCTGATCTTCCATATATTTCCGGATCATCGGGATGTCTTCGGGATAGCGTTCGAAGAAGACGTCGAACAGTTCCATGACCATGTCCTTGGCGGCCGCGACATCCGCCGGGCTTCGGATCGGCACGATCTCGACGGTCTTGGCGCTCGGCCCGCTCATGCCTTGAACACCTCATCCACCTCAACCTGAAGGCCCGTCACCAGCCCGTTGGTCTGCATCGCCATCCCGATCACCGCCAGCAACTCACCATGCTGCGCAGGCGTCATCCCCTTGGCCTTCGCAGCCGCCGTGTGGCTATGGATGCAATACGAACACCCGTTCGCCGTGGATACGGCGATATAGAGCATTTCCTTTGTCAACGGATCCAACGCGCCGGGGGCCATCACAGCGCCGATGCGGTCCCACGTGGCCCGCAAGGTGGCCGGATCATGGGCCAGCGCGCGCCAGAAGTTGTTGATATAATCGGTTCCGCGCGCGGCCCGGATTTCCGCGAAGACGGCGCGGGCCTCAGCGCTGAGTTCATCATCGGACAAAAGCGGAACTGTGCCCATTCAGACCACCGCAAAGCCGTGCGTCGGCACATCCATCGCAGGCATCTGATCAAATCCCGCCACCAGATCGCCACGCACCACGGGCGGTTGATCGGATCGGTGCAATTGCCGTGCGATGCTGCCAATGCAGTTGTGATCGGGGCGCGCGAACCAGATCACCGCCGCCGACCCCGCGCCGACAGCCGTTGACGGTTCTGTGTCGCCTCAATGGTCAGCGGAACCAGAACCTCGGACATGACCCTTTCGGGGGTCTTGCCCTGCAAAATCGCCTCGGCTCCGCGCCCCATGGCCACAACAAAGGCATCCGGTTTTTCGCGCCACATGCGCCACGTCTCGTCAAACGGGGTATTCCATGCCCCGGTCATGCCCAAGGTGCGCATACAGATCACGGCGTGCGCCTCAACCCCAAGGCGCGCCACCTCGAAGCCCGCGCGCCAGATATCGAAGGGTGTTCTCATAATTTCCCCATGACTTGCTGGTTAAAGCCGTAAACCGCGCGGTCGCCACCATAGGGCACCAGATGCACCTCGCGGGTCTGGCCGGGTTCGAACCGCACGGCGGTTCCGGCGGCGATGTCCAGCCGATGCCCGCGCGCCGCGTCCCGGTCGAAGACAAGGCCAGCATTGGTTTCGGCGAAATGGTAGTGGCTGCCGACCTGCACCGGTCTGTCGCCACTATTGGCCACCATCAGCGTGATCGCCACGCGGCCCTCGTTCAACGTGATGTCGCCATCCGCCGTCATGATTTCACCGGGGATCATGCGTCATCTCCATCGGCATCGGCCTTGCGACCAAAGCGCCGTCCGGTGCCCGGTGCGCTGGCGGTGTTGCGCCCCATCACGATGTCCAGCAACTGCTTGCCGAACAGCCCGACAAGTGCGCCAAACAAAAGCAGGAACGCCACGCTGTTGCCACCAAACAGCGCCACAATTGCAGCGGCGGCCATCAGCAGCAAGATAAGCGTCAGCATGTCATATTCGGTCTTTCCGACGGGGATCTCGGCCTGCGCCATCCCCTCCAGCGCCTTTTTCACATGCGGTTCGGCGATCGGCGTCAAGACACCGGCCACAAGGCCCAAGATCAGGTTCCAGAACATCGCGATACTCCTCTTGCGTGATCCTCTTCTACCGGATCGGATGGTGTACTGTCACCAGTTTCGTCCCATCGGGGAACGTCGCCTCGACCTGCACATCGTGGATCATCTCGGCGATGCCGTCCATGCATTGATCCGCACGGACCACCCCGGCGCCCGCCTGCATCAGATCCGATACCGATCGCCCGTCGCGTGCCCCCTCCACCACGTAATCGGTGATCAGCGCGATGGCCTCGGGGTGGTTCAGCTTGACGCCGCGCGCCAATCGGCCACGCGCAACGATGGCGGCCAGACTGATCAGCAGCTTGTCCTTTTCACGGGGGGTCAGGTTCATCTTGGGGTCCTTGTTGTTCTCAAATCTGCCAGACGCGTGGCAGCGGTTGACCGGTCAAAACGGGAATCGCGCGGGCGACTGCCAACCGCAGCGCGTAAGCGTCATGGGCCACGAACCGCGCGGTCAACCGCCCGCCCCACGCCGAGGCCGCAGCGCGCACGCCGCCATCTTTCGGCAGGGCTTGGCGCAACGCATCCCGGCGATCCATGGCATCGGGTGCGATCATGGTCAGGCTGGCAACCGCGCGCGCACCAGCCAGACCCGCCGGACTGCAATGCGCCAGATCGGCATCATTGATCCGCACGGCCTCCAGCATCGCCAAACGGTCACCACGACGGACCACGCGCCTGTCGCGCAAATGCAGTTTCGCCAAGGTTTCCCCCATCGCGGCGCGGCCCATGATGAGCGTTTCCAGCATGACAAGCGTGGCATCCGGCGCCATCTCGACATGCAGATCACGCGACAATGCCGCGCCATCGAACAAGATAAGTTCCTGCGGGAGCCAGTGCAGCACCGCACCCGCCCCAAGGCTCAGCCGGGTGTCAACGCGGCCAACACCGCCCGCGCTGCGATAGGCGCGCTCGGCCGTCTGGGTGGTGCCGACGGCGCGGTCGCCCGCCCCCAGATCCAGCGCATAGCTCAACCGGTCACCCCCGGTGATGCCACCGGCCGTGTTCAGGAATACCACCTCGGGTGCGCGGCCATGCATCTTGGGCAGCATCGCCTTGGCCGCCCCCGCCTGCGCCAGATCGGTCAGCCGCCCACCGGCAAACGCAACCGCAGCGCGCCCATGGACGCGCTGCAGGTGGGGGGAAGGGGAAACCACATCAAACATCGCGATAACCCTATGCAGCGCCGTTGCACCGATGCAAGGCGGCGGCTGGGCCGCCATGGCAATCGGGCAAGGTTTGCCCAAAAAGCAGGCAATTGCGCTTAGGGCCCGATCGACGCATCGCAGTTCGCGGCGGCTTTTTCACCACCACACCGCCGCCGCCCGCATCACGCAAGGCGGTCTGTGCAAACCTCCGTCTTGTTCCACGGCCCCCAAGCGTGTAGCCAAACCGCCATGACAGATACGCTCACCATCCGCCGCCCCGACGACTGGCACCTGCATCTGCGCGATGGCGCGATGATGCGCGCCGTCCTGCCCGAAACCGCCCGCCATTTCGCGCGCGCCATCATCATGCCCAATCTGGTGCCGCCGGTGGTGACATCTGCCGATGCGCTGGCCTATCGCGACAGGATCACGGCGGCAGTGCCCGCCGACATGTCGTTCACGCCGCTGATGACGCTTTATCTGACCGAAACAACCGATCCCGATGATGTCGCGGCCGCCCATGCCAGCGGCTTGATCCACGCAGTCAAGCTTTACCCGGCGGGGGCCACCACCAATTCCGCATCCGGTGTGCGCGACTTCGCCAAGGTCCAGCCGGTGCTGGAACGCATGGCCGAGATTGGCCTTCCCCTGTGTCTGCATGGCGAGGTGACGACCGCGGATGTCGATATCTTCGACCGCGAACAGGTGTTTCTGGAGACGGTGCTGCACCCGCTGCGCGACCGCCTGCCCGGCCTCAAGGTGACGTTGGAGCACGTCACCACGTCACACGGTGTCGATTACATCACGCAGGCCGATGGCGATATCGCGGGGACGATCACCACGCATCACCTGATGATCAACCGCAACCATATTCTGGCGGGGGGCATCAGGCCCCATTACTACTGTCTGCCCGTCGCCAAACGCGCCACCCATCAACAGGCGTTGATCGCGGCAGCCACCTCTGGCAACCCGCGCTTCTTTCTGGGAACGGATTCGGCCCCACATACGGACCCGAACAAGGAAACCGCCTGCGGCTGCGCCGGTTGCTTCACTGCCACCAACACGCTGTCGTGCCTTGCCCACGTCTTTGAAGCGGCCGGAGCCTTGGACAGGCTGGAGGGGTTCACATCCCTGTTTGGCCCCGCGCGTTATGACCTGTCGCCCAACGCCGACACCATCACCTTGACCAAGGGCGTCACGCCCGTGCCCTACCCCGCGAAAATCGCCACCGGCGAAGGCCCCGTCACGGTCTTTGACCCCGGCCATCCGCTTTACTGGCGCGTGTCCTGACCTTCGCCGCATCCCGCATTTACCCGCCGGAGGCATCCCCGGCCTGCCACGAGTGACCTGCCATGATACCAGCCAGCTACCCCGACGCCGCCACCATGGCCCAGATGACCGCGCGCATGCTGCTGGACATCAAGGCCGTCCACTTCAACGCGACAGATCCGTTCACCCATTCGTCAGGTAAGCAAGCGCCCACCTATATCGACTGCCGCAAGCTCATCTCGTATCCGCGCATCCGCTCCACCTTGATGGATTTCATGACCTGCACCGTCATGCGCAGTGCCGGACTTGAGGCGTTCGACAACATTGCGGGCGGCGAGACCGCCGGCATTCCCTTTGCCGCGCTGGTCGCCGAACGCATGGCACTGCCGATGACCTATGTGCGCAAGAAGCCCAAGGGTTATGGCCGCGATGCCCAGATCGAGGGCCAGATGAACACAGGCGACCGGGTGCTGCTGGTCGAGGATCTGACAACCGATGGCGGATCGAAACTGAACTTCGTCGACGCGATCCGGAAAACCGGGGCGACCTGCGGACATACCGCCGTGATCTTCTTCTACGACATCTTTGCAGACACCATTCCCACCCTGTCCGCGCATGGCGTAACGCTGCACTACCTGTGCACATGGGCCGATGTCGTCACCGAGGCGCGCCGCGCCGGGGACTTCGACGAAGACACCCTGCAGTCGGTCGAGCGATTCTTGGCCGACCCCGAAGGCTGGCGCGCCGCGCGCGCTGACAGCTAGAGGGTCTAGCAGGCGCAGATCGGTCCGCTCCGCGCCGATCCCACAACTTGACCGCGCGGCCGTCTTTGCCGCATCATGTTGCGGAAAACTTACCCACAGGATATCCAGATTGACCGCGGCGCAGGCGGTCCTGTAGGCCCTGTTGCACGCCACGCGGGTCGGGGCCAATCAAGAACCACAGGGGGCGCGGCAGATGAACGACCAGGCACCATTCCCGGCGCGACCCGCCGATACGCCGCCCGAACTTCCGCATAACGTCGAGGCCGAACAGCAGTTGCTGGGCGCCATCTTGTCATCCAACGACGTGTTGGACCGGGTCGATGATCTGGTCAAACCCGCGCATTTCCACGACCCGATCCACCGTGAAATCTTCACCATGGCGGCGGCGCGTATCGCCAAGGGTCTGCAGACCGACGCCACGACGCTGAAGAACTTCGTCGCCGAAATACCGGGGTTGGCCGAACTTGGCGGCGCGGAATACCTGCTGCGGCTGCAACTTTCCGCAATCGCCACATCGGCGGCGCGGGACTATGCGCAACTGATCCATGACCTTGCGTTGCGGCGCGAACTGATCGATCTGGGCAAGTCCATCGCCGATCGCGCGACCCGCATGGCCGAAGACAAAAGCCCCGATGACCAGATCGTCGAGGCCGAAGCCGAGCTGTTCGAACTTGCATCGTCAGGCACCGTTTCCAAGGGCTTTCAAAGCTTCCTGCGGGCGCTGACCGATGCCGTCCAGATGGCGAATGCCGCCTATAATCGCGGCGGCGGGCTGGCGGGTCTGTCGACCGGTCTGACCGACATGGACAAGATGCTGGGCGGATTGCACAGCTCGGACCTGTTGATCCTTGCGGGCCGTCCGTCAATGGGCAAGACCTCGCTTGCCACCAATATCGCGTTCAACGTGGCCAAGGCGTGGAAACGCGGGCGCAAGCAAGACGGCTCGGAGGGGACGGTCGATGGGGGCGTCGTGGGCTTCTTCAGCCTCGAGATGTCGGCCGCGCAGCTGGCACAGCGGGTCTTGTCCGAGGCCGCCGAGGTACCATCGGAGCTGATCCGCAAGGGCGACCTGAACGAGCAGGAATTCCAGCGCTATATGCTTGCCGCACAGGATCTGGAACGCTGCCCGCTTTATATCGATGATACGCCCGCCCTGCCTATCAGTCAGGTCGCCGCCCGTGCACGGCGGCTCAAACGGTCGCCAGCCGGTCTTGACCTCCTGATCGTGGACTACCTGCAGCTGCTGCGCGGGTCGGGAAAATCCGAAAACCGCGTCAATGAGGTGTCGGAAATTACCCAAGGCTTGAAGGCAATCGCAAAGGAATTGAACATTCCCGTCATCGCCCTGTCGCAGCTTTCGCGTCAAGTGGAGAGCCGCGAGGACAAACGCCCGCAACTGAGCGACCTGCGCGAGTCCGGTTCGATCGAGCAAGACGCCGACGTGGTGATGTTCGTCTATCGCGGCGAATACTACAAAGAGCGCGAAAAACCGGCCGAGGACAATCTGGAGGCCATGACGAAGTGGCAGCAGGACATGGAAAGCCTGCATGGCAAGGCCGAGGTCATCATCGGCAAGCAACGTCACGGTCCGGTGGGATCGATCGAGCTGAGCTTTGAGGGGCGTTTCACGCGCTTTGGCAATCTGGTCAAGCCATGGCAGGCGGGCGCCAGCCAAGACTATTGAGCACATCCCCGGCTGGCGTGGCGATAAGGGTTCAATGCCTCCGGCGGGGATATTTTCGACCAGAAGAAGGCCCCGGCATCGGTTCCCCAAATGGTCCGTGATCCGGCGCGACCGCAGGCTGTGGTGCCGCTTGGCGGGTGCAATGCTGAATGGCGCGGCGCCTCCGCCCCTTGACCAAGCCCCCACAACACAAGACAGAGAGGCCATGGGAACCGGCACACTGCATATCGATCTGGACGCGCTTGTCTGCAACTGGCGGGCGCTGGACGCCATGAGCGCGGCGGAAACCGGCGCGGTGGTCAAGGCGGACGGCTATGGTCTGGGGGCCAGTCGCGTCGCGAAAGCCCTTGCAGCGGCGGGCGCGCGACGGTTTTTCGTCGCGGTCGCCGAGGAAGGCGCGATATTGCGGGCCGCGCTTGGCCCCGGCCCAGAAATCAACGTGTTTTCCGGCCACATGGAGGGCGACACCACACTGTTGCATGCCCATGCCCTGACACCGATGCTGAATTCGGCCGCACAGGACGCGCGCCATACCGCCTTGTTGCCGGGGCACCCGTATGGCGTGCAATTGGATACCGGCATGAACCGATTGGGTATGGAACCTGCTGACTGGGCGGCGGGCCGCGCCGCATTGGAGGCCGGTCCACTCAGTCTTGTGATGAGCCATCTGGCCTGTGCCGATGACCCGGATCATCCTCAGAACGCGGCGCAACTGGCGCAATTCACGGCCATGACGGCGGGCGTCACCGTGCCCCGGTCACTGGCGGCCACGGGCGGCATCTTGCTGGGCGGCAGCTATCATTTCGACCTGACGCGTCCGGGCATCGGGATGTATGGCGGCGACCCTTTTGCCGCGGCCCGCCCCGTTGTGCGATTGTCCCTTCCCGTGGTGCAGGTGCGCGCGCTGAGTGTCGGTGAAACGGTGGGCTACGCAGCCGCATTCACCGCCACACGCCCGACACGGATCGCCACGGTTTCAGCGGGCTACGCCGATGGGCTTTTGCGTGCGCTGAGCAATGGCGCGCAGATGTGGGCGGGCGATACGCCCTGTCCGCTGGCCGGTCGGGTGTCAATGGACCTGCTGACCGTGGACGTGACGGACCTGCCTGACCCGCCAACGGCGCTTGACATCCTCGGCCCGCGGCAGACCGTCGATCAGCTTGCCACGGCAGCGGGCACAATCGGGTATGAAATCCTGACCTCGCTGGGGCCGCGATACGCGCGGCAGGTGGCGGGCGCATGATCCTGATTACCGCGCCACTTGCCGCCATCGGAAGCACCACGTTGTCGGCGCTTGCGTTGATCGGGCGGATGGGGATCTTTGTGGGGCAGATCCTGTCCCATCTGGTGCGCCCCCCCTTCTACGTGCGCGAATTCGGGCAGGCGTTGGTGCAAATCGGCTGGCTGTCGCTGCCGGTGGTCGGATTGACCGCGCTTTTTACCGGCGGGGCGCTGGCCTTGCAGATCTATGCTGGCGGCAGCCGCTTCAACGCCGAGGCGGTGGTGCCATCAATCGTGGCCATCGGCATGGTGCGGGAACTTGGCCCGGTTTTGGGTGGCCTGATGGTCGCGGGGCGCGTCGCCGCCGCGATTGCCGCCGAAATCGGCACCATGAAGGTGACCGAACAAATCGACGCACTGACCACATTGTCCACCAACCCGATGAAATACCTGACCGTTCCGCGTGTGCTGGCCGCAAC
>Ga0075467_10003253_pt1 | contig 12541 bp, 10 predicted proteins | sample DEB08_DNA_9_FD_75067 | JGI IMG/M metagenome (GOLD analysis project Ga0075467, IMG submission 75067) | Aqueous microbial communities from the Delaware River and Bay under freshwater to marine salinity gradient to study organic matter... | ecosystem: Environmental > Aquatic > Marine > Coastal ...
ACGGCCAAGACTGGATCGCAGGCGATTATTCCATCGCAGACATCGCAATTGCACCATGGCTGCGCGCACTGGACTTTTACGGCGTGAAAGAACTGATTGGTTGGGAGGATCACAAGAACCTCGTGGCCTATCTGGACCGGTTCACCGCCCGCCCTGCGGTGCAAAAGGGACTGGTGATCCCGCCAAGGGACTGAATGCACGGGGCGGGTGCCGGTATGACCGGCAATACGCCGTGCCAGATACGCAAGAACATTGTCTTGGGTCATGGTGCTGTCGCCGGTAGAAAAGCGCCGCCCGCGACAGCGCCGCTAGATCAGTGGTAAACGCAGTTCTGGCTCGTCGAATATTCCATGATCTCATCCTTCAGGACATGAACCCCCGGTCCCCGCACCGGTTCATTATCTGGATGGTGCGATCATGGAATATTCTTCGTGCAAAAGCACTTCCGTCAGAAAACTACGGGGCTCATATGGCAGCAGCACGTAGCTGGGCCTTGGCCTTCGATCCCAGAATTGGGATCCTTGTCAGAATTTTTCCTCCCAAACCAGCAGCGCAGCTGACTTAAATCAATTCTATCAAATTAACACATGCTCATGTGTGAATGGATTCTACGAGTTACGGAATCAAAATTTGATGTTGTTGAGAACCAGGAGGAAACAAAATGGCAACCCCAATCAACCCAAGTGACGTGGTGGATTTCGACGTTCCGCTGAATACAAGTCCAAAGTATTCCGCGACGCACATTTTCAGCACGGCAGATATTACCGCTACATATGACGGACAAACCGAGGGCGACGACGGCGCGACCTTTATCGACTTCAGCGGTGCGAGCGGTACCAAGAATGCGGACGGGGTCACGCTCTATCCGATCGACAGTGAGTTCGGGTTCATCGTCACCGACTTTCTGGGGGCCGAGGACAAGACTATTGATGGCCTTTATACCGAAGGCTGGGCTGGCGATCTGATGATTGCAGGCGAGCAGGCCGGATTGGTCATTTCGGATTCGCCAACCGATCTGTTCAAGACGCCAGCGGTGCTGGGCACATGGCTGACGGGACTGGGCAGCAACACCGTCAAAGCATCGACTGAACACTATTCGGTCATGCAACAGGTATTGTCCGACCAACAATATCCCGGCGACGAAAGTGCGGTTTATCCGTTGGATGATGACCTGATCCTGCTAAGCCAGAATGCGGCCTATAATGGCCAGTATGTCCGTGAGCTTTTGGATGGAACGGCAGTCTACGATGGTGCAGCGGTTATCGTAACAGACGTAAATCTGGACGGGGTTGTCGATTTAAAGGATTTGCTGAACCCCAACGAAAGCACGATCAGCTATGATATTGCGTATGGCGATGACTATTCAGTCACCATGAAGGACGATGGAAAGTTGCTTTTCCGTTGGGGCAACGCGGTCAAGCGGCCAAATGATGTGCGCGTCGAGGCAGAATTGCCTTTGCCACCAGAGTGGGATGCGATTGATACCGATACCGGTCTCAAAGCGCTCTACAAGATCACAGCAGCCGAGTTGGTCGTACATCACACGATCACCAACAACCCCAATGACCAGATCCGCCCCGAGGATTTTGAGAACGAGTCTGCAATCGGCACCTTGCCCACCTATGAGGTAATCGAGAACTACAACGGAGAGGCCGGGCGCACAGTCTGGGCGTCCACGGATGACTATTATGCGGGCGATGGCACGCTTTATCCGGCAGGTACGATCCTGCGCGACACGGCACTTGCAGAAGCGGTCGAGGGGTCGATCCTTGATTTGATCGGTGGCCTATCCGAAGACCTTGAACTGGGCTTTACGAACGCCTGGTACACCACAATGGATCGTGAGCCGTTCGAGCCTGATCTGACCGCAGATGGCAGCGACTATGAGACCGGACCGCGTTGGCGCTTGTTGCCGGACAAATACGGTCAGGATTTGCCAAGCGTGGTAATCCCCATTGATCCAAGTGATCCCTTGCCCGTCACCAGCGGTGAGGAGAAATACGAGGTCGGTGCAGAAACGCAAACCGTGATCAACCTGCTGGATTGGGAAACACCGATTTCACCGCTCGAGATCAGCGCAGGGTGGCAGAACAATACAGGTTCTGTATCTGTAAATGGCCTGAACATGACCGACAACTTTGATGTTGCGGTCTACATCAAAGGGGACATCAAACCGGCCACGATCTACAGCGCCGAAGTGCTTTTGGATTACGAAGAGATCCAGCTGTATGCGGCAGGAACGGATGTAACCGGCACCGCAGCCGACGACTACCTTGTCGGCATTGGCAGCAACAACTTTACAGGTGGCGCGGGCGATGACCTGTTTGTCTTATCTTATGGCACCTCCGAAACAGATGTAGTGACGGCAAGTGTCGTCACGGACTTTGAAGTCGGCGTCGACAAATTGGGCCTTATCGGGTTCGACGCGCTTGCCGGTTTTGATGTTGATCTGCTGGAATCGCGGGCATTGATCACGCAAGCTGTCTCTGGCGATGACCTGACTGTGTCGGTTAACGGCGAACTGGTTGCAACGCTGACCGGTGTGGCCGCAAGCTTGGGCATTACCGACGGCATTGTGGACCCCGGTGAAGGGCTGGACCTGCTGGAAAGCTTTCTGATCACAAATCCGGGTATTGGGGGCGACATGCCACCGATTGTAGACCCCGGTGAAGACCCTGACGAGCCACCTGTCGAAAACATCATTGTCGGCACCGCAGAAGGAGAAGTCCTGACTGGAACAGACGACAACGACATCATCACTGGCCTTGCCGGGAATGACTATCTTTATGGTCTAATTGGCGATGACGTGTTGAGTGGCGGTGAAGGTATTGACCGGCTCTATGGCGGTGAGGGCGAGGACACGTTTGTCTTTGCGACCGGCACAAAGCTGGACATCGTCTATGACTTCACAGACGGGACCGACAAAATCCAGCTTGATGGGATGACCTATATGGACCTGTTGATCACAGCACATCGGGGCAACGGAACAGTCATCGATTTTGGCAGCGACCGCATGATCCTGCGAAATGTTGATGTGGCAGATCTGAACGCTGACGATTTTGTCTATGACGACGGCATGATGCTGGCGTGATAGTCTCGTTCTCCAAAAAAACCCATTCAAAAGGAAACAGAATGACCCATTCAAAGAAAATTGTGACCTGCTTGCTGGTCTCGGTCGCGTTGGCCGGGTGCAGCAGCAACGATGACGTCGTCACAGGAAACTACACATCCTTTGCCGAGATTGATGCAGACGCAACGGCGATGCAATCAAAGTATACAGACGCAAACGGTGATCTGTTGGCTGGAGTCGTCCGGGCAAGCCCGTCCGATATCCCGGCATCAGGTACGGCCACCTATAACGGCTTTGTTGGCGGGGACGTCGCTGGCAGCGATCTGGTTGGAGAACTGACCGTCGAAGCAGACATTGGCGCCAGTACGTTGACCAGCACCGCAACAGGATTCTTCCACGAAACCGATGGTGCGTACTCCGGCACGCTAAGCGGGAACGGTATCTTGACGACGACATCACCTATGGGTGTGCCGCAGGTCTCGACCAGTCTGGATGGCACGTTGTCAAACGGTGGAACCGACTACACCACAGCCATCGCGCTTGAAGGTGATCTGGTGTCAGACGGAACCGATCCTGCTGGTGCCATGGCTGGCGTAGCTGACGGATTTGTCGGCTCGGACTTCTTTACCGGCGTGTTTGTTGCCGAGAAGTAACCCCCCCATAACGAACCAGACCAACAGATACCGGCGCAGTCCCCTGCGCCGGTATTTTTATTGTGGCAAAGACGCGTCAGGCCGCCTTCGATTTTAGAACACCGAACGCAGGCTGATAAAGACGGCAGCATCCTGACGGTCATAAAGTGCAATGTTCGAATTCACACGCGTTGCCGAGAGGGTCAGTTGCGGCGCAAACCCGTAATATTCAAGCGTGTCAAAGCCAAAAGTGACGCCACCTTGAAGCCGCAAATCACGGCGGCCATCTGTTGAAAAAACAGATCGGTCATAGAGGCGCTGTTCAACGCCAAGACTGAACTTGACGCTTACAGCACCGGCAATTGGACGCGCCATCCCATAGCTGAGGCCAACAAGGCCCGCCTTGTGATCAACTTCAACTGCGTCAGCGCTTGTATGGCGCAGCCCGGCAGACAAGGTTAGCGTGCCGCCGTCAGGCGCCGTCCAAAGCCTTGCGGCATTCAAGCGCAAGATCGTCGCGGAGCGCGCGTCGAGATCAAGCCGCGCCTGATCCTCGATCGAGAAAGACAACGTCGTCGCAGATGTTTTTCGCTGCGACCACGCAGCCGTCAGACCGACTCTTGCGTAGTTGCTCAGCGGCTCCCCACCGTACCAGTTCCGCCCCAGCGAAATATCACCACGCAATGCAGGCGATGCGCCCGGCGCATGCAATATCTGACCATATTGCAATTCAACGGCGGCATAATCATAGTCGCTGCCCGTCACGTCAGGTGCGGAGCGCTTGGCATCGCTCGACAAGGTAACATCGCGGTAGGTGCCACTAAAGGTGAACGACGCGGGTCGGCCATTCACACCGTCGAACCTGTAGCGCGCTGTGCCGCCCACAATTGACAATATCCCCGACAGCGAGCGTGCAACAGCATTGAGCGTAAAAGGCAGGCCGCCAATGTCAATGGTGTCTTCGGAACTGCCGTTGTTTACATTCGACGACGGGGCGACGCTGAACTGGAACGAAAAGCGCCAAGGATTGTCAGCGCGCAATTGACGGAAACTGCGCACAGTTTGCGCCTTGAGTTCGGGGGTCGGTGCATTCTGTGCAGCTCGGCGCAACCAGAACTGCGCAACGACAGGCCGGTCAAGATCATTCCCTGTGCGCGCCATTTCCATTGCTGCGCCAAATTTCTGCTCGGGTGTAGCTGCTGACTGCCATGCCTTGCGGGCGTAATCCTGCGCGCCGGTCAGATCATTCGATGCCCTCCGGATACGGGACAGGATGATCAGCGCCATTGCATCGCCGGGGTCACTGGCAAGGAGCGCCTGCGCGACCGTTTCGGCGGATGTTATCTTGCCCTGAGAAACCAGTTTAAACGCCAAAATTCGCTGTTCTTCAGTCGAGGAGGCCGTTTGCCCACTTGCCGTCCCAAACGGCAACGCCGACACCATCAACGCAGCCGCCAAAACACGGCTACCGCGCCCTAGGCGCTCTTTCGGGGTTCTTCGTTTGATTGCAATTCTATCCATGTGCTCAATTGAGCAGACAGAATCTTTGATCCCTTGATTTTGCTCAATCTGCACAATGCTGCGCTTGCTAAATTGAAGTGGACCCAACAACTCATCAGGAGAACAACCATGTCCTATCAAGATTATTTGCCAGCAAACTGGATTCGGCACCGCAAGAACGAAGAGCATCCGCTGGTCTCGCTTCGCAAGGAAGTAGACAGCCTGTTTGACGACTTTGGCAACGGTTTTTTTAGCAGTGGCAATGACGTGAGCGTTCGTTCGAACGTCAGCGAAACAGACAAGGAATTCAGCGTCACAGCCGAATTGCCCGGCATGACGGAAGCAGATGTCGATGTGTCCGTGACAGGCGACCGCATCGTCATCAAAGGCGAAAAGAAGTCCGAAAAAGAAGAACGCAGTGACGAAAAGGGCCGCGAGTTCCACCGCATCGAGCGCACATCAGGATCATTCCAACGCGTGATGACGCTGCCCTTCGCGATTGATGCAGACAAGGTCGAAGCCGTGGTCAAAAACGGAGTTCTGACAGTCACGATCCCGAAACCGCCAGAAGCTGTCGAGAATACCAAGAAGATCAAAGTGGCGCATGCCAAATAACGCGGCGGCGGCTCTGCTTGCGAAAGCAGAACCGCCAACAGCCGTTTTGCAATCATATCATTCAGGAGTGCCCCCATGATTGGAAAAATCCTCTTGGCCTATGACGGATCAGACAATGGCCGACGTGCAGTAAGCGTCGCGGCTGAGCTGTCTGCGAAACTGCAGGCGGACCTGTGCATTGTGCATGTTCTTATGCATGGACGCCCTGCTGAGGAACTTGTGCGGATGGCCGAAGTCGAGCATCTGGTTCAGCAGGCAGAACAGACCTTGTCGCCAAGTGCAGCAGTTGCAAACGGCAGGCCGTATCACTGGCTGGAGCAACGCGAAACCGATGGCCAATCCGCACGTGTCATCTCTGCTTTCGGTGATCTGCTGGTTGCCTATGCCAAAGACACCAGTCAGGATTTAGGTGCGCAGGTCATCAAGACTGCGGTGCGCATGGGGGATTATGCCGACAAGATACTGGAGGCGGCAGACGAGATGGACGTCGATATGATCGTCTTGGGGTCGCGCGGTTTGGGCATGATACGAGGGACCGTTTTGGGCAGTGTGTCACAGAAAGTGTTGCACCACGCCAAGCAGACCGTGGTCGCTGTCAAGTGAGCGTCTGACCGGCGCGAAACGTTTGATCGCGCCGGTTGCCACTGCGCCAGTCGCCGTGAGTTTTAGCGAACGTTCCAGACCGAACAGAGTTCTGCAATGCAGGTTTCGGGCACGTTAAAATACCGTGCCATTTCCCCATCCGAGAGGCCAAGATCTGCAAAGACCGTGAGGCTGGCCTGTGGTGTCGGCCCGAGCGCTGCGCAATGTTGCTGCAACCTACAAGGTAAGTTTGCGCGCACGGACGGAGATGCTGTTCGCGGAGTTGCATCGCCTGATTTCAACTTCTCTAGATGGACATACTTTCGACGATCCATTCGGTGCCTCCCAAACGCCAATAACCTTTGCCAAGACTTGCAGACGGAATGGAGCTGCGATTGATCAGAATCAATGCCGTCTAGGTCTTGACCAACTGCGGCGTGAATCCGCTGACGCTTCGGCGGTCGAGGCGCTGTGCAAAGGAAGCATATTCTGTGTGGCGGCGTTCATTTCCTCACTTCCCTATAAAGACCTCTAGATTGTGGGTCTTAAGAGTGATCAGGTCATCACCTCGCCTCGAACACCTGCGCCATATACCGCGTGGCGATCAGATCATGTTCTTTAGTCGTGCGATCTTTGCGCCCGTAATACAGGAATGGGGCCAGTGCAGTTATGTGTTTCGCGCCGTAGTCCCGCAATGTGCCAATGAGGATTAGCAACTGACAAAGCTTGTTATGAACGCTGGGGTTAGCGTTTTCAAACAAGCTTTGAATGACACCGACATGATGTCCTTGGACAGAACGCAACGGGCGTATCTCGAAGTCAAAAGAACCAACGTCCGTAACAACCCAGCGAATACTCCAGCGCCTGATCCGCACTGACACATATCAATTTCACAAACGTCCCCCATGATAGAGTGCTGTCGCGCGGCGCGCCTTCTTTTCACCCAATCAATGAGGACTGTTGAGAGCATGGACCAGATTAAATCCGGAAAACCAGGCACAGAGGTGGCGTTGGCGCCGCCCCGTTTATCGGTTGCAAAGGACATGGGAGGCACGCATTCCAACCACAACCTTGACCGGGCGATCCGAGCTGCGGTCGCGCGTATGAGCGGTGGGATATCACCTCACGCCGTGACACAAGCCTGGACCGACTGGGCACTGCATCTCAGCAGGTCGCCGGGCCGCCAGATGCAACTGGCCGAACACGCCCACCTCAACATGTTGAAAATAATGGGCTACTCTGGCAATGCGCTTGTCAGCAAGGACAGCCCGGAGCCGTTCAAGCCCAAGGACTATGATCATCGGTTTCAGGATCCATCATGGCGCAAAGCACCATTTTGCATTTGGCAGCAGAGCTTTCTGGCTATGCAGGATTGGTGGGATCAGGCAACCGAAAATATGCGCGGTCTACAGAAACAAGACGCCGAACGAACCCGTTTCCAAATGCGTCAACTGCTCGATCTCGCTTCGCCCTCGAACCTGCCTTGGATGAACCCGGAAATCCTGACCGAGACTACCAAAACAGGTGGCAAAAACCTGCGCGACGGGGCCGCACATTTCAGCGAGGACGTGATCCAGACGCTGACCCAGACCCGTAAACCCGCGCCCGAAGGGTACCAGATCGGCGTTGATCTGGCCTGTACACCGGGCGAGGTGGTGTTTCGCAACGATCTGTTCGAATTGATCCAATACGCACCGCAAACCGACAAGGTGCACGCAGAGCCGGTGCTGTTCGTCCCTGCATGGATAATGAAATATTACATCCTTGATCTGTCGCCGCACAATTCGATGGTCAACTATCTTTTGCAGCAAGGATTCACAGTTTTTATGATTTCGTGGATTAACCCCGGTGCGGACAAGTCGGACCTGTCGCTGGAGGATTACCGCAAACGCGGGCTGCTGGCCGCGCTTGAGGCGATCAACGCGATTGTGCCGGGCCGCAAAGTACACGCCAACGGCTATTGTCTGGGTGGCACTTTGCTGGCCATTGCAGCCGCGACCATGGCGCGTGACGGGGATGACCGGTTGGCTTCGATCACGCTGATGGCCGCACAGGTTGATTTCGCCGAAGCCGGTGAGCTTTTGTTGTTTGTTGATGAAAGTCAGGTGGCTTTTGTCGAGGACATGATGTGGGAACAAGGCTACCTGGACCGGCCACAGATGGCACGGACATTTGCGACGATCCGCGCCGAAGACCTGATATATACCCGCGCGGTGAACCGCTATTTTCTGGGCAAAGACGATTTACCAACAGATATCGGTGTCTGGAATGGCGATACAACACGGATGCCCGCAAGGATGCATTCGGAATATCTGCGGGGCCTGTTCCTCGAAAACCGGCTGACAGCAGGGCGCTTCGCGGTCGAGGGCCGGGTGATCGCGCTCAAGGATATCTCAACCCCGATGTTCGTCGTCGCGACAGAAACCGACCACATCGCGCCGTGGCAGTCGGTCTATAAGACCAAGCTTTTCACCGATTGCGATCTGAGCTTTGTTCTCACCAAAGGCGGGCATAACGGCGGTATCTTGAGCGAGCCGGGGCATCCGTCCAGACATTACACCATCTCGCACCGTGCCGCTGGCGCGCATTACGTCGGGCCGGATCAGTGGCGAGCCGGGCAAAATACAATTCCCGGATCGTGGTGGCCTGATTATGCAAAATGGCTGGATAGACAAAGCAGCACTCAAGTGCCACCCCACGAGATGGGAGACGCGAAAGCGGGTTATCCATCGCTATGCCCCGCGCCAGGAACTTATATCCATCAGATTTAGCGCGGGCCGGCGGTCTGGTTCACACCGTTACCGGTTTTGGAAACGAGGTCCAGCTTTTGCGCCAGAAGCATTCGCCGCAGACAGCCGCTCGATCAGGGCGCTGTGTCTGGTTATGCACCAAATCCCTTGCGCCAATCCCACAATTGCCACAACGCAATGCCCCTTGGGATCGCCAAAACCGCCCGCACAGAGCTTTCGGAATAACAAAGGCCAGAATTGATACTGATCAATAGGCGCAGGGTGGCGGTGTGGGATGTTTATCGAAATGCATTCACCTGGAGAAACCCCATGACGCGCACTTTAACATTCGCTGTAGCCGTTGCTCTTTCTTTAACCGCAGCCTGTACCCCGGGAGACTATGGCCCGCGTGAGACAACGGGTGGCCTGACCGGTGCGGTGCTGGGTGGACTGATCGGAGCGCAATTTGGTCGCGGCGACGGTAACCTTATGGCGACGGGTGCCGGTGTCCTGATCGGTAGCCTCATCGGAAGCGAGATCGGGCGGTCCATGGACGATGTCGACCGAGTGCGCGCCAATGAAGCCATAAGGTTGGCACATCAGGCAGAGATTGGCGAAACGATCCGCTGGAACAACCCACAGAGCGGCAATTTTGGGACTGTCATACCAGTCCGCGATGGCGTGACGGCCTCGGGGCGCTATTGCCGCGAATACCAGCAGACCATCACCATCGGTGGGCAGCGCGCAATCGGAACCGGGATCGCCTGTCGTCAGCCCAACGGCACATGGCAGATTGTCAGTTAATAACGCTTGGCTGCGCTGCGCAAAAGCATGCCCCCTGCACAAACACACTTGAGGATGGATTCTATGGATACCGAAAAATACCGGACAAAGATTGAAACACGTCTCGCAGATCTGCAAAACCGTCTGGAACACGTCGAGACGGCGCTAGACGAGCCGACAGACAAAGACCTTGAGGATCAGGCCATCGAGCTGGAAGACGATGAGGTGTTAGAGGCTGTTGGCCGTGCAGGTCTGGCAGAAATCCGGCTTCTGAATGAAGCGCTACAGCGTATCTCGGCGGGTTCTTATGGGGAATGTAAATCGTGCGGGGAAAGCATCTCTGAAGCCCGACTTGATGCGGTTCCGTATGCTGTGGTTTGCCGTGAATGCGCCGGAGCGGGGGCCGCGTAACGCAAACAAGAAGCGCTGTGTAAGGCATAGCGTCAACTCGCTTCTTTATGACGTACCGGACGTTGCCATGGGGCGGAATGCGCGTACGACAGCCATTCCTATGACCCTACCGCGAGATGCGTTTTAAGCGCACCTATCGCAGCTTTGAAGTTAACGGGCTGTTGTTAAATCTATCCGCATAACGACGCCCGATGCTGTTGCTAGCGCATCTTTGCGAATGGAGCACCACATCTCGCAGGTCAGACATCAAAGCGGAATTAAAGAACGGCTGGGCCGATCTGGCAGACGGTTTGACCCGTCGAATGCGATTGGATCACTAACTTGCTGCAATCAAATTGATTCCAATCAATGGGGCCCTCGCCAATTGCATCATGATGAAGGAAACAACAAATGGAGTCGGCGAAATGGAGAGAAGCACCGTATTGGTCGTCATCGACAAAGACTGCAGCGATGCCTCGCTAAAGGGATACATCAACTCAATCCCCGAAGCCGGTGTACATCTGTCGTTTCTCGTCGTTGGAACTGCGGCCCCTCTGCCGGTCTGGGCATACGGGTCGGCGCCTTACGGACCGGTTGTTTTCCCTGAAGACTGGCACCAACAATATCAAGCCACGGGAAAGGCTGTTACCGAAAAGGCAGAATATGTCGAACAGACGCTCTTGCGGGCCAAAGCCGAAGGCGATGTCCGCTCGGTCTTTTGCGAACCCGTCGCGCTGGACGAAGCCGTAGCAGCGCATGCGACGCTATCTGATCTGGTGTTCCTTGATCCCGCATTATCAATGTCCGAACGCCTCTTTGAGGCTGCGTTATTCGGCGTGCTTTTCCAATCCCCGGTCGGTGTTGTTCTCAACAGCAGCGAGATTTCCCCAGTATTGGCGACAAAACATCCTTTTGTCGCGTGGGACGAAAGCCAGCCAGCAGTTCGAGCCGTGCATCGCGCCCTGCCGATCCTCAAACAGGCCGAAAAAGTGACTATTGCTGTGTTCGACCCGGATACTGACAGCGGCTCCAATGGCGGTAACCCCGGCTCAGACCTTGCCACTTGGCTCAGCAGGCACGGCTGCAACGTTACGGTGCAGCAATACCCCAGTGGCGACAGGGAAATCGGCACATGTATTCAGGACAAAGCCACCGAGACAGGCGCCGATCTGATTATCATGGGCGCCTATTCCCATTCGCGGTTCCGAGAGCAGCTATTAGGGGGCACAACACAGACCCTCATTGAACAGACACGGCATCGCGTCTTGCTGGCCCACTAGGCTTGCGATGTTCTCAGGTTGATCATGCCGATTGCGATTGACTACAGCTTTGGCCGAAATACAACCGGCCAAAGGCCGTTATCGCGTTGAACTGTTGGTTCTAGGTCAAGATGTTAAACTCGCTGCCCGCACATTCGATGCCCAATATATTATCCAACGCGGTTGTGAACGCGTGGATGACCACGGCCTTGCATTACGCAAGGGCCGCGGCACACCTGCATTCAATGCCTACATGCCCATATCAAAAGCATTCGGAACATGAGGCTTTTCCGGCTCTGGCAGCTCTGTCATCGTCGCCTCTGTCAACAGCAGAACGCTGGCAACAGATACCGCATTTTCCAGCGCCACGCGTACAACCTTCGTCGGGTCGACGATACCTTCCTTGATCAAATCGACGTAAGTATTACGGGCAGCGTCAAAGCCGATGGCACCTTTGCTGCCCAGCATCCGCGCGACGACAACCCCACCATCAACAGAGGAGTTCTCGGCGATCTGACGCGTCGGCGCACTGAGCGCGCGGCGCAAAATCTCAAGGCCTGTCCGTTCATCGCCAGTGGTCTTTGCCTCTTCTGCTGCGATGACATTTGTACAGCGCAGCAAGGCCAACCCACCCCCCGGAACAACGCCCTCCTGAATGGCGGCCTTGGTCGCGTTGATGGCGTCATCCAGTGCCTCTTTGCGGTTGGTCATCTCCGCCTCTGACGGGGCACCGACGCGAATGACGGCAACGCCGCCAGAGAGTTTTGCCAACCGTTCCTGAAGCTTTTCCCGATCATAATCACTTGTTGTATCGTCAATCTGCGCCCTGATCTGGCGGGTGCGTTTGTCAATGTCTGCCTTGTCTCCGCCACCACCGATGAGTGTCGTATTATCGCGGTCCGAGCGGACCCTTTCAGCGCGACCCAATTGATCCAGTGTCACATTTTCCAGCTTGATGCCCAGGTCCTCCGAGGCCACCTG
>Ga0075467_10003263_pt1 | contig 12525 bp, 8 predicted proteins | sample DEB08_DNA_9_FD_75067 | JGI IMG/M metagenome (GOLD analysis project Ga0075467, IMG submission 75067) | Aqueous microbial communities from the Delaware River and Bay under freshwater to marine salinity gradient to study organic matter... | ecosystem: Environmental > Aquatic > Marine > Coastal ...
CCCCAAAACCCCAAAACCCCAAAACCCCAAAACCCCAAAACCCCAAAACCCCTAATATTTGAAATTCTGTAGGTTTATTTGTGGGACTTAATTGTTAAATTTTACTATTGAATATAATTCAAAACTTAGAAATTTAAATAAGTAGATGGATAAAAGTCAAAACGCTCAAGGCTTCTCCTTCAAACGAGGGGGCAAGCAAATGCCAGGTGCAGCACAGGCGAACATCTTCGCTATGGCTGCTTCGACCTCGCAGAGGCAAGACCGTTCTTACTACAAGAGTCTCTACAACTTCAACGCTGACGTTGAGCTCGCGGAGTACTCCCTACCCGTTCTTTCCAACCAGCAGCCAGGCACCAAAGGCCCCGCTGGCTCTGGCATGAGGAAGCAGGCCAGCCAAAGTGGTCAAGGCCGTACCTCCTCGGGAGTCATCAACGCCACCCAGCTTCCGCCGCTTGGCTCGCGCGGGCAGCAGGACATCCAGGAGCTACCCCAGGACGAAATGATGGAAGCCATGGAGGCGTAAATGGAGATGGACGTCTACGGTGAAGAAATGGAAGCCATGGACGAAGCCATGGAAGACGAAGAGGCCGACGAGGCCGGCGCCACCTTCGACGCTCTGCGCGACACCATCGAGAAGACCGAAGATGCCGGCAAAGATCAACTGGCGCAGGCTCGTGAGGCCAACTACATTAGCAAGGGCACCTACATTGGCCAGCTGCTGGCCGCGATTGAGACAGGTGAGCAGGCCATCGCCTTCTTCGCCAAGCACGGCTCGAACACGCCAATCAAGTTCGTCAACTGCAAGCGCAAGCCCGTGCCCGGCGACCAGTTCCGCCCCTACGACCTCGTCAAGGTCGACGAGGACGACGAGAAGGCGCTCGAGAATGAGTACTTCACGATCTCTGCCCAGGGAGTCGTGCACGTGCTCCACGACCGCAGCCGCAAAGGGGCCCAGCACGACGTGGCTGGGTTCGCGCCGACGGAGTTCCTGTCGCTGAGCGAGTGGATGCAGCAGTCGACGATGTACAACGTGCTGACGAGCATGAAGTTCTTCAAGCACTACCTCATCGGCAAGGTCTTCGCCCTGTGGAAGGGCAACGTCCGCTTCAAGATGTTCAACCGCACCCGCCAGAACCTCGCGCGCAACCTAATCCAGACTCGCCCAGCCTTCCTGGGCAACTTCATGGACATCCAGAAGACGCTGTACGAAATGCAATCGCAGAAGACCTACACCGTGCCCAAGGCGGGCAAGCCGTTCGAGCTGGTAAGGGACTTCATCGAGACGCAAAAGGGCGCTCGTGACCAGGTCAAGGAGCACTACAACGCCAAGGTCGACGAGATCATCAGCAAACGACTGGCGCTCCTCGTCGCGGCGGTGAGCGACTCCCGCACGCTCAAGGAGGAAGAGGACTTGGAGCACGCGAAGATGGGCTAGGCCGCAAAACACAAGTCAATGGTGCTCTAGAAGCAGGAGGACGAGCTCAAGGACCGAGTGCTCAAGCTCGCAAAGCGGAACTACCACAGCCTGGGAACTTTCATCCGGCTCGTCGACTACATGGTCGTTGAGACGCAGGTCAAGATCAACCAGGAGAGCGCAGACCTCATCCTCGCCGAAATGGGCAAGGAGAGGGGCAAGTACGGCATCCAGACGACCGTCGACTTCGACCCAGAGGGCCAGGGAATGGCCTTCGAGCCAGCCGAGACTGAGTTCGCGGCCTAGTTCGAGAAGCTCCTCCAGGACATGCAGAGCGTCACCGAGGAGGTCGTGCGAGTCATCAGTCACCAGGACTTCCGCCAGTTCATCCACGGCCTCATCAGCGACAGCGGGCCGAGGTTCAGGGCAATCGTCGAAGGCTCGTTCGCCTATGCGACGTCGAAGGCCACCATTCAGAACCGCATCGTCCAGGACTTTGCTCATCTGAAGCGGAAGGTCGACAAGTGCGAGCAGTGTGCGGACATCAATGCGTTCGACCAGACCTTCGTCTTCGAAGACTTCCAGGCCGAGCACTCTGACCTGGAGAGCATCAAGATGCACCTCGACCGCCTGCAGAAGTGGGAGGGCAAGATCGCGAACAACATCAAGCCTCTCGAGACCAAGGGGCTCATCTGGGCGCAAGGCAGGAAGCTCAGAGAGCGCCTCAGCCAGAGAGTCAAGACCGAGCAGGGCCACATGAAGGAGTACCTCCGTGAGCTGGCCGAGCGCAAGGCCAGGGAGAGCTCGACCGGACTGATTGAGATAAGAAACAGGCTCAAGGAGCCTGCGGACACACTGGCAGCCTATGTGGGCTACTGCACCGAGCTGGAGCTCTGCCGCCAGAAGAAGGAGCACATCGCCGAGCAGAAGAAGAGGCTCGACGAGATGAAGGGCGTGCTCTCCAAGTACAAGGGCAAGGACGAGGGCGGCTACGGTGGCTTCGGCGGCGGATCGGGTGCCCTCCAGGGCAAGATCGAACAGCTAGCCAGCGACATCTCGGACGTCGAAGCGCTGCTCCAGCAGGCAGGCGAGACTGTGAAGGAGGCCCTCGAAGGAAACGTCGAGGAGCTGGAGAAGCGAGTGCAGGAAGAGCAGGAGAAGGTCAGCGCCCTTATCGAGAAGATCAGCAAGAGCGAGACGCTCATGCAGGCGAGCACTCCCGCTAAGGAGGCGCTCGAGGAGGCGGCAAGGTACAAGAAGAGGTTCGACAACAGTGTCGAGAGGCTCGCTCAGTACCAAGCCTACCAGGCCACTCTCAAGCTGCCAGCCCCGGCGGTGCCAGAGGTCGAGGAGTTCGAAAAGCAGTTTGCCGTCAGGCACAGGCTCTGGCAGATCAGACAGACCTTCGGCGAGCAGCAGAGGCGTTGGTACGGAGAGAACTTCCGCGACCAGGACGCAGCCGCCATCGTAGCCACGGTCGCCGAGAGAGCCACCGAGCTGGTCAAGATGAAAATGGCCATCGGAAGAGAGACCCAGGACGAAGTGCACGCTGCAGCCACCATGGAGGTCCAGGACGTCAAGCGTCACTCGGCCTTGATTGCTGCGCTCGGAAACCCGAGCATGCAGGAGAAGCACTGGGTGAAGATTTGGGCACTCTGCGAGACGCCCCCAGCCACGCTCCTCAATTTCTCCTTCCAGACGCTGCTCAGTCAGGGCATCGACGCCCACCTCGAGCGAGTCGAGGAGGTCTCGGCCTTCGCTGCTGGTGAGGCTGCCATCCTGAAGACCGTCAGCGAGATCGCGGCTGCGTGGGAGGAGACTGCGTTCACGGTCAGAGGCTACAGAGACACCAAGGACCGCTTCTACATCACGGAGGTCGAGGAGCTGACGATCCAGCTCGAGGACCACCAGATGACAGTCCAGACTTCCATGGGCTCCAAGTACGTCGCAGAGATCAGAGAGGAAGTCGAGGCCTGGGAGAAGAGGCTCGGTTACATCTCGGACTGCCTCGACGAGTGGCTCATCTTCCAGAAAGCCTGGATGTACCTCGAGAACATCTTCAACGCCGAAGACATCGTGGCGCAGCTGCCGATGGAGGCCAAGCTGTTCGTGTAGGTCGACAAGTTCTGGAAGGACACCATGCTCAGGACCAAGAAGAACCCACTGGTCACGGATGCCTGCGGCAGCGAGGCCCTGCTCGGCAGGTTCCAGGCCAACAACAAGGCGCTCGAAGACATCCAAAAGGGCCTCGAGGACTACCTGGAGACAAAGAGGGCCGCCTTCCCTCGCTTCTACTTCCTCTCGAACGACGAGCTGCTTGAGATCCTGTCCCAGACGCGGAACGCCCAGGCTGTGCAGCCCCACCTCAGGAAGTGCTTCGACAACGTCGTCAAGGTCGAGTTCGCCGCAGACAACGCCGAGGCGATCGAAGGAATGTGGAGTGCCGAGCGAGAGTACGTCAGGTTCACCACGCCTGTCTTCGCGAGAGGCCCCGTCGAGGACTGGCTCGGCCAGATCGAGGCGCGCATGAGGTCGACGCTCTACGACACAAGCAAGGGCTCCCTCGACGCCTACCCTGAGAACGGCCTCGAGAGGGATGCCTGGCTCTTCGAGACTTGCGCCCAGTCGGTCCTGACGGTCGACCAGGTCGCGTGGACCTCGGGAGTGACCGCTGCCATCGAGGAGATCATGAAGGGCAAGAACAAGAAGGCCCTCGAGGAGTTCCACGCCTTCTCGACCTTGCAAATCAACGCGATGGTTGCTCTGGTCAGAGGTGCCCTGACTCCTCTGCAGCGAAACGCCATGGGAGCGCTGATTGTCATCGATGTGCACGCCAAAGAAGTCGTGGACCACATGGTCCGGGTGAGAGTGGACAACGTCACCGCCTTCGACTGGACCTGCAGGCTCAGGTACTACTGGGAGCCGGAGGGAGAGGGCGAGGAGGACGTGTTCGCAAGGCAGACCAACACCCGCTTCCGCTACGGCTACGAGTACCTCGGCAACGGGCCCCGCCTGGTGATCACTCCGCTCACCGACAAGTGCTACGTGACGCTCACCGGTGCGCTCCACCTGAACTTCGGAGGCAGTCCCCAGGGTCCCGCCGGAACAGGCAAGACCGAGACGACCAAGGATCTCGCTAAGGCCCTCGCCATCCAGTGCGTCGTCTTCAACTGCTCCGACGGCCTGGACTACAAAATGATGGCGAGGTTCTTCTCCGGCCTCGCCCAGGGCGGCTGCTGGGCCTGCTTCGATGAGTTCAACCGCATCGACATCGAGGTGCTCTCGGTCATTGCCCAGCAGATGCTCACCATCCAGAGCGCCGTGAGGGCCAAGCTGGCTGTGTTCACCTTCAACGACAAGGAGATGCCTCTCAACCTCCGCTTCGGTGTCTTCATCACGATGAACCCAGGCTACGCCGGCAGAACCGAGCTCCCCGACAACCTGAAGGCTCTCTTCAGGCCGGTGGCCATGATGATCCCCGACTACCGCCTCATCGCCCAGATCATCCTCTACAGTGAGGGCTTCGAGACGGCCGACGAGCTCGCGAGGAAGATGGTGCAGCTGTACCGCCTGTCCTCGGAGCAGCTCTCCAAGCAGGACCACTACGACTTCGGCATGCGAGCCGTCAAGTCGGTGCTGGTCATGGCGGGTGCTCTCCGTCGGCAGGACTCGAGCGGCCCGGAGAACATCGTGCTCATCCGAGCTATGCGTGACTCCAACGTGCCGAAGTTCCTGGAGCACGACCTGCCCCTCTTCGAGGGCATTGTGAACGACCTCTTCCCCGGAGTCGACGTGCCCTTCATCGACTACGGCGCGCTACAGGTGGCCATCGAGCACCAGCTGAGACTGCGGAAGCTGCAGGTGGTGCCCAAGTACGTGAAGAAGGTCATCCAGCTCCTCGAGACCATGATGGTCAGGCACGGAGTCATGCTGGTCGGGGCCACGGGCACCGGCAAGACGACCTGCAGCAGCGTCCTCGCGAAGGCTCTCGCAGAGCTGCACGCCGCGGGCGGGACAACTGACCCCTGGCACAAGCCAGTGCACATTGACGCCCTGAACCCCAAGTCCGTCACGATGGGCGAGCTCTTCGGCGAGACCAACCTGCTCACCAACGAGTGGACGGAAGGCCTCGTGTCGAAGCTGGTCAAGGACGCGGTGGCAGCCCTGGAGGGTGACAAGCCCGACACCAAGCGGTGGCTGAACTTCGACGGGCCAGTCGATGCCCTCTGGATCGAGAACATGAACACGGTGCTCGACGACAACAAGACCCTCTGCCTCGCCAACGGGCAGAGAATCAAGATGCCCGAGACGTGCACGATGCTGTTCGAGGTGCAGGACCTGAAGGTCGCCTCGCCAGCCACGGTCTCGCGCTGCGGCATGGTCTACCTCGAGCCGGTGCACCTTGGCTGGGAGCCCCACATCGACACCTGGCGCGAGCGAATGGAAGGAGTGATCCCAGAGGAGCATCTCGGTCCCCTCGTCGAGAAGGTGCGAGGGATCTGCACGGCCCTGCTGCCTGTCGTCAGGAAGCGATGCAGGGAGGTTGTCCCCTCCGTCGATGCCAACCTGGTCAGCAGCTTCCTGGCCCTCCTGGCCACCTTCCTCGGCCCAGGCGGCGCCGACTTGCAGAAGGCCCAGCTCGCCGACCCAGCCAAGACCGTCCTCACTTACCTCGCCTTCAGCGCAGTCTGGTCTCTCGGAGCCAACCTCCACGACGCCTCGAGGGCGACATTCGGGGAGGCTCTCCGCACGGTCGTCAAGAAGCACTTCCCAGAGTTCCCCGACGGCGACGTCTACGAGTTCGGAATCGACCAGGAGCTGCACAGGCTCGGGCCGTGGTCGGACCAGATCCCTGCCTTCGCCTACGACCCTGCGGCCAGCTTCTTCGAGATCCTGGTGCCCACTGCGGACACTGTCAAGTACAAGTTCCTGCTCCGCTCCCTGGTCGGCGCTGGCCACAACGTGCTGCTGACTGGCGAGACCGGCGTGGGCAAGTCCGTGATCACGAAGGACTTCCTGGGCACGGCCGCAGACGACGTAGTCTCCGCCTGCGTCAACTTCTCCGGCAGGACCACCACCAAGAACCTGCAGGACGCCTTCGAGGGCAACCTCGAGGCCAAGAGAAAGACTCTGCTTGGGCCCCCAGGAGGAAAGAAGATGATCTTCTTCATCGACGACGTGAACATGCCGCAGCTGGACAGGTACGGCTCCCAGCCTCCTTGCGAGCTGCTCCGCCAGACCATCGACCAGACCGGCTTCTACGACACCAAGAAGCTCATCTTCAAGCAGATCAAAGACACTCGATTCGTGTGCGCCTGTGCTCCCCCGAGCGGCGGCAGGAGCGCAGTCACGCCCCGCCTCTTCAGACACTTCAACATGGTCTGGGTGCCCGACCTCTCTGAGCACAGCATGAGGACGATCTTCGCCTCGATCCTTCGGGGCTTCCTCGAGCAGAACGAGTCGTCCGGCCTGAGCATCTACGCCGAGCCAGTCGTCAAGGCTTCGGTGGACCTCTACCAGCGAACGATCGGCGAGTTCCTGCCGACTCCCGCGAAGTGCCACTACACGTTCAACCTCCGAGATCTCTCGAAAGTCGTGCAGGGCTGCCTCATGATCGCGCTGCCCGACCTCACCAGCAAGGAGACGCTGGTGTACCTGTGGGTGCACGAGACCTTCAGAGTCTTCCGCGACCGACTGGTGGACGCCGCCGACCGCTCAAAGTTCAGCAAGCTCGCCCACGGCAGGCTCGAGGCCTACCTCGACATGGAGTGGCAACTCGAGGGCTTCGAAGACGTCCTCTTCGGTGACTACGAGTCGGACTCCCCTGACCCTGCGACCCGCCCGTACCTGAAGCTCAGCGAGATCGCCGCCCTGATCCCCAAGCTTGACGGGTGGCTAGAGCAGTACAACGCGGTCTACGCCCCAATGAGCCTGGTCTTCTTCGGGGACTGCATCCAGCACCTCAGCAGAATCGCAAGAGTGCTCAAGCAGCAAAGAGGTAACGCGATGCTGGTTGGCGTGGGCGGATCCGGCCGCCGCTCCATGGCACGGCTCGCCGCGAGCATCACGGCCATGACCCCCTTCTCCATCGAGATCAGCAAGAGCTACCGTGCGAAGGAGTGGCACGACGACATCCGAGAGCAGCTCCTCAGGAGAGCGGGCCTCGACAACGAGCCAGTGGTCTTCCTGTTCTCGGACACGCAGCTCGTCCAGGAGTCCTTCCTCGAGGACGTCAACAACCTCCTCAACAGTGGAGAGATCCCCAACCTCTTCCCTGCCGACGAGAAGGCCGCCATCTGCGACGAGCTTGGCGCCAGAGCCCGAGAGGCTGGCTGCGGCGACAGCAGAGACCAGATCTACGCGTACTTTGTGCAGGTCTGCCGAGAGAACCTGCATATCGTGCTCGCCTTCTCCCCGGTCGGCGACCAGTTCAGGAACAGGTGCAGGCAGTTCCCCAGCATCATCAACTGCTGCACGATCGACTGGTACAACCCCTGGCCGGCGGAGGCCCTGCACTCGGTGGCCCAGCGCCAGTACGCCGCAGACGAGAGCAAGCTGGGCATCGCCGAGCACCTCGAGGTGCTCTGCCGGGCCTCAGTGGAAATCCACACCACCGTGAGCGCGGCCTCTGACGACTTCTACGCGGAGCTGCGCAGAAGAAACTACACGACTCCCACGTCCTACTTGGACCTGGTCAAGACCTACAAGGAGATGCTCGCCCACCAGCGCGGCATCGTGCCAGTCAAGATCGCGACGTACCAGGGCGGCCTCACCAGGCTGGAGGAGACGAACGAGATGGTCGACGATCTGAAGGCCACGCTCATCAAGCTCAGGCCCGAGATCGACAGGAAAGAGGAGGAGACCCAGGCCATGGTCGTCGACCTCGAAGTGCGCCAGAAGGAGGCCGCTGAGCAGGAGAAGGTCGCTGCCGGAGAGGAGGCAGAGACGCGAAAGCTCTTCGCCGCCGTCGCAGCCATCAAGGCCGAGTGCGAGGCCGAGCTAGAGGTCGCCATGCCCGTCTACAGGGAGGCCGTCGGCGCCCTGGACACGCTGGACAGAGGCGACATCACCGAGATGAAGGCGTACGCGAACCCCGCCGAGGAAATCGTTCTGGTCATCTCCGCGGTCTGCCTCCTGCTCGGGAAGCCAGAGACTTGGGACGAGGGCAAGAAGCTGATGAACAACCCAGCTGACTTCCTCGGAAAGCTGAAGTCTTACCCCAAGGACAGCATCAAGGAGCGACTTCTCACGAAGCTCAAAAAGTACACCTCGGACGCCAGATTCGACCCCAAATCTATCGCCAGGAAGTCGAAGGCAGCCATGTCCCTCTGCATGTGGGCCCGCGCCATCGACAACTACAGCGCGGTCATGAAAGTCATCAAGCCCAAGCAGGCCGCGCTCGCGGAGGCCGAAGCAGAGCTCGCCGTGGCGCAAGAGACACTGAAGGCGAAGCAGGCCGCCCTGCAGAAAGTCAGAGATGAGGTCCACCGGCTCCAGTCCAACTACCAGGCCTCGCAGAGAACGCTCGAGGACCTCACGAAGCAGAAGGAGACCATCGAAGTCCAGCTGGGCAGAGCCGAGAAGCTGGTCGTGGGCCTCGCCGACGAAGCCACGCGCTGGAGAGAGACTGTCAAAGTCCTCGAGGTGGACCTCGTCAACCTGGTGGGCAACATCCTGCTCGCGGCTGGCTACATCTCGTACGTCGGGCCGTTCACCGCGCAGTACAGGGCCGCCCTCCTGAAGCGGTGGATGGCGTTTGCGCGGAAAGAGCGCCTTCCTTTCTCCGACGACTTTGCGATCGCTCGCATCCTCGGTGACCCTGTCCTGATCAGGGAGTGGAACATCCAGGGCCTTCCCGCAGACGACCTCTCGATCGAGAACGGCATCATCTGCACCCAGGCCAAGCGCTGGCCTCTACTGATCGACCCTCAGAGCCAGGGCAACCGCTGGATCAAGAGCAGGGAGAAGGATAACAACCTCCAGACCATCAAGCTCTCGAACGCCAAGTTCCTCGGAGTCGTCGAGCTCGCCATTCGCTATGGACAGCCCGTCCTGCTGGAGAACGTTGGTGAGGTACTCGACCCATCACTCGAGCCAGTACTCGCAAGGAACGTCGTGAAGCGTGCTGGCGCCTGGGAGATCAGACTCGGAGACGGCCCAGTGCCCTACTCTTGGGACTTCAGCTTCCTGGTCACCACCAAGCTCCCCAACCCGCACTACCTGCCCGAGATCTGCATCAAGGTCACTGTCATCAACTTCACGGTCACGCCAGAAGGTCTAGAGGACCAGCTCTTGGTGGCCGTCGTCGCGCACGAGCGGCCTGAGCTCGAGCAGCAGAAGGACCAGCTCGTCGTGTAGCTGAGCGACTTCAAACGCCAGCTGCAGGACATCGAAGCCAAGATCCTGAAGCTCGTCTCGGAGGCTTCGGAGGACATCCTGGACGATGAGGAGCTCATCATCACGCTTGACCAGTCAAAGCAGACCTCTGTTGCCATCAACGAGAGAGTGGCTGAGGCCGAGAAGACCGCAGAGATGATCAACGAAAACAGAGAGAACTACCGACCCGTCGCCAGGCGTGGATCGGTGCTCTACTTCGTCATCGCTGACCTTGCACTCATCGACCCCATGTACCAGTACTCTCTGGAGTTCTTTGCTCGTCTGTTCGGCCGTCGCCTGGAGAAGGCGCCGAAGAGTGAGGACCTGGAGACGAGAATCCAGACGCTTCTGGGCGATGAGACTGCCTCCTTCTACACCAACATTTGCCGAGGTCTGTTCGAGAAAGACAAGCTGCTGTACTCGTTCCTGAACGCAGCCTCGATCCAGCGACGAGGCGGCCAGATCAGTCCTGCCGAGTGGAACTTCTACCTGAGAGGCTCTACCACCGACTTCTCGGCCTCCAAAAACGAGTGTGACTACATCTCAAGCGTTGTTAACTCAAAGCTGCTTGGCCTCGAAGAGACCCACTTTGCTTTCAAGGACCTTGCCAAGAGCTTCGCAGACCCAGGCGACGCAGTCACCTGGAAGAAGATCCTGGCTAGTGAGGAGCCTACTTCCATTCCCCTGCCACCCGCTTACGAGGGCGGGCTCAGCGCGTTCCAGAAGCTGATGCTCGTCAGAGTCCTGCGAGAGGAGAAGCTTGTGCACGGCGTCAAGGCTTTCGTCGGTGCCTGCCTCGGAGCAGCCTTCATCGAGAGTCCACCCTTCGATCTTGAGGGAGCCGCTGACGACTCGACCAATGCGACCCCAGTCATCTTCGTGCTGTCTCCGGGTGCTGACCCGATTGCCGACCTCATCGCGCTAGCAAAGAGCAGAGGCATGGATGCAAGACTGAAGATCCTGTCGCTCGGTCAGGGCCAGGGTCAGATCGCCGAGAGGCTCATTGACCAGGGCCAGAAGACGGGTGACTGGGTGTGCCTGTAGAACTGCCACTTGTCCGCAAGTTGGATGCCTGAGCTCGAGAAGATCCAGGAGAAGCAGGACGAGAACACCATGCACCCTGAGTACAGGCTGTGGCTTACCTCAATGCCCAGCGCAACCTTCCCAGTGCCAGTGCTCCAGAACGGCATCAAGCTCACCAACGAGCCACCTAGAGGCCTCAAGGCCAACCTCAAGAGAACCTACGGTGACGTCGCCGAGGAGGACTACGAGGCATGCAGTAAGCCCCGAGAGTACAAAAAGATGTTCTTCGCGCTAGCATACTTCCACGCAGCCATTCTGGAGAGGAGGAAGTACGGTGCCATCGGCTGGAACATTCCCTACGAGTGGATGACTGCCGACCTGGAGACCTCTAAGAGGCAGCTGAGAATGTATCTGGACGAGCAAGAGATGGTGCCTTACCAGGCCCTTAACTACCTGGTATCCGAGACCAACTACGGTGGTCGCGTAACGGACGACAAGGACGTCGTCCTAATCAAGGCCATGCTCAGGAGGTGCTTCTGCCCTGAAGTGATGAACGACGCCTACAGGCTTTCTAAGCTTGATACCTACTACGCTCCTCCTGAGTGCTCCCTAGCTGATACTAAGAAGTATATTGAGAGCTTGCCCCTGGACGAAGACCCCGAAGTGTTCGGACTCCACCCCAACGCTAACATCGCCTACGAGCAGAGAATCGTCAGGGACCTCACCGAGACAATCCTGATGATGCAGCCAAGAGTCGCAGCTGCAGGTGGAGGCAAAACTCCCGACGAGCTTGCACAGGACATGGCCCGAGATATTGCCGCCAGACTTCCCGCGGCACTTGACACTTCCAGGGCTCACCCCACGACCTTCGCAATGACTGAAGGTGGGCAGATGGGTTCACTGGGCGTGTTTGTGGGCCAGGAGATTGAGCGCTTCAACAATCTACTGAAGGTTATGAAGCACACCCTGGACTAGTTGGACAAGGCCATCGCGGGAACAGTCGTCATGTCCTCCTCCTTAGAAGCCATGGCTGGCAAGTTCCTCGATGACAGAGTGCCCGCCTAATGGGAGAGCGTTGGCTACCCCTCTTTGAAGCCTCTTGGCTCCTGGGTAGCAGACCTTATTGAGAGAGTGCGCTTCGTCAGTGGCTGGCTCTACGAGGGAGACCCTCCCTCCTACTGGGTGCCTGCTTTCTTCTTCCCCCAGGGCTTCATGACAGCAGCTCTTCAGTTCTACTCCCGAAAGACTGCCACACCCATCGACGCGCTCCAGTTCCGAGCCAACGTGCTGAACTACTACGCCGAGGGAGCCAAGGAGCACCCCGAGAGTGGTGTTCACATCCACGGCCTTTACTTGCAGGGAGCTCAGTGGGACATGAAGAAGATGTCGGTTGAAGACAGTGCTCCCAAGGAGCCAATCGTGCGCTTCCCTGTAGTCTGGCTTGAGCCCGTGCCAGTCACGGATAACGTCGAGGCAGGCTGCTACGCCTGTCCATTCTACAAGACAAGCACTCGTCGTGGAGAGCTCAGCACAACCGGTCACTCCACCAACTTCGTCATGTACCTGCATGTCCCCTCTGAAAGACCCTCTGACTACTGGGTCAGGAGAGGTGCTGCCCTTCTCGCTATGACAGACGATTGAGCAAGGACATTCCAAATATTATTAATATTTTAATACTAATTTCTTAAATATGGGGTTTTGGGGTTTTGGGG
>Ga0075467_10003264_pt1 | contig 12525 bp, 15 predicted proteins | sample DEB08_DNA_9_FD_75067 | JGI IMG/M metagenome (GOLD analysis project Ga0075467, IMG submission 75067) | Aqueous microbial communities from the Delaware River and Bay under freshwater to marine salinity gradient to study organic matter... | ecosystem: Environmental > Aquatic > Marine > Coastal ...
AAAAACCATCTGTCCCTTAAGCACCGAACAGCGCCATTTGATGGATCACGCGATTACTCGATTTGGGCTTTCAACCAGAGGGTTTTATCGGGTGTTGCGAGTGGCGCGGAGCATTGCCGATCTGGCCGGCAGAGAACAGGTCATCAATGAAGACTATCAAGAGGCGCTGAGTTATCGCATCGCCTCAGAGCAGAAAACGACGAACTAAAAGCTTCAATCTAAGTGTTGGACAGCTCAACACCACAGTGATAGCAGTACTCGGCATCCGGATGATGGCCACTGCGCTCACAAATATTGCAGCGCGTATTGCTACTGACAGTGTTGATCTCGCGCGCGATCTCAGCAGTGAAAATACCGGTTGGAATGGCAATAATCGAATACCCCGTCAGCATGGCCAGAGTCGCAATAATCTGTCCGACCACGGTCTGCGGCGCAATATCGCCATAACCCACGGTGGTAATGGTAACGATGGTCCAATAGATGCTGCGCGGAATACTGGTAAAACCGTGCTCAGGCCCTTCGACCAAAAACATCAGGCTGCCAAAAATCACACTCAACACCAGCACCACGGTAAAAAAAACCAACACCTTGCGCCGCGAGGCATACATCGAGCGCAGCAAAATATTGGCTTCAGACAGGTAACGCACCAGTTTGAGCACCCGAAAGACGCGCAGTACACGCAGCAGGCGCAATATCAGCCAGTAACTGGCGCCCGGTACAAACAGTGCAAGATAGGTGGGCACTATAGAGAGCAGATCGACAAGACCGTAGAAGCTGAAAATATAACTCATACGCTTGGGGGAGGAATAAATACGCAGCAGATACTCGATGGAGAACAGACCGGTAAATATCCACTCGAGACGAAAGATCAAAACACCGTACTGATCATGGACTGTGCTAATCGAATCGACAATAACCGCCAGCACACTCAGCAAGATCATATAGATCAGCAGAATATCGAAGCGCTGTCCGGCCGGAGTGTCGGTACCAAAAATAACTCGGTAGATTTTTTCTCTGGCAGTGATCTCAACCATGCTAAGCGCCCTACCCTCTATGTGTTTTTAACCGCCTGATTACGGCTCTCTACTGTCAGATTTGTTACTCTGTCATTGTAGGCAGCAACAGTCGCTAGGGTCTATGGTTATATGGCCACAGACCAACCCAGCGAGAAGACTATGAGCAGATTAATCAGCAGCCTACTGTTTTGCATTCTACCCTTTGGCGCTCTGGCTGAGCCAGAGCTAAAAGGCAGCCCCGATGAACTGCGGCAGTTTCTGCATCCCAGTGAGAACATTGTCACCCTCAGCGCCGAGGCCGAAGAAAAGGCCTACTCCGACAGAGCAATTATCAGCTTGGTGGTCACCAGCTTAGACGAACAGCTTTCAGCATCGATCTCAAATAACATTGCCCTGCGGGAATCCATCAGCCAGCAGCTAGTCTCCGCTGGCATCAATCCCAAGCATATCAAGAGCTCGACGTTTTCTACTTCACCTCAATATGGCTGGTTTGGCAAAAAGCCCGACAGCTACAAAGTCGTCAACCGCATGGCGGTGACTATTACTGAAGAGTCTCAGCTTAAAACCATCGCCGGCATCGCCGACAGTAAAGAGGAAATAGAGCTGTCCAATATCGCCTTCGAACACTCCAAGAAAGACGCTTATAAAACTAAAGTCAAAAAACTTGCCCTGGAAAAGGTCATGGAACAAAAGGCCCTCTACGAATCATCTCTGGGCGTAACACTAACGCCGGTGAGCTTCAGAGATAATCGGCTCTGGATACAGGGCAGCCAAGGGGCCCAGATGCTTGAAGAGGTCGTAGTAACAGCCTCAAAGCGCAGTCATAGCTATAACGAGCCTGCAGACTTTGCGCAATCGATGGTAGCAAAAAGCGTCGAGCCCTCCTTTGATGAAATAGTGTACACAGCCGAGATTTTTGTCGTTTTTAGTGCTGTCACTGAGAAGACCAATTAGGAATTTCAATGGATCTTTACCATGGCTTACCGATAGTCGCCTCGATACATCAGATATCTCAAGATCCCTAGTCGCTGCACGCTGTCGGCATGACAACCTCATTGAGCGCTATCAGAATTACCCAATCTATGTCACTCTGAGGAGAGCCAAAGTGTCTCAATAAATTTGTCAGGAACAACCAATGATCAACCAAAATATGGGCTCCAAAGACTGGGCAATGTTGCTGTTGCTATCCTTTCTCTGGGGTGGCTCATTCTTTTTTATTGGCGTTGCCGTGACAGAGCTACCGCCTCTGACAATAGTCACCCTGAGAGTCGGCATCGCCGCCATCACATTGTGGGCAGTTTTGCTGGCAGCAGGCTATAAGGTTCCGAAAACCCTAAAACTGTGGCGAACATTTTTTGTTATGGGTCTCCTCAACAACGTCATCCCATTTGCCCTGATCGTCTGGGGTCAAACTCATATAGGGGCAGGTTTAGCCTCCATTATTAATGCTACAACACCATTGTTTACTGTCTTAATTGCCGGGACATTTTTGCTTGACGAACATATGACCGCGCAAAAAATTATTGGTGTTCTGGTCGGCTTATTGGGCGTGATAGTGCTGATTGGCCCGGCCTCATTATCCGATCTGGGCGTCAATATGAATATGAACACCGCAGCCCAACTCGCCATTATCGGCGCGGCCATCGCCTATGGTTGCGCGTCAGTTTTTGGCCGCCGCTTTAACGCTCTGGGCATTAGCCCCTTCAGCACCGCTATTGGGCAACTGACCGCATCGACGATTATTTTACTGCCATTGACATTAATGCTTGAGCGTCCCGATCAGCTCGCCATTCCAAGCCTAGATGTATGGCTGGCGGTGCTATGTCTTGCCATCTTCTCGACGGCACTGGGCTATATTCTGTTCTTCCGCATCCTCTCTTCATCCGGCGCGACCAACGTGGTGCTGGTCACCTTTTTGGTTCCGGTTACGGCAAGTTTTTTAGGTTGGCTGATACTGGACGAACAACTACACAACAGATACTTTGTCGGCATGGCCTTTATTGGTCTCGGGCTAGCGGCCATCGACGGGCGACTTTGGGCGACAGCTAAAACGGCCAGTAGTCAATCAAGCCTCTAATCTAACGATTCATCAAGCAACCAATCAATAATCGGATAACAATAATAATATGACCATCACCTCCGCACTGGCGCTCTACACCACCATGATCGTCCTAGCCCTGCTTCCTGGTCCAGGGGTTGTAGTTGTCGTCGCTCGCGCACTGGATTCAGGCTTTCGCCAAGGTCTTGCAACGGCAATGGGCATTCTCAGTGGCGACTTTATCTTTATCGCTCTGGCTATATTCGGCCTAGCCGCCCTTGCGGAAGTTATGGGCAGCTTCTTCGTGATTATTAAATATGCCGGCGCTGCTTACCTTATCTACCTGGGTTTCCAACTGATCACCTCCGGAAATAACAACACATCCGTCGACGCGCTCAAACCAGCCAACTACTCGACCAACTATCTGGTCGGGCTCGCCACCTCCGTGAGCAACCCAAAGGTCACCCTGTTCTATCTCAGCTTTTTTCCCGCCTTTCTCGATCTTGAGAACATTTCGGCAACTGATATAGCGCTGTTATTTTTGATCGCAACATTGTCTGTCGGTTTAGTAATGGCAGGTTACGCTTATGTTGCTGCGAAAACCAAATCCTCGTTTGCCGCTTCGCCGAAAACCCAGTACCTAAAATTTGGCTCTGGTGCATTATTAATCGGTGGTGGTGTGTTTGTTGCATTGAGAAGTTAAGCCGTAAGCAGCTAAACTCCGGGTTTAAACTGAGTCTAGATATTATGAGCTTACCCAACACTCTCTCCGACAGCCAAATTAGCATCGAGATCACCCAGCCCGGCGGCCCTGAAGTATTGCAAGCCACCTCTAGACCCATGCCTGTGCCCACTGACAGCCAACTGCTGATTCAAGTTGCCGCAGCCGGTATCAATCGTCCGGATGTGTTTCAACGCATGGGGTTTTACCCGCCACCCCCAGGTGTTACTGATATCCCCGGTCTCGAAGTCTCCGGCACGGTAGTAGCTGTCGGCGCGGGAGTGACGAATTGGGCGATTGGCGATCAGGTTTGTGCGCTGCTAGCAGGCGGTGGTTATGCTGAGTATGCGTTTGCAGAAGAGTCTCTATGCTTACCCATTCCTGAGGGACTGGATCTAGTCGATGCTGCGGCATTGCCGGAGACCTGCTTTACGGTTTGGCACAATCTGTTTGAACGCGCGGAGTTAAAAGCCGGTGAATGGCTGCTGGTGCACGGCGGTTCCAGCGGCATTGGCACCACCGCGATTCAGATGGCAACGGCCATGGGTGTCAATGTGATCACTACGGCAGGCTCGGATGAAAAATGCGCGGCCTGTGAGGAGCTGGGTGCGGTCAAGGCGGTGAACTATAACCAGCAAGACTTTGTTGAAGTGTGCAAAGAGCTGACCGGCAGCGGCGTCAATGTGGTGTTGGATATGGTTGGTGGTGACTATATACAGAGAAATTTTAGTGCCTGCGCGCCGCAAGCGAGAATTGTTAGCATCGCCTTTCTGCGCGGCTCGACAGCGCAATTGGACCTGATGCCGCTAATGCTCAAACAGCTGGTCTTAACCGGCTCAACCCTGCGCGCTCAGTCGCTGGAAAATAAAGCCCGCATTGCCGCTGGTGTTGAGTCACAGGTCTGGCCGCTGATCGCCGAGGGCAAATTTAAACCTGTTATCAACAGCCGCTTTGCATTGGCTGAGGCAAACAAAGGACATGCACTAATGGAATCAAGTCAGCATATTGGTAAAATCCTGCTAAGCATTTAATTATGAACTCAGTAATCGAGAACCCCCATGGCAAATAAAGAATCGCGACTGGTTTACTCCACTGATTCAGGGCGCATTACCCAAGCGCCAACAGAACAGATCGTCGAGAGCGACGGCACGGTGCGTATTCGCCGCGAAACCAAAGGTCGCAAGGGCAAAGGCGTCACCACTGTCTCAGGGTTAGGCCTGGCAGAGAGCGACCTAAAAACACTGGCCAAACAGCTTAAACAGACATGCTCGACGGGCGGTACGGTGAAAGATGGCGTGATTGAAATTCAGGGCGACCACCGCGATACCCTTAAAGCCCAACTGGAAAAGCTTGGCCACACTGTCAAACTGGCGGGCGGCTAATATGGCTAAAACAGCCAAACCCTATGGCAGCTGGCCATCCACTCTCAGCGCCGAGTTAATCACCCGCGCAGCACCGGGGTTAAATTTTCTCCAGTCCCATGGCGAGCGTCTGTTCTGGGTTGAAAGCCGTCCCTGGGAAGCGGGTCGCAACGTCATTATGTGCCGCGAGGGTGATGGCAGCACTCGCGATCTGTTGCCGGCACCCTTTAGCCACCAGAGCCGCGTGCATGAATATGGTGGCATGGCTTATGCCATGGACGATAGCCATCTGTACTTTGTAAATGCCGCCGACCAGCGTATTTATCAGCTGGCACTAGCCGAGGACAAACAGCCCGTCGCTATCACAGCCGCAGGGTCGCGCTTTGCCGATCTAGTCATTGATCAGGCGCGCCAGCAGCTTATTGCCGTCGGTGAGACTCACCATGACAATCGCGAACCAGAAAACACCCTTGTCAGTATTGTCCTCGCCGATGGCAGTCTCAGCACTCTGGTCAGCGGCGCCGACTTTTATGCCTTCCCACGCATCAGTCCCGACAGCAAACAGCTTTGTTGGATTGAGTGGCAGCATCCCAATATGCCTTGGGATAGCACTCAACTGTGGCTGGCCAATTTCAGTGATGGCGGTCTAAGCGATAAGATGTTGGTGGCCGGTGCCGATAACAATGAAGCCATTTTTCAGCCCCAGTGGTCGCCAGACAATCAGCTCTATTTTGTTTCGGATAAAAATAACTGGTGGAATATTTACCGTATTGAAAATGGCAGCAGCCAGCCCGTCCTTGAAATAGAGGCCGAATTTGCCACGCCGCTGTGGCAGTTTGGCATGACCAGCTATGACTTTATTGATGCCGATACTATTGCCTGCGTCTATACCAAAAATGGCATCTGGCACAGTGGGTTTATCGACATTCAATCAGGCCAACTGAACACAATAAAGTGTCAATACAGCAGTATGCAGGCCGTCACCTGCCATCAAGATAAACTCTATTTAGTCGCTGGTGCCGCAGCATTGCCCAGTGAGCTGATTAGTATCAGCCGGCACGCTGAGGTCGCCTCAATCTACTCTCCTGCTACCTTAGCGCTGGCCCCTGAAAATCTCTCAGAGCCGCAATCCATTTTATTTGCCAGTGGTAGAGATAACCAGCCAGTACATGCATTTTATTATCCGCCAACCAATGCGAACTACTGCGGTATCGAAGGCGAATTGCCGCCGGTGATAGCCCTTTGTCATGGCGGCCCCACTGGTGCCACCGACAGCGGTTTAAACCTTAAACTGCAGTACTGGTGCAACCGTGGCTTTGCCGTGGTGGATATCAACTATCGCGGTAGCACCGGCTTTGGTCGCACCTACCGCCATTCATTGGCGGGCGCCTGGGGCATTGCCGATGTCGAAGATACTCAACACGCCATCCGCTATCTGACCGAGCAACAGATGATCGACCCGCAGCGCTGCCTGATCCGCGGCGGTAGCGCTGGTGGTTATACGGTGCTCTCGGCGCTGACCTTTACCGATACCTTTCAGGCCGGTGCCAGTCTCTATGGTATTGGCGATCTGGAAACCCTGGCCAAGGACACGCACAAATTTGAATCACGCTATATGGACAGTTTGATTGGCCCCTACCCCGAGCGCAGAGATATCTATCTTCAACGCTCACCGATCCATCATGCCGAGGGCCTCAACTGCCCGGTTATTTTTTTGCAGGGCTTAGAAGATAAAGTCGTGCCACCCAATCAAGCAGAGATGATGGTCAAGTTGCTCGAAGAAAAAGGGATTAAAGTGGCCCATGTCACCTTCCCCGACGAAGGCCATGGCTTTAGAAAAGCGAACAATATTATTCACGCCATGGAAAGCGAATTGGCCTTCTATCGCGACGTCTTTAATCTCGTGGATAAGATCTAAACATGTCACGCTATCGCCCGCCTGCACCGAAAAGCTCGCCCTATATCACCCCAGAGGGTGCCAGTAAAATGCGCGCCGAAGTCCATCAGCTATGGAAAGTCGAGCGCCCGCAGGTCACTCAGATTGTTCATGAAGCAGCGAAAAATGGCGATCGCTCGGAGAACGGCGACTACATTTACGGTAAACGCCGTTTGCGGGAAATTGACAGCCGCGTGCGCTACCTCACTAAACGCATTGAAGACGCCACCATTGTCGAAGATAAACCCAGGGACCCCTCAAAGGTATTTTTTGCCGCCTGGGTCACCGTGGAAGATCAAGACAGCGAAGAAAAAAACGTCTACAGATTGGTTGGCTCTGATGAGATTGATTCCACGCTCAACTGGATTAGCATCGACTCACCCATAGCGCGAGCACTGGTTGGTAAATCGATTGACGATGAGGTAAACGTAAAAACACCGGCTGGAAACCGGTGTCTAGTGATTACAGCGATAAAATATTAACGGCCATTAATTAGGGCGACAGCCGACTGATATCCCAGTCATTAGGGTTGTCCTCAGAGCGCGAATAACTAAAGCGATCATGCAGACGCATTTCACCGCCCTGCCAAAACTCAATTTCCTCAGGTACCACCCGAAAGCCACCCCAAAAGTCCGGCAACGGAATCTCACCCTCAGCAAACTTCTCTTTGATCTGAGCAAACTGCGTTTCCAAGGCCTGCCGCGAGTTAATCCGACTGCTCTGCTTGGAGGCCCAGGCGGCCAGTTGGCTGCCCTTCGGGCGACTGAGAAAATACTTCAACACATCGACGGTTGATAAGCGCTCAGCGCGACCACCAATAATCACTTGGCGGTCTAACTGAAGCCAAGGAAAATGCAGGCTCACCTGCGCATTAGCAGCGATCTCCTGCGCCTTGCGGCTGCCGAGATTGGTGTAAAACACAAAGCCGCGCGGATCAAAGTTTTTTAATAGCACCATGCGCTGCCAAGGTTTACCCTCGGCAGACACCGTGGCCACGCTCATCGCTGTGGGGTCCTGAATCTCCGCTTCGATCGCCTGCTTCATCCACAGAGTGAATTGATCAAAGGGGCTATTCGATAGCGACTCGCGGGTTAATTTTCCATAATCATATTCGCGACGATTATCTTGCAAGCTCATAGCATTTCCATCTGTGCAGTTTGATTAACGATCTTACATACTGCCAATACATTGCCCGCCATCGACGGGTAATGCAACACCGGTCATATAGCTACCCGCCTCACTGGCCAAAAGCAAAAACGGCGCACTGATCTCGTCCATGCTGCCAGCGCGTCCCAATGGAGACGAGTTAAGAAACTTAGCACTCTCGGGGGAATCAAACAGCGACTCAGTCATTTCAGTTAAAAAGTACCCGGGACACAATGCATTGACACGAATACCTTTGCGTCCCCACTCCAACGCCTGAGCCTTAGACAACTGAATCACACCCGCTTTAGAAGCAGAGTAAACCGACTGAGCAAAGGCCACACGCAGCCCCAAAATAGAGGCAGTGTTGACGATGCTGCCGCCGACACCAGCGGCAACCATACGCTTGGCCGCCTCTTGAGCCACCATCCACACGCCTTTAAGGTTAGTGTCCACAACCCAATCCCAGCTCGCTTCATCGGCTTTTAATGCACTCCTGCCATCGGCAACACCCGCATTATTGGAAATCACGGTGATCGTGCCAAAGGCTGCTTCGCCCTTATCAAAGGCAGCCGTAACCGACTCCGCACTAGTCACATCCATAGCCACTGCAACCGCCTCACCACCAGCTGCTTGAATCTCAGCCACCAGGGCCTCGAGACGATCAACACGGCGCGCCGCAACGACTACCTTAGCGCCGCGAGCGGCCAAGATTTTTGCGAAGTTAACACCAAAACCACTGGATGCACCAGTAACCATCGCGACCTTGCCGCTCATATCGAATTCTGTTGTCACGTCTTTCTCCCCTTAAGTTTCATTATTGACCATTCGGCCATTCGCTAAGTGCCTCAGTTTAACTCGCCGATACTCACAGCCACTAGAAAAAACAAGACTCCGGAGTTCTACTTATCGTGGGACACAGCGATCACGACGCTAAACAGGTAAAGTAGCCTGGTATGGTCTACTTTAAGTTCAATAAGCCATGACGCATACCCATTAGAAAAATCCAATCACACTTTCAGGAGCATTTAATATGGAACTGCCTTCGTTACTCAGCATTACCCCAATTTATATGGCCATTTTGGGCCTTCTGTTTATACCTTTCACTATGCGCGTCGGCTTGTACCGGGTTAAAAATGAGATTTTTATCGGGCCTGGCGATGACCCTGAAATGTTGCGCCGCATCCGTGGCCAAGGAAATTTTATTGAAACCGTGCCCATCGCGCTATTGCTGCTCCTCGCCATGGAACTATTAGGTGCTGGCGACATGTGGCTTCATGTTCTCGGCATCGCACTGGTCGTCGGACGTATCCTCCATTATGTCGCTATCACCGAACTCGGCCCGTCCGTCTGCCGCCCGATCGGCATGATGGCCACGCTGATTACTATTTTAGTCAGTTCGCTGTGGATTCTGATTGATGCGCTGCAGTAAGCCCACAGCTATCTCGCCAGGAGACCTCCCATGATGGCGCTATATTGCGAACAATCCATAATATTGAAAAGTACTCGCTAGGGTTTACTATTTGTTTGCTTATTTGGCTATTGGTCGTTTAAATTTTTAGCTGGCAAAAAGGCTCAATGGAGAAAAACACCGCGAAAATATTGGTATGACATTAAGTGAATTTGAAGTTAAAAGATGTGAACGGGAAATAGGAAGGTTTTTCGATATCAAGCGCCCGCCGGTCCATCTCAGAGGCCAACTTGATCTCGGTTACCGTATTGATGGGCAGAGTGTTGAGCTTTTCGAGATTCGCCCAAACTGGCGCAATCCGGAAACTAAAATGGAACTGCCCTTTGCCAAAGCCACCTATGTAAAAAAACAGTGTCTATGGAAAATATTCTGGCAGCGCCAGGATTTGAAATGGCATAGCTATGCACCAGCCCCGAGGGTTCAGCATTTCAAAGAGTTTTTAGCAATTGTCAGTGAGGATAAGCACGGCTGTTTTTTTGGCTAGTGAAGTGCGATAAAAATCCGAGCGGCTCAACCATAGGTAATGTACTGCTCCATCTCATTCGTATCCAAATGTGGAATCCCATTAAACCCTGTCAGATTCATTTTCCTAGCATTAAAAAAGAAGTGACTAATCGCGGTATTTTTATACTGCAGATTTAGGTCAAACACATTCTCATCGGGAATACCCAACACCCCTCCAACAAAAGTGCTGATCGACCCACCGGAACCAATGGCGAGAATACATTTGCCACTGGCGGCCATGGCTTGAATCTGTTGCTGAGCGTCGAGTACACGGGCTTTAAAGTCGACCCAGGTTTCCGGCACATTATCGATTTCGCCTCTGGTCCAGACGGTTAAAACTTTGCGCAGCAGGCGGTAGTAGTTTTTGCGATCGTCTGGGTTGGCGGCAATAGTTTGGTAGAGCGGGTCATCGCCATGACTTTTGCCATAGGCTTCGGTCATATCGGTGAAGTTATATTCATTGAGTCCCGGCAGTACGATGCGATCGCTGCCATCGATCTCCATTCCCGCGCAGATGCCGTCCATGGTTTCGTGATGGCGCACCATATCGCCGACCACGAGTGTGTCAAAGCTGGCTCCGCGTTTGCCCAAATGCTCACCTAACCAGCGCGATTGCTGATGGCCGAGGTCGGAGAGTTGATCGTAATTGGCGGCGCCAAAGGAGGCTTGAGCGTGGCGAACGAGGTAGAGCTCAGACATGGGGGATCCTGTGGGTAATTGCTATTTTTTTGTTGTGAGTATTTAAACCCACTTTGCAGGTTATGGGTAGTTGCCTTGACGGAATAGAGGTCATTGATCGAAGCAATGATCCTTAATATGCTAGATTAATTGTAAAGACCAACTAGGGAGATGGGATAGATGTCCAAATACACTGCCAAAATAGCCTGGAAGCGCCAACCCGAGGAAGTCTTTACCGATAATAAATACAGCCGCGGCCACATCTGGGAGTTTGATGGCGGCGCGGTTGTTGCTGCGTCGTCCGCGCCATCGATTGTGCCGCTGCCCTATTCGGTTGAGGAAAATGTCGATCCTGAAGAGGCGTTTATTGCCTCCCTATCCAGCTGCCATATGCTGTTTTTTCTCGCCTTTGCTGGCAAGTATCGCTTGGTAGTGGATCAGTACATCGATAACGCCTTTGGTGTGCTCGACAAAGACAGTGACGGCAAGTTGGCAATGACCAAAGTCACTCTGCGTCCGCAGGTGACCTTTGGCGGTGGCAAACAACCGACATTAGAAGAACTCGAGAAGATACACCATCAAGCCCATGAGCACTGTTTTATTGCCAATTCGGTGAAGACTGAGGTGGTGATTGAGATTGTGCTTTGATACCTCGCCTTCTAGGCCGCTCGCACATCAATGGTTAGCCGCTTATTTTTGTAAACTGGTTTAAAGCGATAGCCAAGGCGAAACAGACAGGTCATCAACAGATCAATTGAGAATTTATCAATCTTTCCATTGAGTAAGTTGCTCACTCTAGGCTGAGTGAGGCCCATTTTTTCGGCGGCTTCAGCCTGCTTCCAGTTGTTGTCTTGAACAATATCGCGAATCACGCTCATTAGATCAGCCCTTGTCTGTAGCTCGATGGCTTCTTGGTGATTGTCGGTGATCGCGTCGAAAATATTATCGTATTGGATGGAAGTCATTTGGTCACCTCATATATCAGAGCTGATATATTATTCTCTTTTTATAAATATACAAGTACTGATATATCACTTTTGTAGTTCAGCCGCCATTAGTTTGTAGCGCTGCTTTGCTGTAATCATAGCCTTGCGATCGACACCATTGGTCGTTTTAGTAAAAGAGTGGAGTACAAAGACGGTCTGCTTAAACTTGGCAACATAGATGGTGCGGTAGGCTGGACGGCCATTTTCGATCAATTCAATGGCACCAACACCGACACTGCTGGCAATATGCTTGAATGGAGAATAAGGCACATTTCCTTTGCAAATTTCATTCAAATCCGCAGCAAAACGCTCCTGAATTTTACGTGGTAGTGCTTTAAATTCTTTAAGCGATTGCTTGTTTACAAAGCTGAATTTTTTTCATAAGTTGCTTCCCTGCAGTTTGCAGCATCCGTCCTAGCAATTCACTGCAAGTGAAAACGGGCTTTTTACTCAATGCCAGCCCACTCTTGAAGGCATCGCCTACCAACAAAAACAGCCCCGAAAAAACTATAAAAAATAGTCACTTAGGCGTATACTGCGGCGCCTCATAATCCGGGGCCCAAAACTCCCCAAGCACAGGTAAATTAATGTCGTCCGTTGACTTCGCATCACTGGGTATTTCTGCCCCCGTCCTCAAAGCCGTACAGCAACTCGGTTACGAGCAACCCTCT
>Ga0075467_10003265_pt1 | contig 12524 bp, 12 predicted proteins | sample DEB08_DNA_9_FD_75067 | JGI IMG/M metagenome (GOLD analysis project Ga0075467, IMG submission 75067) | Aqueous microbial communities from the Delaware River and Bay under freshwater to marine salinity gradient to study organic matter... | ecosystem: Environmental > Aquatic > Marine > Coastal ...
ATCGGGTTGATAAGGTCGCCCACCAAAGAGCTGACGATTGCCGTGAACGCCGCACCAATTATGATACCTACGGCGAGGTCCATGACATTGCCTTTGGCGATAAAATCCTTGAATTCTTTAATCATTTCCGGTCCCTTTTTCACTGTCCGGGTTTGGCCGGATCCTTGATGTTTTTATCAAACGCACTGGCGTTACGGCGTTTTGGCACAGTTTGATTAAAATTGCAGGGGGAAAAAATGGAGCTTTGGCCCAGCCGTTAAGGACGCGGTGCAGCGGCGCGGCGCAGGCGGTCATTGATGGCGCGGCCGAGGCCTGTTTCCGGGATGGGAGCAAAGGCGATCGCCCCTTGGCCTGCCAAATCATCGGCGCGGCGCAACATGTGGAATAAGGCAGCGGCGGCCTCCACCAGATCGCCTGTGGCCGAAAGGGTCAGCGCTGCGCCGGGGCAGTCGGGGCCAAAACCTATCCACACCTCCTCCGTGTGCGGGGCGGTGACATTCAGCCGAACACGGGCGTTAGGCGCGTAATGCGAGGCAAGTTGCCCCGGTGCATTGGGTTTATTGGCATCACCGCCAAGGGCAAGCGGGGCGCCCAAGGCGGCCTCTAGCGCTTCTTGCGGGACACCACCGGGGCGCAGCAATCGAGGTGGCCCGTCAAGCCCGACGATCGTGCTTTCTACCCCAACCGAACAAGGGCCATCATCAACAACAGCCTCTATCCGGCCAGCGAGGCCTGTTAACACATGGTCGGCGCGCGTAGGGGAAATGCGCCCCGAAGGGTTCGCCGAAGGGGCGGCGAGCGGGCCACCAAAGGCCCGCAGCAGCGCGCGCGCAGTGGGATGGGCGGGCACGCGAATGGCGACAGTATTCAACCCTGCCGTGACCAATGGAGACAAGCCTGCATCCTGCCGCAAGGGCAGCACCAGCGTTAGGGGGCCGGGCCAGAAAGCCGCTGCCAAAGCCAAGGCTTGATCGTTGAAAACTGCATAGGTTTGCGCGGCGGCAAGATCGGGGACATGCACAATCAGCGGGTTGAAATGCGGGCGGCCCTTTGCTTCAAATATCCGGGCTGTTGCGCGGTCGTTGCGGGCATCTGCGCCCAAGCCGTAAACGGTTTCGGTGGGAAACCCGACCAACCCACCCGCGCGCAAAATTGCCGCCGCAGCCGCGATGCCTTGTGACGTAGCGTCAAGAGATTGCGTTTTGATGGGCATCGTGACGTAGCGTTGACCTTGAAGGCGTTGGGAGGGAGGCTAAAGTTTATTAGCGTTGGACATACTTGTGTAACGTTGCTTTGCCAAGTCAGTGCCAGACCGTGTCGCCAGAAATTGCCGCCAGAAAGTGGCGAAGGAGAATTCTATGCCTTACCGCGCCCCGCTTGCCGATTTTAAATTCCTGTTCGACCATGTGGTCGGGTTTGATCAGGTGGCAGGGACAGCCGATTTTGCCGATGCAACGCCCGATACGGTAGAGGCCATTTTGACCGAGGCGGGCAAGCTAGCTGAAACGGTATTGGCACCTTTGCAGCGGCCCGGTGATTTGCACCCGGCACGGTTGGAAAATGGGGTTGTGCGCTGCTCTCCCGGTTACGGCGAGGGGTACCGCGCGATTGTTGAAGGCGGCTGGGTCAGCATTGCGGCCAACCCGGAATACGGCGGCATGGGCTTGCCGATGACGCTGACCACAGCGGTAAATGAGATGATCGGGTCGGCCTGTTTGTCGTTGCAGCTGAACCCGTTGATGACCCAAGGTCAGATTGAGGCGCTGGAGCATCATGCCAGTGATGAGATCAAGGCGCTGTATATCCCCAAGCTGATTTCGGGCGAGTGGTGTGGCACGATGAACCTGACCGAGGCGCAGGCGGGCAGCGATGTGGGCGCGCTGCGGGCCAAGGCGGAATCCAATGGCGATGGCACCTATGCGATTTCGGGGCAAAAGATCTATATCAGCTGGGGTGACAATGATTTCACCGAAAACGTTTGCCATTTGGTGCTTGCTCGTTTGCCTGATGCACCTGCGGGGACCAAAGGGATCAGCCTGTTCATGGTGCCAAAGATCATCCCTAACGCCGATGGGACTTTGGGGGCACACAACACGCTGCAAGTGGTTAGCTTGGAGCACAAGATGGGGCTGCACGGGTCGCCGACCGCAGTCATGCAATACGACGGGGCCAAGGGTTGGCTGATTGGCGAGCCGCACATGGGACTGGCCGCGATGTTCACCATGATGAACAACGCACGGCTTGGCGTGGGTGTACAGGGCATTTCGGTGGCCGAGGCGGCGTTTCAACATGCGCTGGCGTATGCGATGGACCGCAAGCAAGGGCGCACGCCGAATGGTGTGGGCGTGATTTCGGACCATGCCGATGTGCGCCGGATGCTGACCACGATGAAGGCCGAGGTTTTCAGCGCCCGCGCGATTGCGCTGTCTTGTGCAGTGGCGATCGATATGGCCAAGGCGACGGGTTCGCCTGAATGGGTTGCACGGGCGGCCCTATTGACCCCGATCAACAAATCCTTTGGCACCGATACGGGCATCGCTGTGGCCGATATGGGCATTCAGGTGCATGGCGGCATGGGCTTTATCGAAGAAAGGGGGGCGGCGCAGTACTTGCGTGATGTGCGCGTTACGGCGATTTACGAAGGGACCAACGGCATTCAGGCGATCGACCTTGTGGGACGCAAGATGATGGATGGCGGCGAGGCGGCCTTTCGTTTGATTGAAGAAGTCCAGCAAAATGCCCATGGCGTGCGCGGCCAATATCCCAATATGGCGACCGCCGTTTGGAATGCAGCCGAAAGCCTGCGTGAGGCAACCGAAGGTTTGGTGGCGCAGGATATGAACGACCGCTTTGCAGGTGCTGTGCCGTATCAGCGCGCCTTTGCCCGCGTGTTGGGCAGCCATTACCACCTATGCGCCGCGATGGCCGAAGGGATGGATGGCCCCCGCACAGCACTGGCGCGCATCGCCATCAAACGATTGTTGCCCGAACATGCAGCCCTTTTGGCGCAGGTGCGTGAAGGGGCGGCAGGGCTTTATGCGCTGTCGGATGAGGATTTAGTTGCGTGAACAGGGCCGTGAACGCGGTGGCGGGCATTCGCTATCCCTTTGACACCCCTCCGGCCGAGGGCTGCGCCATTGAGGTCGCCCCCGGTGTGCTGTGGATGCGGCTGCCGCTGCCCATGGCGCTGGACCATGTAAACGTGTTTGCGCTGGACGAGGGTGATGGCTGGACGGTGATCGACACCGGTTTTGACAGCAAACGGGGCCGTGCCATTTGGGGCCGCTTGCTGGCGGGGCCATTGGCGGGCAAGCCTGTGACCCGCGTTGTGGTAACCCACCACCACCCCGACCATATTGGCCTTGCGGGTTGGTTGCAGGCCCAAGGCGCCGAGTTGGTAACGACCCGCACCGCGTGGCTTTATGCCCGGATGCTGACGCTGGATGTGCAAACGGCCCCCCTGCCCGAGCAAATCCATTTTTGGCGCGCGGCGGGGATGCCTGCAGATATGGTGGCGCAGCGGATGGCGGAACGCCCGTTCAATTTTGCCGATGTGGTCGCCCCCTTGCCCTTGGGCTTTACCCGCCTGCAAGACGGAGCTGAGATAAAGATGGGCGGGCGACGTTGGACCATTCGCATGGGTAATGGTCACGCACCCGAACATGCAACTTTTTGGTCGCTGGATGACAATCTGGTGCTGGGGGGTGACCAGTTGTTGCCGTCGATTTCGGCCAATATCGGGGTGTACCCGACCGAACCGGCGGCCGACCCCTTGGGCGAATGGCTGGACAGTTCTGCGGCCTTTCAACCACTTGCGCAGGAAGGTCATTTGGTGCTGCCCGGCCACAAGTTACCCTTTACCGGCCTGCCCTTGCGCTTGCATCAGATGATCGAAAACCACCACGGCGCACTTGCTCGGTTGCGCGCCCATCTGACCACGCCCCGCACCGCTGCCGACTGTTTTGTGCCGCTTTTCAAACGAGACATTACGGGTGCGGCTTACGGTTTGGCACTGGTCGAGGCGGTGGCGCATTTGAACCACCTCTTGCATCAAGGCACGGTTTTGCGGACCATGCGCGAAGATGGCGCGTGGGAATGGGTGACGCATGGTTGATGACATTATGACAGCCGCCGAGGCGATGGAGGCCAGCGCGATGCCACGGGCACATGTGGTGCATTGCGATGAAAGCACTCCGGCCACGCCAGAACAACTGCCTTTGCCAAAGGCAGTTGCGAAAAAGCCGGTGGGCCAGAAAAGCCCGGCGGAATGGGCCTATGAGCGGCTGATCCTGTATCTGAAGAACTTTGAAGAGCAGCTGGACAAGAATCATGAGGTCGCGATGGGGTTTACCGCCAGCACGGCGGGTGTGTTGCGGATTGAAGGGGTGGGGTTCTTTGACCCCGACATCCTGACATTTTATGGCAGCGATGAAAGTGGCACCAAGATGCAATTGATCCAGCATGTCACCCAGTTGAACGTGGTTTTGCGGGCGATTTCCAAAGCCACACCCGAGGAAGAACCTGCCCGACGCATTGGTTTTCGACTGGCGCAGGATTTGGGCGAGGTTTAAGGGCTGATCCCCAGCACCCCCGTGACAGCCACAAATTTCTGGGCTAAAGGGAAACAGAACAAGATTATCAAAGGAGACGCCACGATGGCCGAACATAAGCATGGCAGCATGGATATCAAAGTGCAGGAAAAGACCTTTGAAGGGTTTTTGCGCATGGTTGCTTGGGGTGCCGCGATTTCGATTGGCATTTTGATCTTCATGGCCTTGGCAAACGCCTAAGGCCTTTCTTTGTGATTGTGTCGGCGCGTAAAGCTGCGCCCAAGAGGTAGCTATGCGCCGCTTTTACCTGTGTTTTATCGCACTTTTGTTTTTGGCGGCCTGTGGTGGCGCTGCCGAACCTAAATGGGCATCTGATGCCGTTGTGGCGCGGGCGAGCTATGTGTCGTCCGGACCGCCTTCAGTTACATTGTATACCGTGCTGTCCACCAAGAACGGGTCAGGCGCGCATGCGGGCCTGTTGATCAACGGATCGCAAAGCGTGATGTTTGACCCGGCAGGCACTTGGCAGCACCCGCGTTTACCCGAACGCAATGATGTCCATTTTGGCATGTCGCCTTTGATGGTTGATTTTTACATCGATTATCATGCGCGGGAAACATTTGATGTAATTGAACAAAAGATTTTCGTTTCACCGGAAATCGCCGAATTGGTGATGCAACGGGCGATGGCCTATGGTGCGGTGCCAAAGGCGCAATGTACGATTGCCGTTTCAAGCATTCTGCGCGGCGTGCCGGGATTTGAGAACTTGCCAAGCACTTGGTTCCCCAAGAACTTGATGGAGGCCTTTGGCGAGCTGCCGGGCGTGAAAATGCGTAAGATCACCGATACGGACAGCAACAAAAACCACGGCGTTTTGCTGGTGCAGGCGGGTGATCCTCGGCTTGACGCTGAACAGGCGCAGGCGGGCGTTACCCAACAAACCGACAATCGGCAACTGGCGGGCAATCTGCAAACCCAATGACGGTTGCGTTGCACCACGGCCTGCCCGACAGATTGCGCGCCGAGGCGGCAGATCTGTATTGGGAGGCCTTTGGCGACAAGCTGGCCCGTGTGATGGGGCCAAAACCCAAGGCGGTTGCATTTTTGTGTATCGCGCTACGCGAAGACCATGTGATTTCAGCGCTGTCTGAAGGCGGCGATTTGCTGGGGCTGATAGGGTTCAAAACCCATGCGGGGTCATTTGCAGGCGGTGAATGGGCCGATTTGCGCGCGGTCTATGGCGGGTTTGGGGCGCTGTGGCGAGCATGGTTTTTCTCGCTGCTACAACGCGATGTGGAAAATGAGCGGTTTTTGCTGGACGGGATTTGCGTGGCGCCATATGCACGCGGTAAAGGGGTAGGCACACTGCTGCTGCAGGCGGTGTGTGACGAGGCCCGCGCGCGCAGCTATTCGGGCGTGCGGTTGGATGTGATTGCGACCAACATCCGCGCCCGCGCGCTGTATGAACGGTTTGGATTTGTGGCGGTGAAAACAGAAAAGCTGGGGCTACTGCGCCATATCTTTGGCTTTACAGCATCGACCACGATGGTGCTTGCGCTGGACGAGGCTTAAAGCTGCCGAAATCGTGGATGTCTTTGTTTTCGCTCAATTTGTTTCAGATTACGGGAAAACCGCTTTAATCAAACGTACCCGTTACACGGCCCAACAGCATAAAGGCGCGGGCGGTGCGGGTTTCAGCCAGATCGGCCAATTCGGCATCGGTGGCATTCTTTTCAAATTCGGCAAAGGTTTTGTCAAAGCTGCGCAGAAAATGATGCGCGGCATCGCGAAACACCGGGTCTTCGCGCATCCGCGAGGCGGAGAGCGCAAGGCTGGAACGGTCGCGGATACCGCCCAAGGGCGCAATCTCGCGCCCGCGTTCGCCACTGGCAAAACGGCGCCACACTTCGGGGCGGCAGCGCTCTGGTTTCAGGTCATCCATATAAATGCCTTCTTGGCTGAGCAGAGTCAGCACATCTTGGGCAGCACGGATAAGGCGCGAGGTTTTGCGATCTTCCAGCGCCAAACGCAAGGCGCGGAAACCGGCCTTATCCTCGGCACTTTCAGGGAAATGTAAGGCGCGAACAAAGTCGCTAACGGTCAGCGGTGCGCGCAGTTCCTCGGCCGGCGTGCCAAGCGCAAGCAGCGGTTCTGCATCACTAGCGGCCTTGATCGGCATGGCCAGCGCTGCCTTGCGATCAGCGGATGGGACGGTCAAAGAGGTATCACGGCGCGACGAAAACATCGCCAGCGCATTTTCGGTTTTGCGCTGTGCAGCTGCAATTTCATCCAGCTTTTTTTCAACCGACGGCTGGGTGCCACCGCCTTGCTGGCCCACGATGTAGGCATGACGCATGGCATCCACCGCAACCTGCAACCGCTGCGCCTCATCTCGCAGGTCGCGAATAGTGCGGGCGGTCGAGACGATACCCCACAGCAGCGCTAACGGTAAAAATACCACCAAAAGCAGCATCACCATCGACAACGGGCCGGTCAACACACTGTCAGTTGAAAAGACCATCTGCGCACCGATGGCCAAAACCCAAATAACCGCAAGCGCCAAACCCACCACTTCCGAGACTGCAAATTTGCTGTCATCTGTAGGTGGGAGTGCCACGGGGGGTCGTGTGAGTGGCCTAGGGTCAGTCATCCGTTCAACCTATCTTAATGGTCGCAAATCGTCCCTATTTGCGCCATTTAGCTGTATTTTATCGACAGCACTTCATAGCTGCGCTGGCCGCCGGGGGTTTTCACTTCAACCGTATCGCCTGCATCTTTCCCGATCAATGCGCGGGCCAGCGGTGATTTGATATTTAACAGACCCTTTTCCAGATCTGCTTCGGGCTCACCCACTATTTGATAGCTGCGTTCCTCATCAGTGTCTTCGTCTACCAGTGTGACAAAAGCACCAAATTTGATCGTGCCAGTGAACTTGCTGGAATCGATCACATCGGCCAGCGACAAAATCGCCTCCAGCTCTTTGACGCGGCCTTCGATAAAGCTCTGCTTTTCGCGGGCAGCGTGATACTCGGCGTTTTCGGACAGATCGCCGTGCTCGCGCGCCTCAGCAATCGCGCGGATCACAGCCGGGCGTTCCACCGATTTTAGCACCTTTAGTTCTTCGTCCAACGCGATAAAGCCCGCGCGTGTCATCGGAATTTTTTCCATAGCCCTACACGTAAAAGTAAGAAAGCCACAGCCGTTGCGGGCCATGACCTTGTTTCAGGTTTGCTTGGTGTCCACCCAATAGCAGCGGGGCGGTAAATGCAAGAGGAATGGCAATTGCTGCGCGCACGCCTGCCGGTCGCGTCACTTGGACGCCACGCTGCTAGGCGTTTTAGGCGGGTTTGGCATGGTTTTACTTGCGCTTCTGATTGAAACTGCCACTTGGCTGGTTTAGCGAGATGGGTAAGGTTTTGTTGGGCCCGCGCGATGCGCTGGGGCAAATGCAAGGAGAGTGTAAGATGGCCGAAATTGAACGTGAAGCAATGGAATACGACGTTGTGATCGTAGGCGCGGGGCCGGCCGGGTTATCGGCTGCGATCCGGCTAAAACAATTGGACGCTGATCTGAACGTGGTGGTGCTGGAAAAAGGCTCCGAAGTGGGCGCGCACATCCTTTCGGGCGCGGTGCTGGACCCGAGCGGTTTAGATGCGCTTTTGCCCGATTGGCGGGAAATGGGGCCGCCTATCAAAACCCCAGTCGTCGAGGATAATTTTTACATGCTGGGCGAGGCAGGGCAAATCCGTATCCCCAACTTCCCGATGCCACCCTTGATGAACAATCACGGCAACTACATCGTATCCATGGCCAATGTCTGCCGCTGGATGGCCGAAGTGGCCGAAGGTCTGGGCGTCGAAATTTTCCCAGGTATGTCCTGTTCCGCGTTGGTTTACGGCGACGCGGGCGAGGTTAAGGGCGTGATTGCCGGCGAAATGGGGCTTGGCGCCGATGGCACGCCCGGCCCGAATTATGAGCCGGGGATGGAGCTGCACGGCAAATACGTGTTCCTGTCCGAAGGCGTGCGCGGCAGTCTCGCGAAAGAGGTGATCGCGAAATATGATCTATCCAAAGGCAAAGAGCCGCAGAAATTCGGCCTTGGCATGAAAGAGATTTGGGAGATTGACCCCGAAAAGCACCGCCTTGGCACCGTGACCCACACGATGGGTTGGCCTTTGGGCAGCAATGCGGGCGGCGGGTCGTTCATCTATCACATTGAAAGCAATCAGGTTTATGTCGGTTTTGTGGTCCATTTGAACTATCAAAACCCGCATCTGTACCCTTACATGGAATTCCAGCGCTTCAAGCATCACCCGATGGTGGCCGAGCTGCTGAAAGGCGGCAAGCGTGTGGCCTACGGGGCGCGCGCGATTTCCGAAGGCGGGTATCAATCGATGCCCAAGATGGTGGCACCCGGTGTGGCGCTGCTGGGCTGTTCGGTAGGGATGGTCAACGTGCCGCGCATCAAGGGCAACCACAACGCGATGCTATCTGGCAAAGCGGCGGCTGAAGCGGCCTTTGCAGCGATTGGCGCAGGGCGCAGTTCGGATGAGCTGACAGATTATGAAGCCGACGTCCGCGGTGGCGCGATTGGGGCGGACCTGAAAAAGGTACGCAACGTCAAACCTTTGTGGTCGAAGTTCGGACTGGTGGCATCGCTTATGGGTGGGGGTCTGGATATGTGGACCAATACGCTGGGCTTTTCGCTGTTTGGCACGTTGTCACATGGCAAAACCGATGCCGCGGCCACCGGCAAGGCCAAAGATTTCGCGCCAATTACCTATCCACGCCCCGATGGTGTGTTGTCGTTTGACCGTCTGACCAATGTCGCGTTTTCCTTTACCAACCATGAGGAAAGCCAGCCTGCGCATTTGCATCTGAAGGATGCCAGCCTGCCGATCACGGTCAACCTGCCCGAATACTCCGAACCTGCGCAGCGTTATTGCCCGGCCGGTGTTTATGAAGTGGTCAGCGAAGAGGGCAAAGACCCGCGCTTTGTTATCAACTTCCAAAACTGCGTGCATTGTAAAACCTGCGATATCAAAGACCCAAGCCAGAACATCAACTGGACCACCCCGCAGGGTGGGGATGGGCCGAACTATCCGAATATGTAAACCGGGTCAGTTCTCCTTGGGTTAACAATCGCGCGAGGCGGGGGGCAATCCCCGCCTTTCGTCTTTGCGTCGCATTGCCTTGCCCTGCTGCAGGGATTACCTTGCCCCCAAGTCATCAGGAGACCTATATGCAGTTTCGCCCCGTTCTCGTCGCCACGTTGCTGGCACTCTGGGCGCAGCCCATGGCCATGCAGGCGCAAGACGTCGACAGCGGGGCCTATTTGGCGGCACGAGTCGCCGGTGCCGACAGTGATTACCGCGAGGCAGCGCGCTGGTTTACCCGTGCGATGATTGCCGACCCTGCGGATATGTCCTTGATGCAAGGCGCAATTGACGCACAAATCGGGGCGGGCAACCTGAGCGCCGCGATTGCGATTGCGGCCAAGCTGAAAGCGACGGGTACCAATTGGCCCACCGCCGAAGTGATGATAATCGCGGATGAGGCCCAGCGCGAAGATTTCGCCGCCTTGCAGGCCAATCCCAAGGATGGGCGCACGGGTGCCATGTTGCTGGATGGTCTGGTGAAGGCATGGGCCGAACTTGGCACAGGGCAGATGTCTGAGGCGCTGGATGCCTTTGATGCCATGGGAAAAACCGAAGGGCTGAAAGGATTTGCGCTGTTTCACAAATCGCTGGCCTTGGCCTCTGTCGGCGATTTTGAGGGCGCCGAAGAGATCATGTCGGGCGAGGCTGCGGGAGCAATCGGGGCCTTGCGGCGCGGCATCATTGCCCATGTCCAAATCCTTAGCCAGTTAGAGCGCAACCCCGATGCGATTGCCCTGCTGGACCAGTCCTTTCCCGGTGATACCGATCCAGCGCTCCAATCTTTGCGCGCACGCCTAGAGGCTGGTGAGGCTGTGCCCTTTGATATGGTGCGCAACGTCAAGGATGGTTTGGCCGAGGTGTTTTTCACCCTCGGGCTGTTCTTGAACGGTGAGGCCGCCGATGCCTTTACCCTGCAATATGCCCGCGTGGCGATGTATCTGCGCCCCGATCATGTCGAGGCGATTTTGCTGGCCGGCGCGATGCTGGAAAACCTGAAGCAGTTTGATCTTGCCAATGCCGCCTATGCCGTGGTGCCGCAAAATGAGGCTGGTTATTTCGCCGCCGAAGTTGGCCGTGCCCGTGCGTTGCAAGGCGCAGGCAAGCTGGACGCCGCACTTGAGGTTCTGACCAGCCAAACCCGCGCTGCGCCACAGCAATTACCGGTCCATCTGGCGCTGGCCGATATGCTGCGCGGCGAAGAGCGTTGGCCCGAGGCTACTGCGGCTTATGACGCCGCGATTACTTTGATCCCGCAGCCCGCCCCCCCCGGTTACTGGCCGGTTTATTACAGCCGTGCGATCACGCTGGAACGACAAAAATTGTGGGACCGCGCCGAGACTGACTTTCGCCGCGCGCTGGAATTGGCCCCCGATCAGCCGCAGGTGCTGAACTATCTGGGCTATAGCTTTTTGGAACGCGGTGAAAACTTCGACGAGGCCTTGTCGATGATCGAACGCGCCGTGGCCCAGCGTCCTGACAGCGGCTATATCATCGACAGTTTGGCCTGGGGCTATTTCCTCGCGGGCCGCTATGCCGATGCCGTAGACCCGATGGAACGCGCGTCCGTGCTTGAACCCGTGGACCCGGTTGTGACCGACCACTTGGGCGATGTCTATTGGGCCGTAGGCCGCAAGCTGGAGGCTAATTTCCAGTGGCGTCGCGCCTTGTCGTTTGAACCGACAGACGAGCTGGCACCCCGTATTCGCCGAAAGCTGGAAATCGGACTTGATGCCGTGCTGGTTGAAGAAGGCGCGAAATCGCTGGATGACGTTGCGAATGGTAAATGAGTTTGCCTATGCCAAGGTAAACCTGACGCTGCATGTGACGGGGCAGCGCGATGATGGCTATCATTTACTGGACAGTCTGGTGGTGTTTGCGGGCATTGCAGACAGGCTTTATGCGGCAAGGTCCGGGGTGTCATCCCTTACGTTGGAAGGCCCGTTTGGCGCTGATGTTCCGCGCGATATCAACAACCTTGTACTGCGCGCGGCTGCCCTGTTTTCCCAGGGCAATGGGGTGGCCTTTACGCTGGCCAAGCATTTGCCCCCCGCCTCTGGCATCGGGGGTGGGTCGGCCGATGCGGCAGCGGCCATTCGCGCGATATTGCGGATGCTGGCGGAGGACGATGACCTAAAAGCGATTGAGACGCTCTTTGCCTCCGTCGACCGCGCGGCGGTGCTGAGCCTTGGTGCTGATGTTCCCGTGTGCCTCATGTCGCGGCCTGCCCGAATGCGCGGCATAGGCAATGACGTGGCTTTGGTGGATTGCCCTGAATGTTGGATCACCTTGGTCAATCCGCGGGTCGAGGTGCCCACCCCGCAGGTGTTCGCCGGGCTGCACAGCAAAACCAACCCCGCGATGGCCGAACGCTTGCCCACATGGCCTGATGCCCAAGCGCTTGCCGATTGGCTGCAAAGCCAGCGCAATGACCTCGAGGGCCCTGCTCTTGCCATTGCCCCTGTGATTGCCGATGTCTTGACCGCCTTGCGCGCCCAGCCCGGCGCTTTGATTGCGCGGATGTCGGGGTCGGGGGCCACCTGTTTTGCCCTATCGGCGAGCCAAGCACAGGCCGAAGCGGTTGCAAGCGCGGTGCGCGCGCAAAACCCTGATTGGTGGGTAGCGGCAGGGATCATGTTTGCTGGGCAAGTGGAGGCACCCGTCGCGAAAGGCGCGATTAGCTGATCCGCGCCACCACATAATCAGCCAAGTCGCGCAGCATATCCCGCAGCGGATGGTTTGGCAGCGTATCTAACGCTACGCGGGCCTTAGTGCCCCAATCCAGCGCATCTTGGCGGGCGGCTTGCATCGCACCGTG
>Ga0075467_10003267_pt1 | contig 12519 bp, 10 predicted proteins | sample DEB08_DNA_9_FD_75067 | JGI IMG/M metagenome (GOLD analysis project Ga0075467, IMG submission 75067) | Aqueous microbial communities from the Delaware River and Bay under freshwater to marine salinity gradient to study organic matter... | ecosystem: Environmental > Aquatic > Marine > Coastal ...
GCCGCGCGAAAACTTGCGCCGATCATGTCGACGATCGACGGGCAGGTCGGCCATTTGATTGCCGATTTGAACAACGATGAGATCGCGCCAGATCAGACACTCAAGCAGCTTTTGACGATATCAGCAGAATTGGAAAACATCGTCGCACAGACGGCCTACCGCTTTGGTGCGACAGGGGCCTATGAGACGATTGTGAACCAGCGGATCAACATTCTGCGCGAAGAGCGGTTCCTTGGACGCCAGACCTTTGGCGAGTTCATGATGCGCCGTTTTGACCCTGCGATGCGCACAGTTGAATCAACCCAAGCACGGTTGAAAAGCCTCTCGGATCGCGCACTGCGGGCAGGGGACTTGTTGCGCACGCGGGTTGATGTGGAACGCTCAGCGCAGAACCAATCCTTGCTAACCAGTATGGACGCACGCGCGGATCAGCAGTTGCGTTTGCAGCAAACCGTCGAGGGGTTATCGGTTGTCGCGATCAGCTATTACGCCGTCAGCCTCGCGCTCTATGTGCTTGGGCCGATTGAGAAAACCTTTGGTATCTCCAAGGTCTACATCGCCTCTGGCGTGACACCGATTGTGCTTATTCTCGTGTGGTTGATGATACGGCGGATCCACCGCCGTATGCATTAAAGCCCGCGAATGCGTGGGTCCAAAGCGTCGCGCAACCCGTCGCCGATGTAGTTCACGGACAGAACGGTTAGTGAGATTGCCAGACCGGGCCAAATCACCCGCTCGGGGTAGGCGGTCATACGGTCAACGCTATCAAACAGGATTTTGCCCCATGTCGGGAAATCCGACGGGAAACCAAGACCAAGGAACGACAGCGCACTCTCGGTGATGATCGCCGTGGCAAGGCCAAGGGTTGCTGAAACCATGATTGGCGACAGCACGTTGGGCAGCAGATGCCGCGTGATCATGCGCCGCGCAGGCGTGCCGATGGAGCGGGCAGCAAGCACGAATTCACGCTCTTTGATCGCCATCACATCACCACGTACAATGCGTGCTGTATGCATCCAGCTTGTGATGCCGATGCCTGTGACAATCAGGATGAAGATACCCTGCTCAGGGCCAAAAGCGGCGCGTAGCGGGTCGCGGAACAAGAGCATCATCACCAGCAGGAGGGGAAGCAATGGCAGCGCCAGCACCAGATCGGTGAAGCGCATCAAAATCCCGTCTAGCCGTTTGAAATAGCCCGCTAAAACCCCAACCGTGGTGCCAATCACCAGAGCCAAGATCATCGCGGTCCAGCCCACGGCAAGGCTGATACGCCCACCTTGCATGATGTTGGCCATGATGTCGCGACCAAGATTATCGGTGCCCATGGGGTGTGCCCAGCCGTATTTCGCGCCACTGTCAAAAATCGCCGTATAAATCGGGCGCATGTCTTTGTTGCGGATATCCAGCTTGCCTGGATCAACCCCCCAGAGACTTGGCCCAGTAAGGCAGAACAATGTGATAAAAATCAGGAAGCAAAGGCCAAAAACAGCCCCTTTATGGGTCTTGAACTGGTCCCAAACGTCCCACCATTGGTTGCGGGGCTTGGCGGTCATATCCATGGTTTCATCAGTCATAACGGATCCTCGGATCAAGCACGCCGTAGAGAATATCGGCAATCAGGTTCATCAAAACGATGAGGACGGCGAGCAGGAAAGTGATCGTCATCACCATCGGAATATCGTTGCCTTGCAGCGCGATAATCAACAGTTGGCCAAGGCCGTTCACCTTGAAAATCTGCTCGGTGATAATCGCCCCTCCAAAGATCGACGGAATGCCCAAGGCGATCACCGTGACCACTGGGATCATAGAATTGCGCAGCACATGCTTCATCACCACAACGCTTTCGGTCATGCCTTTGGCACGCGCGGTGCGGACGTAGTCTTGCGTGAGGTTATCGAGCATCGAGGCGCGCATGTACCGGCTGACTTGGGCTGTGGTTTGCAGGGCGAGCACCATCACGGGCATGATCATCTGCTTGAGCTGGAAGATGAATGTGTCCCAGTTTGTGACAACGTGTGTGGTGTCATATATGGATGGTAACCACATGAGTTGCACAGAAAAAATCACGATGAGCAACACGCCGCTAAAGAACGGTGGCACCGAGAACCCGATCATCGAGACGAAAGTCCCAGTCTGGTCAAAGACCGAATATTGCTTATAGGCCGAGATGATCCCGATTGGCAGCGCGATCAAGACGCCGACGATATAGGACATCCCAACGACCCAAAGTGTTTGCGGCAAACGCTGTGCGATCGTGTCGAAAACAGGTGAGCGCGACTGGAACGAAATAATCCGCTGCGCGCCGTCGGCAAAGTTGGTGCCAAACGCAGCGTCCCACCAGTACTGCGGCTCCACGATGAAAAACTGCTTGAGCCAAAGCGGGAAACGCACCCACCAAGGTTCGCCCAAACCAAGTGCGAGACGCATCTTTTCTTTGACCTCAGGTGGGATCGTGAGCGGCATCTGCGACATCGGATCGCCGGGGGCGAGTTCAAGCAGCATGAAGATCACAAAAGCAATGAACAAAAGCGTCGGGATCGACATCAGCAACCTGCGGAGTGTGAAGGTGAGCATGTTTAAGGCGCCTTAGTTTAGTGCTTTGCGGGGGAAGGAGGGCAGGGGAAACCTGCCCTCCAAATTTGTCAGTGGTAGGATGGGTCTTGACCCATCGTCCGCTTACTTTTCGCGGTACCAGTCAGCAACGTTCCAAAGCTCAGAGTCCCAAGTGTTCAGAACAACGCCGCCAAGTGTGTTGGCTTTTGCAGATACACGACCACGGTCAACCAGTGGCACGATGGTCATCGTTTCTTTGGTCAGCATGTCGTTCATCTTACGGGCCAATTCGCCACGCTTGTCGATGTCAGCAGTCGCACCAAGCTCGTCGATCAGCGCGTCATAAGCTGGATCGCAGAAACGGTTGATGTTCTCACCCTGCCACTGGCTGTCAGGCTTGGGCTCGCCACCACAACGGTAAGCTGCGAGGTAGGCTTGCGGGTCCGTGCCGTCGAAGTTGTTGGCATACATTTCCACGTCTGCGTAGAACTTCTGGAACGTGTCAGGCGAACCTGGGTCACCACCAAAGAACACGGACGCATCAAGGTTACGCAGTTCTGTTTCAACGCCGATCTGGCTCCACATATCTTTGATCAGGGCTTGGAAATCCTGACGCACAGCGTTTGTAGATGTCTGGAACAAGATTTTGAGCTCAACACCGTCTTTGTCACGGATGCCATCACCATTGCTATCGATCCAACCCGCTTCATCCAAAAGCGCCTTTGCGCCTTCGAGGTCTTGGGTCAAGCAGCCAGTGTTATCTGTGGAAGCATAGATTTCTGGACCAGGGACCAGGTTACAGGTTGGACGACCCGCCTGACCGTAGCCCACTTCAACCAGCAAACTGCGGTCAATCGCCATGGAGAGCGCGTGACGCACTGCAAAGTCGGACAAGAACGGATGCGGGTGCGCAACTGTTGCGCGCTCGCCCTCTGGCAAGTCAGGGGATGGGTTTGTCAGGTTCATTTCGATGCGCTCGACAAGTGTACCGAATGCGGAAATTGGTGTACCAACGCCGCCTTCAGCCATGGCTGCAAGCACGTCTGGCGCAAGCTGCATGTTCCATGCGTAGTCAAACTCGCCCGTTTCCATAACTGCACGACCCGCAGCAGTTGCGTCGCCGCCCCCTTTGAAGGTCACAGTTGCGAATGCTGGCTTTGCTGGGTCGCGGTAGTTCTGGTTGGCTTCCATCTGGATCACGTCATTCGTGCGGAAGTCAGTGACGACAAATGGCCCTGTGCCGATTGGCATAAAGTTCGCGTCTGTGCACTCAGGTGCTTTTGCGCCGAGGCAGTCAGCAAATTGCGCCGCTTGGATGATCGGGGACTGCGCGCCTGCGAAGGGGCCATATGGGTTTGGCTTAGGGCTATCGAACGTGACTTTGATTGTCAGGTCGTCGATGGCTTCAACAGATTGCACGCCGTCAAACTTGGATGCCTGTGCGCAACCGCCTTCTGGGTGCATGCAGTATTCAGCGGTGAATGCCACGTCTGCGGATGTCACTGGAGTGCCGTCAGACCAAAGCAGGCCAGCCTTCAACTTCCATGTGATCGACGTAAGATCCTCGGACACGCCGCCGTTGCCGACAGTTGGGATTTCTTCGGCGAGGAAAGGCACAAGCGCGCCAGTCTCGTTATAACGTGCAAGTGGTTCGACAATCATCGACGCGGACTCAAGGTCCTTGGTGCCACCCGAAAGATATGGGTTCAAGATCGACGGCGCTTGCCAATAGATGATGTTGAGTTGACCGTCAGACCCGCGCTCCGCCATTGCCGCTGGGGCAAAAGCAAGAGAGGCGACTGCGCCCATCAATACTGTTTTCATTTTCATGTTTTAACTCTCCTAGTTGGTGCTCTTTTTTTTAACCTCGGGTCCCATCGTTTCATCGATAGGGGTTTATTCTTATGTCTCGTTGTAAAGGTGGCAGGCGGCAAACTGGCGCGGCTTCACCTCACGGTATTCGGGTTCAACCTCGCGGCAAATATCCATCACCTCAGGGCAACGCGTGCAGAAATTGCAGCCCTTGGGCGGGTTAGAGGGCGAGGGGACGTCGCCTTGCAAAATGATCCGCTCGGTCTTGCGGGCAAGTGCCGGATCAGGTTCAGGCACGGCAGACAGCAGCGCCTTGGTATAGGGGTGCAAAGGTTCGGCAAACAGCGTTTCGCGCTCGGCTAATTCAACGATTTTGCCCAGATACATCACCGCCACCCGCGTCGCGATATGGCGCACCATGGATAGGTCGTGACTGATGAACAGATACGTCAGGCCGAACTGCTCTTGCAGGTCCTCCAGAAGGTTGACCACCTGAGCTTGGATCGACACATCAAGGGCGGCAATCGGCTCGTCGCAGACGATAAATTTGGGGTTTAGGGCAAGGGCGCGGGCGATCCCAATACGCTGCCGCTGCCCACCCGAAAACGCCTGCGGATAGCGTTTGGCGAATGCGCGGTTCAGGCCCACGGCATCCATCAACTCGGCCACTTTCTCGCGCTTTTCTTGCGCGGTCAGGGTGGTGTGTTCGTCCAAAGGCTCACGAATAATCGCCTCGACCGTCATGCGCGGGTTCAATGACGCTTGCGGGTCTTGGAACACCATCTGCATCATCGGGCGCATCTCGCGCAACTGGCTTTGCGGTGTCGATCCGATCTCGATCCCATCCATCGTGATCTCGCCAGAGGTGATGTCGTAAAGGCGCAGTACAGCACGGCCCGCCGTGGATTTTCCACAGCCGCTCTCGCCCACAAGACCAAGTGTCTCGCCTTCCATTATGTCGAATGTGATGCCGTCCACGGCCTTCACAGCACCCGTCTTGCGACGCAGCACCCCTGTGTGAATGGGGAAGTGCATTTTGACATCGCGCACGGATACGAGCGCCTTTTTCGGGTTATCCAGCATTGGCGACCTCCAGCGGATCAGCGAGGAAGCAAGCGGTATCGTGGCCCGCACCGATCTCATAACGCGTTGGCACCTTCATGGCACAAACAGGCATTGCCTTTGCACAGCGTTCACGGAATGGGCAGGACGTTGGCGCACCAACAACAAGCGGTGGCTGGCCTTCAATCACAGTCAGTCGTGCCGCACGTTTGCCCGAAATCGACGGGATCGTTTTGAGAAGGGCGGCGGTATAGGGGTGCTGCGGATTGCTGAACAGCTCTTGCACGGGCGCATGTTCCACCACTTGCCCCCCATACATCACCATCACACGGTCCGCGATGCCCGCGATGACGCCAAGGTCGTGGGTGATCCATATCACGGCCATGCCCAGCTTTTCGCGCAACTCCTGCATCAGCTCCAAAATCTGCGCCTGAATGGTCACGTCTAGTGCCGTTGTCGGTTCGTCGGCGATCAAAACCTGCGGGTCACAAGCCAGCGCAATCGCGATCATCACACGCTGGCGCATGCCGCCTGAAAACTGGTGCGGGTAGTCGTCGAGGCGGCGTTCCGCGTCTGGAATACCGACAAGTTCGAGCAATTCCTGAGAGCGTGCAGCGGCTTCTTTCTTGGACATGCCCATATGTTTGCGCAGGGGTTCCGCGATTTGGTATCCCACGGTGAAAACAGGGTTGAGCGAGGTCATCGGGTCTTGGAAGATAAAGCCGATCTTACCGCCACGCACTTTGCGTAATTCCTCAGCGCTGACCTTCAACAGGTCTTGCCCGTCAAACATCACACGCCCAGCGCGAATCTCGGCAGGGGGCATTGGCAGCAAACCAAGCAGTGACATCATCGTGACAGACTTGCCCGATCCGCTCTCGCCCACGACGCCCAATAGCTCGCCCGCTTTAAGATTAAAGCTTACATCATTCACGGCGTGGACTTCGCCACCGCGCGTTTTGAAAACAGTTTTAAGGCCTTGAACGTCCAAGACTGGCAGCGCCCCGTTGGGCATAGAGAACCTCCCCGTTGGTTCTAATTCCTTGTTTTAGGCGGCCAATTCTTTGATTGGTCCAATATTTGACCAAACGGTAACACGGATTCGTTTTGCTGCAACCTGATTCCTATTTGCGCTTACCCGACGATACCGCCAAGCTGATTGCGAACGAGATTACTTGAGGGACCAAAGAAATGACACGCGCCAGAGACTTGATGGAAAAGCTGATCGCCTTTCCAACCGTGAGCACCGAAAGCAATCTCGCGCTGATTGATTTTGTCGAAAGCTACCTTGCTGATCTCGGCGTGGCCTCAACCCGTGTGGCTGATGCCACAGGGCAGAAGGCCTCGCTCTATGCCCATATCGGGCCTCAGGTCGCAGGCGGTGTTGTGCTGTCGGGCCACACCGATGTGGTCCCTGTTGCAGGGCAGGCGTGGGATACGGACCCGTTCACAGTGACCGAAAAAGACGGCAAGCTTTACGGGCGCGGCACCTGCGACATGAAGGGGTTTGACGCACTGGCCTTATCTGCCGTGCCGCTTGCCTTGGAACGCGGGATCAAGCGCCCTTTGCAAATCGCGCTGTCCTATGACGAGGAAATCGGTTGCCTTGGCGCGCCGCCGATGATCGACCACATGGTCAGCCACGGCATGCCGCGCGCCGATACCGTGATCGTGGGCGAACCTTCGATGATGCAGGTCGTGACAGGCCATAAGGGTGGCATCGGTTGGGATATGCATTTTCGCGGCTTCGAGGTGCATTCCTCGATTGCCTACCAAGGCGTCAGTGCGATCATGATGGCGGCCAAGATGATCGAGTGGTGCAATAAGGTGAACGCCGAGACGGCCGCCGCGACACCTTCCGGCTTAGCCGCTGCATTTGATCCACCCTACACAGGCCTGCATGTGGGCACGATCCACGGTGGCACGGCAAATAACATCACCGCCAAAGACTGCTACTTCAACGTCAATATCCGCCTTGTTCCGGGGGATGACGTGCGTGTCTGGGAGGCGCGGGTGTTGGCCAAAGTCGCCGAACTTGAGGCCGAAATGAAAGCGGTGCGCCCCGAAGCAGGAATTACAGCAGCACAGAATTTCGAACTCACAGGGCTTGTGCCAGAGAGCATGGGCAAGGCCGAGGAAATCGCACGGCGCTTAACAGGCGACAATGCCACCCATGTGGTCAGCTACGGCACCGAGGCAGGGCAATTCCAAGAACGCGGCTATTCTGCCGTGGTCTGCGGGCCGGGTGATATCGCGCAAGCCCATCAGCCGAATGAATTCATCACGATCGACCAATTCCAGCAGGGTGAGGCCTTTATCGCGCGGCTCGTCGAGGCACTTGCCGAATGATATTTCCGTTTCAAATGGAGGCCCAAGAACACCGCGCCGCTATGCCAGAGGCTTGCGATGTCGTCGTGATCGGGGCGGGGATCATCGGTGTGATGGCTGCGTGGGAATTGGCCAAGACGGGGCTAAAGGTCGTTGTCTTGGAAAAGGGCCGCGTTGCGGGCGAGCAATCTTCGCGCAACTGGGGTTGGATCCGAAACCAAGGGCGCGACCCTGCCGAACTGCCGATCATGATCGAGGCCGCTGCGATGTGGCGGCAGATGGCCAAGGACATCCCAGAGGATATCGGCCTAAAGCAAACAGGCGTGGTATACCTTGCGGACAAGGTTGAGGGGATTGAGCGTTTCGAAAACTGGTTGCCCTATGCGAAGGATCACGGGCTCGATACCAAGGTTCTGACCTCCAAAGAGACGGCCGATCTGATCCCGAATGCCAGCGTCACTTGGGCGGGCGCACTTTGGACGGCGTCTGATATGCGGGCCGAACCTTGGGTTGCTTTGCCCGCTTTGGCCCGTGCTGCGGTGCGAGACGGTGTCACGATTATCGAGAGCTGTGCTGTGCGCGCGCTTGATATCAGCGGCGGCGTAGTGACGGGTGTTGAGACTGAACTAGGGCGGATAAAGGCGCCCGAAGTCGTGTTGGCGGGCGGCGCTTGGTCACAGCTATTCTTGCGCAAACATGGGCTGAGCATTCCGCAGCTTTCAGTGCGGGCGACGGTTGCGGCAACCGATCCATTGCCAGAGGTTTTCGCAGGCGGGGCCGCCGACAATCGCCTCGCGTTCCGCAGACGTGCTGACGGCGGCTACACGCTGGCGCCCGAAGGGTTTCAAGAACTCTATGTTGGTCCTGACGCCTTTCGCGCGTTAGCGAACTACGCAAAACCTTTGCTGCAAGATCCCTTCGGCACGCGTCTGTTGCCATCCGCCCCCCAAGGCTTCCCCGATGCATGGGGGACCAAACGGGAGTGGGCGGCGGACGAGCAATCGCCGTTTGAGCGCATGCGCATCCTGAACCCAGCAGCAAATGCGTCCAAAGTCGCGAAACTCGTCCGCGATTTCGCCGATACCTTCCCGCAGCTAGGCGGCGTGAAGGTCAAGGCCTCATGGGCGGGCATGATCGACACGATGCCTGATGTGGTGCCGATTGTGGACCGCGCGCCCTTGTCTGGTTTGACGGTGGCAACGGGCATGTGCGGTCACGGTTTTGGGATCGGCCCCGCCTTTGGCAAGCTCATCCGCCAGATCGTACGAGGTGAAACACTCAGCCACGACATGCACCGTTTTCGCTATGGGCGTTTCACGGATGGGTCGAAACTGGATCTGCATCCGAACTTGTGACAAGGGGTTGCGGGTTTTGACCATTCGGTTCAGGATCGGGGAAATTCCACATCAATTTGGAGCCATCCCATGCCCGTAAAGAACCGTTTTGCAGAGCTTTTGCCAGAGATCACAGAATGGCGCCGTGACCTGCACGAGCACCCAGAGATTCTGTTTGAAACGCACCGCACCTCTGCTGTGGTGGCCGAAAAGCTCAAAGATTTCGGCTGCGACGAGATCGTGACAGGCATCGGGCGCACGGGTGTTGTGGGCGTGATCAAGGGCAAAACCAACACATCAGGCAAGGTCATCGGCCTGCGCGCCGACATGGACGCACTGCCGATCCTTGAGGCGACAGGTTTGCCCTATGCCTCCAAAACCGACGGCGCGATGCATGCTTGCGGGCATGATGGGCATACCGCGATGCTGCTTGGCGCTGCGAAATACCTCTCCGAGACCCGAAATTTTGACGGCACGGTTGTCGTGATATTCCAACCCGCAGAAGAGGGCGGCGGCGGTGGTCGCGAGATGTGCGAAGATGGCATGATGGACAAATTCGGCATCCAAGAAGTTTACGGTATGCACAATTGGCCAGGCCGTCCTGTCGGCTCTTTCTCGATCCGCTCAGGCGCGTTTTTCGCCGCAACCGATCAGTTCGAGATCATCGTGGAAGGCAAGGGCGGTCACGCGGCCAAGCCACAAGACACCGTCGATAGTGTGGTTGTAGCAGCCCATGTAGTTACAGCGCTCCAGACGATTTCTAGCCGCAACGCGGACCCTGTTGATCCCGTGGTCGTGTCGGTCACATCTATTGAGAGTTCATCCAAAGCCTTCAACGTCATCGCCCAGAGGACCCATCTGAAAGGGACCATTCGGACCATGTCGAAAGACATGCGCGCCTTGGCTGAAAAGCGGCTAAAGTCGATTGCAGCAAGTGTCTGCGAAACATTCGGGGCCAAGGCAGAAATCAAATTCTACCATGGCTACCCCAGCATGGTGAACCACGCAGAACAAACCGAATTCGCGGCCTCTGTGGCCACAAAAATCTCGGGCGCTTGCGAAGAGGCACCGCTTGTGATGGGCGGCGAGGACTTTGCCTACATGTTAGAGGAACGCCCCGGCGCGTATATTCTTGTGGGCAACGGCGACACCGCATCCGTGCACCACCCCGAATACAACTTCGACGACGAGGCTATTCCTGCGGGCTGTAGCTGGTGGGCGGGGATTGTAGAAGAGCGGATGCCAGCGGGGTGATTTTGCTCGTTTTGGGCTCGGGGCAGCGAACCGCTGGTTTGAGCCCACTTTGCCGTTTTTCTGTGTCGCAGCTAAAGTCTGCTTAGGGATAGCTAGAAGATCATCCTCTGACAACATGGCTAGAAGCAGTCATTTTCCCGCCCTAATTTTTCTGAAGGTCTAGTCCTAACCAAGCATTATAAAAGACACCGCTCCTCAATAGGCAATCCGGACTTCCTGGACCCGCTGAGAGCAGTGATCAATTCGCATTAAAGACAAAATATTGAATTCTTCTCGCTTCTTTCAGGTGCGGGCTTTTTCAAAAGCTTCCCATGCTGCTTCAAACGCGGCGAAGTCGAAATCTTTCGCGCGGGCAGGATCAAGCACCAGCTTTTCGGTTTCCTGCATCTTAACAATCGCCGATTGAAGATGTTCAACGACTTCCGGAGGGATCACAACTGCACCGTGTCGGTCGGCGTGTATAAGGTCACCTGAGCGAACGTCCATGCCCATTATCCGGATCGGTTGACCCACGCTGCGCACGTGCACGAAACCGTGACTTGGGCCGATGCTACTAGCGATAACGGGAAAATCTTCGGCCATGTCACCGAGGTCGCGCATCACGCCATTTGTGAGTGCACCTGATATGCCAAAACCCTTGTGGATTGTGGTGTTCACTTCGCCCCAATATGCGCCAACGCAGTTAGGGTAGTCGATGTCCTCAACAACCGCCACGGAGGGCTGCGGCCCCTCGGACATTGCCTTGTAATAGGTCATGCGGCGGGCGCGAATTGTGGTGGAGTCTTCTGTCGGTGGGGACACGGCTGCGATCTGCGCGGTGATGGCGTAACCGACAATTACACCATTGGGATCAGAGGCTTGCATTGTGCCGCGCGTAAAGGCGTTAAAGCCGCGTTTGCCTTGGGCGACCTCGATCGCGTTGCTAACTGTGGGGGTGTCGACGGAGCGGAGAAGGGCCAAAAGTTCAGGTGTCATGCGTCTTCCTTTAGCCAGCGAACGAGGGCGGCTGTTGTGATTTCAGGTTGTTCCAAGGTTGGAATATGGCCCGCGTTTTCGACGATTTCGAGCGTGCTGTTTGGCAGCAGGGAATGCATCAAGTCGTGGCGTTCAATTGGGCAAAGGGCGTCGTGTCGTCCGCAGAGGACGAGGGATTTTCCAAGGTAGGTTTTCAAGGTGTTTTGTTGGTCGGGGCGGTCGCGTAAGGCGCATGATTGGCGGATGAATACGTCTGGGCCAAGGATAGATGCCATTTCCCAGCAAAGTTGAACGATTTCGGGGTGTTGAGTGGCATCAGCGAGGTAGTGCGGCATCATTTGGTTGAATATCACGTCCTTGAGTTTGCCTGCTTTGACGGCCTCTATTTGAGGGCCGCGTTTGGCGGCCATAGCAGGCATTTCGGCACGCGGGTTGGTGTCAAGAAGGGCGAGTTTTTCAACACGATCTGGGGCTTGGGCGATGACCTCCATCGCGACAATCCCACCCATGGAAAGGCCGGCCAACGCGAAGGTTGGTGGGGCGTTTTGCAGGAGATCGGCAGCGAGCGCTTGGACCGTGTCGTGGCCTGTAATTTGCGCGACCAAGACCTCGCGATCTTTGCTGAGGGCCGTGATTTGCGGATCAAAAAGCCGCGCGTCGCACATCATACCGGGCAGGAAGATCAGCGGTGTTAAGGATAGCGCCATTTGCGGCCTTTCTGGGTGTCACAACCTGTGCACTAAGCGTGCACAGGGCGTGCACCGAAGGGAGTTAACCTTTCCACGTATGACCAGCAGGATCACCTGTGGCCACAATGTGGTAGAGGGCGGCCTCGCCCGTCATTGAAGGGACCACGGAATGCCCGATATTTTCGGGAACGCTCATGGTGTCGCCTGCTGCAAGGGTAGCTGAACCGCCATCCCAATCAACCCGCCAGTGACCTTTGACGGGCATGAGGACGGAAGGAACTTTGTGGCTATGTTTCTCCTCGGAGGCCGAGCGGTTGGTTATAAACGCGACCTCAAAACCTGGCTTGTCGCGCAGGAGGCCTTTTTCGCCGATGACCAGCACCGGTTTTTTGTCTGCGAGTGCGACCATATCCCAGTAGCGGGCAACGTGGTTTGGCAACACGTCGGCGGTTGTCGGTTCTGGCCGTTTGGCGAGTTCTGCCTCAGTCATGAGCGGCATTGGTTTGACGCCA
>Ga0075467_10003270_pt1 | contig 12516 bp, 15 predicted proteins | sample DEB08_DNA_9_FD_75067 | JGI IMG/M metagenome (GOLD analysis project Ga0075467, IMG submission 75067) | Aqueous microbial communities from the Delaware River and Bay under freshwater to marine salinity gradient to study organic matter... | ecosystem: Environmental > Aquatic > Marine > Coastal ...
CAGTGCGGCGACCGTTTCGCCTTCATTGCCATAGGATGGCGAAATGATCAGGCCAGAAACACCGTGTTCAAGCAGTGAGGCGATCATACGCGCCTGAAGTTTTGGATCTTCATCGGTGTTCGCAATGACTGTAGCATAGCCTTGATCGGCCAGGATCATCTGCAATGATGCCGCAAATTCTGTGAAAAACGGGTTCTGGATGTCGTTGATTACGAGACCGATCAACCCAGAGGTCGATGACCGCAATGTCGCCGCAGAGCGGTTATAGACATAGCCGATTTCGGCCATTGCCTTGCGAACAGCGGTCCGCGTTGCTTCCTTGACTGTGGGACTGCCCCGCAAAACCAAACTCACGGTCGACTTGGAAACGCCTGCTACCTTTGCCACATCCAGGATTGTCGGTCGGCGTCCCATTAAGGTGCTATTCTCCTATCCTGTGGGTCACCAAAAGCGCCTCCATGCGTGCCTCGGCCAGATCGGGATCTGGCAACAGCCCCGCCGCGTTGGCAAGGCGGAAAACCTCGGAGTACTGCGTGATGTCGCGGCTAGAGCAAAAACCGGCGGGCATGATGAAATGGTTTTGATAGCCGTTCAATCGCGATCGATATGCAATCGCTGCAAAGATACCGAGCAATGCGTGGCTAGGCTGTGTACCGTCACCCGCAATTAAATCCGCGCAATTGAAATCATCACCTGTATAAAGGCGTGCACCATCGGGCAGACGGGCACGAAAAGCTTCTACGTGGGCTTGATCCAGTAGCGAGATCTTGATCCCATCGACTTTGGCAGGGTTTTTAGCAATCAGGCCTAGCACAAGATCATTGGCAACCTCGATCTCAGAAGCCCCACAATGACGGGTCAAACATGTCACCAAGTCAGCGCAGCATAACAGGTTCTGCCGCGCAATCAATTATAGCGCGATACAACGTGCGGTAGTCGGTTTGTGTCACACCCATCGCGCCAAAGGGCCGTGACGCCATAAAAATGAGTCACTCACCTGCCGCATCGATCGCTTCTGCCTGTTCTTGATAGGCTGCATGGATCGCCGTGATAGTTGCCATTTCAGACTGGTCTTTATGATCAGTTCCTGCCCCGCAAACTACACGTGGTTTCAGCGGATGTGCCTTGGCCGCGACCATCGTACGTTCAGTCAGTTTTTTGGCTGTTAACCAATCCACCCCCGTGCCGCGTTGTATGGTGTCCATCGCCTCTGCCAGACCAAACCCCTGATCCCATAACGATGTGCGAAATGACAAAGTTGCGTCCCAATCAACGGCAGGGCGACCATCCTAGGGACTGCGTTCACGCAAGGGATCACTGACGACCAAAGTTTCGCCGATCAGGTGTAATTTTCTAGCTGTCAGTCAGCGGTTTGAAGCCTCAGCATCGTTTTGCCTCACACGTTTAGATCAAGCACGAGAATGCCGTCGGTCCCGCCCACGGCGTTCGCAACGAGTTGTCCACCAAGCGCCTGATGATCCGGATTATCTGCGTAGTTCTGCAACGCATCCCAACTGTCGAAGTCAATGACGAAGCCGTGCATATAGCCACGTTCGATCTGTTCGGGACTTTCGGAACGACCTCCGGTGAAATTCTGAACGCCGGGCAGTGTTTCCGCCAGCGCAGACAGGCCGGCATAGATACCGGCAATTTTTGCCTCAGAGGTTTCTGGCTTGAATTTGGTGAGTACGATATGGCGGATCATTGCATAGGTCCTTGATCTTGCTAGATGATGTCAGTGGTCTTTCGCCGATCAGGATAGAGGGCGCGTTGGTGTTTTAAGAATTGACGCGCGGCGTGATGGACGCATCTACCACACGCAACGCTGCAATTCCGTTAAAGTGCAGGCGCAGGTCCAGCCATACATCGGCGCCACTTCCCATACGGCACGAGCCGGCACAATAATGCAACGTTTTTGGAGTGATAGCAGATGAAATTGAACAAAGACCGGGCCACATCTGCGTTATGCTCTTTAATGTAAGGGATGACGCCCCCAGCGCCACTTGCATCGTTGACCCGCCAGCCCTGTAGGTTTTCAGGCAAATGGACAGCGTGATTGATGCGCACGGACAAAACCCGCCCGATTTCACCCGATGCAATCAAATCTCTGACAGCGCGATGCGATCCGGAACAGCTCAGATGATGATTGGTTGCAAAAACCGTCCCCTGCTTTTCAGCCGCAGTCACCATTTCATCTGCTTGAGATAACGTCAGACCCAATGGCTTTTCGCACAAAGTGTGCTTTCCCGCAGCAATTGCAGCAAGCGCCTGTCCATGGTTTTTTTCGTTGGTTGAAGAAATATAGACGCAGCACGCGTCTTTGTTTGACAGCGCGTCTGCCAGTGATGTCGTCGAATGTGCTACTTGATGATCTTGCGCCCATTGCGCTGCACGGTCAGCCGATCCGCTGACCACCCATGATACATCGGCTTGATCTTGCGACCTGACCGCGCCCAGCATGTGCTGGGATGCAATCGTACTTGCTCCGACAAAAATCCACTGCATCGCGCATCGACCATTTCAATTGGAACTTTCCATATTTGACGTTTGGAACGTTCCAATTTTGACAAGAAAAACCCCTATGAACTCTTAACAAACTGAAAAAATTGATTTTATCGCGCTGGCAGATCACTGACCCAGAAAGATGTGATGACGATACCCAGATTGGGTGCCCGCAAGCAGATCGCTCCGCCGGTTTGATTCTACTCTGGCAATCGGCTGTAATTTTCAAAGCGGCGGGCTGTTGGACTGGCATTTTCCTCAGGCCCGTTCGGTCCGACTCAAACCCGCCCGAAATTACGGCCGTTTCGAAACTACCGACTTGAAGTCGCCACATAGCGGCACACAATCTGCGCCCAAAAGTTAACAATCATTCACGCTTGCAATCATAGCCCCTAATTTAGCAACAATAGCCATAGAAACTTAATCTTTTGGGGTCGCCAACCCATATGCACTGCGAATAAGGTAAGGTGGTAAGTGCAGTCAATTTCTGGGCTGTCGCGTTGAACTAGTTGGATCAGTTGGATCAAAGGATTTAAATATGACCGTACAGAAAATCAGTGATGCACTGGAAAACTGCATCAGTGGCAATGGCAATTACTCGGAACTTGTACACAATCTAATGGAACTGGGTTGCTCTGATGAGTTGATCACAGCAATCGTTGTCGGCTCACTGGGTGAAAACCTGCGCGACCGCGTTGCACCTCTTATCGCGATGGTTAGATCATATGAAAACCTGTCGTCGTCCGAGCAGATTGATCTGCTTTATTCCCTCATCAATGGGCATGACGACCACATGCAGATCGACGCTCTTAAGAAAAGATCAGCTAGCTAAAGCGCTGAAAAGCGACAGCTGCTAAGCAATCTTACCTAGTTCTTTCGAGAACGCGTCAGGCAAAGCCCTAACCAATTGCACTTCGTCCACTGAACAGCTCAGGACGCAGGAGCGCATTTGCGCCCTACTCTTCTGCACCTAATGCCTGAGGTGTTGGCCTTTGAGGGCTTTCCAAAACCTGGCTGACCCCTTCCACAGTTTAGCGGAAAGCGCTTCGGATTCGCCCCGTAGTCGTTAAGAAATGTGACATATCGCCATCCAAATAAGGATTGCTGCATCGTCGGGCACATCCGAAATGGATATTATCCCTTGATCATCAAGTCTTTTTCTTTAACTGTTCACTCATGAACGCAATTTTTCATTTGCGCCTCTGGAACAGATCACGCCCGTGACCTCTGATGCGGTAGCCGTGGATAGCCCCACTAATCAGAACCTAAGTGACCGGGCCGAAGTCCGGTTTCGGGTCATGCGCGCGATCGAGCAAAACCCCCACTTATCCCAACGCGACCTCGCGCGGGAGCTTGGTGTCAGCTTGGGTGGCGTAAATTTCTGTATCAAAGCATTGATCGACAAAGGTGCCATCAAAGTTGAAAACTTCCGCGTGTCAGACAAGAAAATGCGCTACGCGTATATACTGACGCCTGTCGGGATCCATGAAAAAGCACACATGACCAGTCGGTTCCTTCAACGAAAAATGCGCGAATACGAAGCATTGAAGGCCGAAATTGAAAGCTTGAGAGAAGAACAGAAGTCAGGGGGCAACGATGAACTGTAGTACAGGTTCGTCTGAGCCTGTACTTATTTGCGGCAACAAAGCGGATTTCTTGCGAACAGGGCATGAACTGCGCCAGAGCCCGTCAATTTTCACGTACAACACGGTTAAGATACTATGAAACGCGTCCTTATTACGGGCTCTGCCGGCTTCATCGGGTTTCACCTTGCCAAGCTGCTGTTGGATGAAGGTTTTGCGGTCTATGGCATTGATGCGGTGACCGACTACTACGACGTCACACTAAAACAGCGTCGTCATCAAATGCTGATGCAGTCCCCGAATTTCGCAGCATCCGAATGCAGGCTTGAAGATGCGGATCAAGTCATGAAAATTGTGCGGGATTTTGGACCGGATGTGATTGTACATCTGGCGGCGCAAGCCGGTGTGCGCTACTCGCTTGAGAACCCGCGCGCCTATCTCGATAGCAATATAGTAGGTACTTTCAACGTTTTAGAAGCCGCACGTGAAGTGGGTGTTGATCATCTTTTGATGGCGTCCACGTCTTCGGTCTATGGCGCAAATGACGTAATGCCATTCCAAGAAACAGAAAAGACCGAAACACCACTTACTTTCTATGCAGCGACAAAAAAGGCAAATGAAGCAATGGCGCATTCATATGCGCACCTTTGGAACATATCGACAACAATGTTTCGCTTTTTTACAGTCTATGGGCCTTGGGGACGGCCAGACATGGCGCTTTTCAAATTTGTTGATGCAATGCTCGATGGTCGCCCGATAGACATTTACAATCACGGCGAAATGTATCGGGATTTTACCTATGTCGATGATCTGGTGCGCGGCATCCGACTTCTCATTGATGCTGTGCCCGTCCGGCCAGAAAATCCACACGATATTGCGGAAGGTGATAGCCTGTCACCTGCAGCACCCTACCGCGTCGTTAATATCGGCAACTCTGACAAAGTCCGCCTGCTCGACTTCATCGAAGCGATCGAGGCTGAACTGGGGTTCAAGGCCAAACGGAACTACATGGACATGCAAAAGGGCGATGTTCCGGCAACGTGGGCAGACGCCGAACTCTTGAACCACCTTACCGGGTACAAACCCCAAACGGATGTTCAAGAAGGTATTAGCAAGTTCGTGGCGTGGTTTCGTGAATATTATGAGAAATAGGACTGATGATTGTGTCGGCACTGTGACGATGCTTCTTAAAGAGGCTTCAGTCATTGAGGCATGGCACGGGACTTGCGTTATCGGGCATTTGGAAAATGACCCCCTCCCGGAGCTCCGCACCGCGAAGGATAGCGCAATTATTGTCAACTAAATTTAAACAGACGCGCACCAAAAACCGACACCACAATAGCTTTTCTGGCTTCCTGAAACGGCTCTCTATTGACAGGCTTTCCGATTTTCACCATCCATTTCCTCCTTTTGTTGATTTGATGAACCTTATGCCCTTCACTTCCGTCGGCCAGCCTGTGCTTATTGCGCATTGCGTTCAACGGCCTGATAGCCCATCCCTCTTCTGGTATTCATTAAGAATGAGCGTCGGATTCTGGCATGCGAGAAACGAGCATGACTTTTTCCAGCTAGTTTACGCAAACGCAAAGATTTGGTTTGTGCGGCTAAAAGCGAAGTAGAATGGGTTTCATTAGATGCCTGAAGCATTAATGCTCAACATACAGCCTGCCGCGAGTACAATTTTTTGCTCTGTTTTTTTGATCGGCCCATCGACACGTTCTAAGTGTGGCGGCACAAACCAAATACCATTGGGTAGACGCAGGATCTATTGAATTTTTTTACATCAGAAGCTACTTACGCGCATGTCGCCTGGCCACGCGCTAAATCAGCATGGTAAGGGGCGCGAGACATGGCGATACACGAACAAGGCCATCGACTTGAGAACACCAGAGTCTAAGCCGCTGAAAGTTCTCATTTGGGGTACTTATGACCTAGGAAAGCCGCGTACGCGGCTTGTTATTGAGGCGATACGGAGCTCTGGCGCAATCGTCACCGAGGTCCATAAATCAGTTTGGTAAGGCGCCGAGGACAAGTCTGTCTTGCGAAAAGGCGCTGCTTTGAAACGGTTAATCCGATTGATGACTGCATATCCGATGCTGCTGTGGCGGTTTCTACGTTCGCCCCGCCCTGATATCGTTGTCGTTGGTTATCTTGGTCACTTAGATGTCTTGTTGTTGCGGCCATTTGCGATTTTGCGGCGAACGCCAGTAATATGGGACGCTTTTCTGTCTCTCTATGATACAGTTGTGGACGATCGCAGAATGGTATCGTCGAGGCACCCGGCAGCGCATTTTCTGAAGGGTTGGGATTGGCTTGCTTGCCGAGCGGCGGATCTTGTGGTGCTCGATACAGAGGCCCAAGCGACGTTGTTTCGGAACACTTACGGACTCGAAACTTCTAAAGTAACATCGGTCTTCGTCGGAGCGGAAGTTAAGACGTTTCCCAAGTTGTCGGCGAACAGCAAAGGGAGCCGCGCAACTGTGCTGTTCTACGGTCAGTTTATCCCGCTTCATGGCATCGCCACAATCATCGAGGCCGCCCGTTTGTCCCGCAATCGCCCGATAGATTGGGTCATCATCGGTTCGGGCCAGATGGCAGGGCATATCCGGGAAATGCTGGACAACGATACACCTAACGCGCTGGATTGGGTTGAGTGGGTGCCCTACCCAGAACTCCTCCGATACATCGCGGCCGCTGATGTGTGTCTTGGTGTATTCGGCGAAAGCTCGAAGGCAGGAAGGGTCATCCCGAACAAAGTCTTCCAGATTTTGTCCGCGGGGCGACCTCTCGTTACGCGTGATGGGCCAGGAATTCGGGAGCTTGTTCCGGAATTTGCCACCGGTGTCGAACTCGTGCCGCCGGCCGATCCCGCCGCGCTATTAATGGCCGTAGAACGGCTGCTGGACGGCGCTCCCTTTCCATCTGACCTTCATACCGATCTGCGCATGCGCTTTTCGCCTGATGCGCTTGCACGGAGATGGGGTGAAATCCTGGAAAAGGGCTCCACTTCATGACCCGCCGCCTCGCCATCCTCACTCAGTTCGACCCAGATTGCGGTCTGCCAGCGCATGTCCATCTACATCTGGAAGGTCTGCGGCCGGTTGTGAAGCGGCTTATCCTAGTCTCAAACTCACCGCTTGATCCTGCCTCGCGTGCGATGGCAGAGAGCATCTGCGACCGTGTGATAGTTCGCCCCAATACCGGTTGGGACTTCGCAGCATGGCGCGATGTCCTCGCTACCGAAGACGCGGCCGGGTTCGACCGCATCATCCTAACGAATTCGAGCGTGATTGGTCCACTCTATCCTCTAGGTCCGATATGTGAAGAGATGGACGCACGAGCACCCGATATTTGGGGCATGGTGTTGTCGCACAACAAGGGGTTACACTTGCAGAGCTACTTCCTTTGCGCCTCCGCCGGCGTGGTCGCGTCAGATGCATGGAGGTCCTTCTGGTGCTCCGTTCAAGATATTGACGACAAACGTCAGGTGATTCAAAGCTATGAAGTCGGGTTCAGCCGAGCGATGACGGCATCGGGCTTTGAGCTCGTCCCCATGATCCCCCTGCTTCCGTTCCCAGCAAGCCTACGAATCGTAAACATTGAGAGACTGAAAGGCTGGGTAAAGGTGCCGTTCAGCGTCAATCATATCAATCGAACTGTGGAGTTTCACGAAGATCTGATCCGGCGCGGCATGCCCTATCTGAAGGCGTCGCTTATCTATGGAAAAGACACCTATCGGTTCGTAGGGCTAGATCGAATACGGGCAATTCCGAGGGTGAAATTTCCGTTTGACCGACTCGTGGGAAAGGCGCTGTTTGGCGCCAATAAGGGTAACAAATAGAAAGTTTACAACAAACCTTAGGGTGCCATATGCGCTTATAGTCGAAGGCAATCCGACGGCGCGTCTAGTGCTGCTTATTATCTTGTCGGCGGTGATCTGACGGGGGCTTGCACAATCATTGGCAAGCTACCGCCCACTGGCCTTGAAATCAGACAGCGCGAACTATCCGGGGACTGTGTCTAGATAATCAAGGGAGCTTCAATTTGTTTTTCAAAAACTAAATCGGATCAACTGATGTTTCTTATCTGGGCCTCTAGTTGGCATCAACAAGCCAAAAACTTTCTTTGGACTAGCAGCATACGTGGATCTGACACTCGGGGGTCTCCTTTGTGGCGAACTATCGCCATCATCGGATGAAACCGTTAAGGAGGCTTGGGTGTAAGTTTGCTTCCTTAAGAAGGATGCTAAGAGGTGATAGTATGACATTGACCCATCCAAAATTCGGCAAACACTCAGATGAACCGCCCGTGAATTCGGCGCAAGCTACCAGAAACCGGCAGCGAAGACAGTTTAAGCTTGTTGTTCAGATACCATGCTACAACGAAGAGACGACACTTCCGCTGGTCGTAGCAGGAATACCACGCGAAATCGAAGGTATCTCGGACATCGTGATCCAGGTTATTGATGACGGATCTACAGACGCCACAGTAGAGGTCGCAAGGCAACTGGGTGTTGATGTAATCATTTGTCAGAAAGCCAATAAAGGGTTGGCAAGCAGCTTTCAGGCTGGCATCGATAACGCCCTTGCGATTGGTGCAGACATTATTGTTAACACGGATGGTGATAACCAGTATTGTGGTAGCTCAATCCCTGACCTTGTGCAACCGATTGTCGAGGGCGAGGCTGATATCGTACTAGGAGATCGAAACCCCGGTGCTAACCGCGAGTTCTCTTTGGTCAAGCGGTTACTTCAGCGTGCTGGAAGTGCGGTGATCCGCTTTCTTTCGGGCGTCGATGTAAGGGATGCAGTCACAGGTTTTCGCGCCTATTCCCGCGATGCTGCATTCCAAATAAATATCATGACCCGTTTCAGTTACACAATTGAGACGCTGATACACGCGGGGCATCAGCGCCTGACAATCAAGTCTGTCCCGGTACTAACAAATTCAGTTACGCGCCCGTCGCGACTTTTTAAGTCGACAACCCAATTTATTCGCAAACAGGTTGTTACCATTATGCGCAGTTGCATAATGTATCTACCTCTACGAACTTTCCTGTTTTTTGGCGCAATCATGTTAGCAATTGGCGCCGCACCCATTCTTCGGTTCATGTACTTTTACATGCTCGGGCAGGGTCAGGGGCACATACAGTCTCTTGTAATCGGCGGAGTATTCTTGGTGATCGGATATTTTACGGTCATGATTGCATTTTTGAGCGACACCATCGCCACCAATCGCCGCCTTTTGGAAAGCACGCTCATGCGTGTGCGTCGACTAGAGATGAAGCTTGCCGCAGACGAAAAGGCATCGAGCCATGACGCCAGTGACAGTGACAGTGACAGTGAGTAAATGAACCTTATGCCTTTTGCCGATATCCGCATTTGTCTGCTTTCTTTAATTCTTCAGGGGATGAAAAATCAATAATGATTGGGCTTGATCGCACTGGTCTTTTCGTAACTTCGGCACTCGTAGCAGGATTGATCATACTGGCAGCTACGGCATCAGTTGGCATCTATAACATTGATGAACTCGGGTACTTACTCAGTGCTGACACCCTGCACAATTCGGGCAACTTCGCTGTTCAGAACGGTCGAAATGAATTTACTTCTCTTGACCTCAAACTTGGGCTGCATGTTGATGGCCCAAAGGGGATGGTTTCTCAATACCCCGTTGGGACTGCAGTTGCCGCCTATCCACTTATCGGGGCATTTGGTCAAAACAGTCTAATCATACTGAATCTTCTGGCAGGTGTCGGCTCGCTATTTACAACGTACGCCCTCACGATACGCTTGTTTGCGTCAACGCAAGTTGCGAACTTGACAGTTACTCTCTTGCCTCTTTGTACTTTTTGGGCCGAGTATGTCGTGGGTCATTGGCCGCATTCGGTGAGCATATTTTTTGTTCTAGTGTCCTGTCTGCTGTTCTTGGTCAGCCTCGATCGCAAAAGATTTGCGTGGCACCCAGCTGTCTGGTCTGGCTTCTTTGTAGGGCTGGGGATGTTCTTCAGATTGGAAGGGATACTTCTGCTTCCTGGCATCACTGCGTTGACGATCCTCTATGCAAAGAGGCCAATCGCGGTGTTGTTGGGCGGCGCACTGGGTATGTCACCAATGATGTTCCTCATGGCCCTTTCGAACAAAGCGAGATTTGACACCTTAAACCCTCTCTCGTACGGACATATAGGAGGAGGCACAGATGCTTCGAATTATCTGGTTCCCGGCATCGTAATTTTGATCTGTCTTGCCGGGCTCGTGATTCTGCGCCAGCTCGGAGAATATCGGTACCGGGTGACTTTAGGCATCGTTGTTGCGACTATATTAATGCTCGCCGCTATCTTCACTTCCCCACTGCAATCAAGCCTGCTCAAGATCATAGGAGGCATCCATGCAATCCTCGTTGACGCTACAATAATTCAAGATACCCGCGCAGGGGGGCTGGAACGTCTACCTGATGGGACCGTGCTGTTTTGGGGACTGCCAAAGAAGGCATTGGTACAGAGCTTGCCCTGGCTAGGCTGCCTCGCTGCGCTTGCTGGACTTGCCAACCGCGAGCGCAAGCGGAGTATCATGTTTGTGCTCGTCATTTTTGTCGCGTGGTCGATACCATTTATCCTCCAGAGTTGGCATGGTGGGTTTGGAGCAAACATGCGCTACTTTTTGCCAACTATCCCTTTGCTAGCCGTTCTATCGGCTTGGATCATTATTGAATTTGTAAAGCGTCTTCAGCAGAGTGAAATCCGAGTGGTACTGTATTCTGTCGTCGCCACATCTTTGTTAATCGTGGTATGGCTTCTTTTGAATCCAGATCAGACGAACCGACTACACCAAATTGTCTCACTTAATCTATTCGTTGCTATCGCCGCACTTTCTCTGACAGCCGGATTCTTGCGAAGGCGAACACCCACACTGTTCGCACTTTATGCAATCTGTACAGGTCTCCTTCTTTCAAGTGTTCTCGCTGTCTATGACTACACGAAAGCACAACTACATCGTGAGCATGCAGCTGAATATTCACGTGCGGTTTCTACTATCCCAGGAAGATCTTTGTTCTATGGAGAACCAAGATGGTTTTACCCAGCCTTTGGAAGGCCAGAACAGCTCGTCGCTTTCAAAGACCCACAGAGGGCAGAATTGGATTTTGATTTTATTGATGAAGCATGTCGCCTTCAGTATCGCGTATTTTTTGAGAACTATGTAATCCAACAAGTCGGCGCCTTAGAAGATCGACTGATCTATTTCAATTGGGACGCTGGCAGTAACATACTAAAATTAAAAGAACTCGACTGTTGACACTGAAGCCTGTCCATCGCCAGAAACCTGAAACCATTGCGCCCCTTGAACAAATCAAATCAGTGGCCGCTGGAGCGGTAGCCGTACTCCCATCAAGTGACCCAGGCTTCTGCGACATAGCTGAAGTGCAGTTTCGCGTATTGCGCGCCATCGCGCAAAATCTGAATATGTCCGAGCGTGACCTCGCCCACGAACTCAGTGTCAGTCTTGGCGGCAATAACCATTGCATCAATGATGCTGATCGCAATAAGTCCCTTAAGAGTCGAGAACTTCCGTGCTTCAGACAGCAAACTGCGTTTTACTTGCATTCTCATCCAAGATTGTATCGAAGAGAAGGTATGGTTGACGGGACGGTTTCTGAAGAAAAAGATGCATGAAGACGAGTTGAAAGCCGAGATTTCTGGAATCGAGGATGAGTCGGCCGATGTAACGAGAGATCACGGGCGCTAAGGCTACGTCATGTGGCCTGCATGTTCGCGAATTTAGTGACTGCTCCTTCTGGACCGATACAACCCCGGATTCGTCTACCGAAGAGAAGTTGAGACGCCTACAAAGATGAGAACACCTCACAATCAAAGACTTATAAGTTTTGCAGCCGCTTTTGAGCTGCCTGCCAATCTTGATGAACTCGTTAGATTTATGACCCCCTGTCCTTGTGCCACATTTCGAGCCTTCCTCGTTTCCAGCTCGAGTGATGCCTACGGGCTTTCGGCGCCCCTGCAAGAGATGACCTGCAACATCACGCATCATGGGCCGAAATCGCAGGGGTTTTGGACGGACGGTGAGGTCGCGTTTAAAAAAGTTGACGTCGGTCAGACAGGCCTCAGAGGGCCTCACTTGGCTATGGAGTCGTCAGAAGCTTCTAGTCAAACGAGGCATACATCTCAGCCATGAAACGTCCGATGCCAACGATCTATTTGGTGGACGCCTCTGTCTCTATGACAGGAGCGTTTGTATCGGCGCGAGAAATCGCACGCACTCTTCAAGACGAGGCAGAAGTCATTCTGGTTTTGCCCAAAAATTCTACAATCCCTGACAGTAATTTGAGTGATTTCGCTGGGGTGCATCGTATAGCGATCAGGCCGTTGAAACGTACAATCCTGGATGCAGCACTTTATATTCCGTTCCTAATTATTGCAGCG
>Ga0075467_10003272_pt1 | contig 12509 bp, 14 predicted proteins | sample DEB08_DNA_9_FD_75067 | JGI IMG/M metagenome (GOLD analysis project Ga0075467, IMG submission 75067) | Aqueous microbial communities from the Delaware River and Bay under freshwater to marine salinity gradient to study organic matter... | ecosystem: Environmental > Aquatic > Marine > Coastal ...
GATGGTCTGGCAGCGTATCCAACGCTGCGCGCGCCTTTTTGGCCCAATCCAGTGCATCTTGGCGCGCCGCGTCCATAGCGCCGTGACCGGCCATGATCGCCATCGCCTGTTCCAGATCGCCGTCGCGCTGGTCGCCCTTGGCGATGGTGCGCTGCCAAAAGGCCCGCTCTTCCGCACTCGCCTGCGCCACGGCTTTGATCACCGGCAGCGTCAACTTGCGTTCACGAAAATCATCGCCGGTGTTTTTGCCAATCGCCTGTGCGGACCCGCCGTAATCGAGCAAGTCATCCACGATCTGAAACGCCACGCCCAGCGCATCGCCATAGTCAAACAGCGCGCGGACATGGGCTTCGGGTGCGCCTGCAATTACGCCGCCCACCTCGGTCGCCGCTGAAAACAACGCCGCCGTTTTGCCGCGCACGACTTGCAGGTAAATCGCTTCAGTTGTGGCAAGGTCTTGGGCGGCAGTCAGTTGCAGTACCTCACCCTCGGCAATCGTGGCCGAGGCATTGGCAAGAATATCCAGAACCCGCAGCGACCCGGTTTCCACCATCAACTGAAAGCTGCGCGAAAACAGGTAATCGCCGACCAGCACCGATGTCTTATTATCCCATAGCAGGTTGGCGGTCGGGCGGCCCCGGCGGCGCTCGCTTTCATCCACCACATCATCATGCAGCAAGGTTGCAGTGTGGATAAATTCAACCGTTGCGGCCAGATGCACATGAAATGGCCCGTCATAGCCGCACATCCGTGCAGCCGCCAATGTCAACAAGGGGCGCAGGCGTTTGCCCCCGGCCTCAACCAAATGCGCGGTGACTTCGGGGATGCGCGGGGCATGTTCGGATGCCATCCGCAGGCGGATCAAATCATTCACCGCAGTCATATCAGCGGCCAACCAAGCCGCCAACCGATCCTGCGGTTTTGCGATGTCGTGATCCATACTGTCCCCCAGCCTTAACCCGTCCCGTGATCACAGCTATATCAGCGACCTCGACAGACAAGCGCCTAACGATTATGTCCTAGCTATGAAAGAGCTTTTGCGTACAACTGACCCGACGATAATTGCCTGGGCTACCGCACTCTTGCAGGGCGAGGGTATAAAGACGTTTGAGCTGGACGTCCATATGAGCGTGCTGGATGGGTCGATGGGTATTTTGCCGCGGCGCTTGATGGTGATAGACCGCGACTTGTTCATGGCGCGGGCGGTACTAAAGGATAACGACATCCCGACCGGACAGTAGCCGAGGAAGTGAAAAGGGCGTTTATGTTCCCAGATGATGCATTGACCGATGATGCCTTTCTGGGTGGACGCTTGCATTTGTGGCAGCCCAAAAACGGATACCGTGCCGCCACGGACCCCGTGTTGCTGGCCGCCTGTTGCCCGGCACGGGCAGGGCAATCGGTGTTGGATCTGGGTTGTGGGGCAGGAGCGGCGTCCTTGTGTTTGGGGGTGCGGGTGCCGGGGTTGGTGCAATCTGGGTTGGAATTGCAGACCGACTATGCCGAATTGGCCCGGCGCAATGCCGCGCGGGCGGGTGTTGCGCTGACAGTGGTGGAAGGGTCGGTGCAAGATATGCCCAAACCGCTACGCGTCGATTTTGACCATGTCATCACCAACCCGCCCTATTACCGCCCTGTAGGCACCCCCGCCGCTGATCCCGGCCGCGATTTGGCGCTGCGCGAAGAAGTGTCGATTGCCGATTGGATTACAGCCGCCAAACGCCGAGTGGCACCCTTGGGCTGGCTGACCTTGATAGTGCGCGCCGATCGGCTGGGCGATGTGATGATCGGTTTGGGAACTGCCATGGGGTCGGTGACCATCCTGCCCGTGGCGGCCCGCAACGGGCGCGAGGCCGGGCGTGTGGTGCTGCGGACCCGTAAAGGCGGGCGCGCGGGGCTGCGATTATTGGCTCCCCTGATCTTGCATGAAGGCGACGCGCACCCTGGGGACCGCGACAACCACTCCCCTCAAGCGGCGGCAATTTTTCGGCGCGGTGACGGGCTTGACCACTTGTTCACATAAATTTTAGGCAATGGATGGCCGACGCGTTGCGGTTTTTGGTGACAAGATGCGGCGATTGTGCTGCACTGACCAAACGTAAACCGATCAAAGGAGGAACCGAATGACCATCGCTTCGCACCTACAGGAATTGCGCCGCCAACATGAGAACCTGTCATCCAAGGTGGAACAGGCTGAGCGCGCGCCTGGTGGTGACCACCTCAAGGTTGCTGAACTCAAAAAACAAAAGCTCAAGCTAAAGGAAGAAATTACGCGCTTGACCCAATAACGGGATCAACGCACGGCGCTGGCGCGTGCCGCCAGCGCTGCACCCACCGTGATAAGTAAGGTCGCAAGTACAAGGCTTGGTGTCGGGTCTGAAATGCCCACTGCCACCAGAACAAGCGTCGACAGCAAAGGTGCCGCGTAGGACGCGACGCCCAAAAGCTGAATATCGCCGCGCTTCATCCCGATATCCCATGTGAAGAACGCAGCCCCTACCGGGCCTATGCCCAGCGCCGCAACCGAGGCCCAACCCAACACGCCATTGGGCCATTGAGTCGTTTCAAATAGAAAATGCGCCAGCAAAGATAGCACTGCCGTCGCTATGCAGTAAATGGTCACAGCCTCGCTGGGCACCGTGCCAAACTTGCGTGACAAAACAGAATAGCTCGACCATGTCAGCGCGCACAAAAAGGCAAGGCCAAGGGCTGGGAATGAGAGTTCCGACGCGCCCGATTTAGCGGTAAGCACGATCAGTGCCGCACCGATCAGCGCGATAAAGGCGCCCAAGATGTGCCCTTTGCGCAAACGTTCGCCCGGCAAAAGGCCCGAAAACAGCACAATAAACAGCGGCCACAGATAGGCGATAAGCCCGGTAGCCGCATTGGGGCCAAGCCGAAAAGCCGTGAAATAAAGTGCATGATAGCCAAAAAGACCAAGCGTGCCGAAAACATAGACCTGCCAGGATATGGTTTTCAATTTCCCCAAGCCCGCGCCCTTGGCCGTCCAAATTAGCCCGATTGCGCCACCGATGCCAAAACACATCGCAGAGAGTAAGAACGGCGGGACGGGCGAAGAGCCGATGGTCAAAAAGGCCAAAACGGCCCACATCAGGACGGCCGAAAAACCAATGGTCGTGGCGCGGCTTCGGGTCATTGACTGAGGCTTTCGGATTGGGGCCAAGGGCGAAGTAGGTATTTGAGCCAAGATGAAACAGCAACAGCAAAAAGGGGCCAGCGATGTGCCAGCCCCTTTGGAAAATTTACGGCAGGATCAGACGAAGAATTGCGCCCCGTTTGCGCTGATAGTCGAGCCGTTGATAAAGCCCGCGTCATCCGAGACGAGGAAGACCACGCAGCGCGCGATTTCCTCAGGCTCACCCAGACGGCCTGCGGGGATGCCTGCGATGATTGATTCGCGAACTTTTTCCGGCACGGCCATGACCATTTCAGTCGCGATATAACCGGGGCAGATCGCATTTGCGGTGATGCCTGCGCGCGCGCCTTCTTGGGCCAAGCTTTTCACAATGCCAAGGTCGCCTGCTTTGGTCGCAGCATAGTTAACTTGGGCAAACTGGCCCTTTTGGCCGTTGATCGACGAAATCACGACAACGCGGCCGAACTTACGCTCACGCATGCCCGGCCAAATCGGGTGAACGGTGTTGAACACGCCGGTCAGGTTGGTGTCGATCACTTGGTGCCATTGCTCGGGCGTCATCTTGTGGAAAGGCGCGTCGCGAGTGATACCAGCGTTCGCGACAACGATGTCCACGGGGCCGAGATCAGCCTCAACCTGCGCGATACCTGCTTTGGAGGCATCATAATCGGCGACGTTCCACTTGTAGGTCTTGATGCCCGTCTCGGCGGTGAACTTGGCGGCAGCTTCATCGTTGCCCGCATAATTGGCAGCGACGGTATAACCTTCAGCCTTCAACGCTGTGGCAATGGCCGCGCCAATACCGCGCGTCCCCCCGGTGACTAGGGCTACTCTAGACATAATTTCTCCTCCACGAGATTGCTTTGAAACAGTGTTAGCGAAAATGAGATGCAGGCGCAATATTGTTGCGCCTGCGATTTTCAACCAAAAGTGTTACGGACGCTCAAGGCACATAGCGACACCCATGCCGCCACCGATGCACAGGGTAGCGAGGCCTTTTTTGGCACTGCGGCGCTTCATCTCAAATAACAACGTGTTCAGGATCCGCGCGCCCGAGGCACCGATCGGGTGGCCGATCGCAATTGCGCCACCGTTGACGTTAACCACTTCAGGATTCCAGCCCATGTCTTTGTTCACAGCACAGGCCTGCGCAGCAAAGGCTTCATTGGCTTCGACCAAATCAAGGTCAGCGGCGTTCCAGCCCGCCTTGGTCAGTGCCTTGCGACTGGCGTGGATTGGGCCAACGCCCATGATCGCCGGGTCCAGACCTGCGGTCGCATAAGACGCAATGCGGGCCAGCGGCGTCAGGCCGCGCTTGGCAGCCTCGGCCTCAGTCATCAGCAAAACGGCCGCCGCCCCGTCGTTCAGACCAGAGGCGTTCGCCGCAGTAACCGTGCCATCTTTGGTAAAGGCCGGGCGCAGTTTTTGCATCGATTCCAGCGTGGCACCGTGGCGGATATATTCGTCAGCATCGACGATGATATCGCCCTTGCGGGTCTTGATGGTGAAGGCGACGATTTCATCGGCAAAACGGCCAGCTTTTTGCGCGGCTTCGGCCTTGTTCTGGCTGGCAACGGCAAAAGCGTCCTGCATTTCACGGCTGATTTGCCATTTTTCTGCAACGTTTTCGGCGGTTTGCCCCATATGATAGCCGTTGAACGCATCCCAAAGACCATCTTTGATCATCGAATCGATCATCTTCATGTCGCCCATTTTGGTGCCGGACCGCAGATGTGCCACATGTGGCGACATCGACATGTTTTCTTGACCACCGGCGATCAGGATCGACGCATCGCCAAGCTGCACATGCTGTGCGCCCAGTGCGACAGCACGCAAGCCCGAACCACAAACCTGATTAAGCGACCAAGCCGAGCCTTCCTGAGGCAGGCCAGCCAGAATATGCGCTTGGCGAGCGGGGTTTTGGCCCTGGCCCGCAGTGAGCACTTGGCCCAAAATGGTTTCTTCAACTTCGGCCTTATCGACGCCTGCGCGCGCGATAACCTCGGAAATCACGGCTGCGCCCATTTCATGTGCCGGCGTATTGGCGAATGCGCCGTTAAAGCTGCCTACGGCAGTCCGTGCTGCTGAAACGATTACCACATTGGTCATGCTAGGTCCCTTCCCCATTGTCGGCATCTATGCCGGAATGCGGCCGCAGTTACCTGCGCCGCTCTGCAGCATGGCTAAGGGCAGTAAGACCAAAAAGCAAGGTTTTCACGCGTCTGCCGGGGGACAAAGGTGGCGCTGGGAAAGGCGGGCCTAGGAGGGTTTATCGCGGCGATCATTCCCCCAATCCGGGCGGACAGTTGGCGCACCGAACAAATAACCCTGCATGCAACCAATCCCTGCCGATTGCAGCCATTGCGCATCGGCCACAGATTCCACTGATTCCGCGACCGTCAGCATCTCAAAATGCTGCCCAATCGACATAAGCGCACGGGTTAGTGCCTGATTGTCACGGTCAGCATGGATATTGCGGATGAACTGCCCGTCAATCTTGACCACATCAAAAAAGAAATCGCGAAAATAGCGAAAGGCTGTGTTACCCGCGCCAAAATCATCCAACGCAAAGGACACGCCTTGGGCTTGCAAATCCTCCATAAAAGCGATGACCAGTTCAGGCACCAGCATGGCCGAGCTTTCGGTGATTTCAAGGATCAGCCGTTCTCCGATAGTTTTATCAGCCGCCAACCCTTTGCGCAGAATCTTCATCCAGCGTGGATAGCCGACTGACCGCGCCGACATGTTGATCGACAAGCGCACATTGGGAAAGCGAGACAGTGCGGTTAGGCCAATATCCAGCGCCACACAGTCGATCTGGCGGCCCAGTTCATCCGCCTCGACCGCGTCGATGAAATCGCGAGCGGGGATAACGCGTCCAGTAGCGTCGATGACTCGCATCAATCCTTCGTAAAAGGCGATGCGCGACGGGTCGGCGGCCACAACAACCGGTTGAAACGCAAGGCGCATACGTTTTTCATGGATCGCTTGGCGCACCAAAGTCATGGTTTCACCGTCACGGGCCGCAATCACGGCGGCAAGCGGGCTTTCATCGCCCGGACGTCGGTCGATTCGATTGATAAATGCCATGCCATGCCCCCGCAGGTGATGGGGAATCCCCCTTTATGCTTGGTCAGTTTGGCCTTTGCTTTGTTAAGGGCTGGTAAACTTTCGCGCTTTGTTCCAATTTTAGGCACTTCGTTTACCGCAACATTAAGGCACGCCCAATGACCACCTGCACTTGGCCCGGAACTGACCCTGTCTATCTTGCCTATCACGACACCGAATGGGGGGTGCCCGAATGGGACAGCCGCGCGCTTTGGGAAAAGCTGATTCTGGATGGGTTTCAGGCGGGACTGTCTTGGATCACGATTTTAAAAAAACGCGATGCGTTTCGCGCGGCCTTTGAAGGGTTCCACCCCGAAGTGATCGCCACATGGGGTGAGGACGATGTGCAACGCTTGCTGGCCAACCCCGGCATCGTGCGCCATCGCGGCAAGATTGAAGGCACGATCAAATCAGCCCGCGCCTATTTGAAGATTGAGGCCGAGGTGGGGTTTTCCAACTGGCTTTGGGCCTATGTCGGGGGCGCGCCATTGCAAAGCAACTTTGTCACGATGTCGGACGTTCCGGGTTTTACGCCGCTGTCTGCGCAGATTTCAAAGGATTTGAAAAAGGCGGGTTTCACCTTTTGCGGACCGACGATTGTCTATGCCTTTATGCAGGCCACAGGGATGGTCAACGACCATATGATCGGCTGCCCGCAACATGCCAAATTGGTGGTTTAAGGCGCTGTAAGGGCGGCCAGCATGGCGCGGGCATCTGCGCTGTCCCATTCCGCATCCCCGATCAGCCGCGCCACTTCGCGACCCTTGGGGTCCAAGATCACGGTCAAAGGAAGGCCAAACACCCCCATCTGCCGGGCCAAACCGGATTTCGGGTCTAGCAAGACAGGCAGGTTTTTCACGCCGATGTCGTCAAAAAACCGAGTGATCGCGGCGGGCGGGTTTCGGCCTGTGGCCACCGTAACCACCGCGACCCCCATATCCGCTGCAGTTACAGCCAAGCGGTCAAGGCTGGGCATTTCCTTGCGGCACGGGGCACACCATGTGGCCCAAAAGTTCAACACGACCCATTGCCCTTGCCATTCCGCCAAGGACCGATCCGCCCCCGCCATATCGGTCAATCCTACCGTCGGCAAATCCTCGGGTTGTTCCAGAAACACCAGCTTTCGCATGTCGCCTGCAAGGGTCGTCTGCGCCGCCCCGACATCGGCCTGCACAGGATTTGCACCAAGCGCATAGGCGGTATAAAGGACGCATAGACCAATACGCAGCATTTCACTCTCCTTAAGGGGCAACCCATGACCGACACGTCTAAAACCGCTACTGCAAACACTATGTGGGGTGGCCGCTTTGAAGGCGGTCCCGACGCGATTATGCAAGCGATCAATGCCTCTATCGGGTTTGACCGCCGCCTCGCCGCGCAAGATATTGCAGGGTCGCGGGCCCATGCGGCGATGTTGGCCGCACAAGGTATTTTAACCCATAAAGATGCCGAGGCGATCCGGAAAGGCCTGCTCACGGTCTTGTCAGAAATTGAGGCTGGAAAGTTCCCGTTTCGGGTGGAACTGGAAGATATCCACATGAATGTGGAAGCGCGGCTAAAGGAAATCATCGGCGAGCCTGCGGGGCGGCTGCACACAGGCCGGTCGCGCAATGACCAAGTGGCGGTGGATTTCCGGCTGTGGGTGCGCGATCAATGCGATGCGGCGATTACAGGACTAGAGGCGCTGATGAAGGCGTTTTTGGCGCAAGCCGAGGCGGGCGCCGATTGGGTGATGCCCGGTTTCACCCATCTGCAAACCGCGCAGCCGGTGACTTGGGGCCACCATATGCTGGCCTATGTGGAAATGTTCGCGCGCGACCGGTCCCGGTTTATCGATGCACGGGCGCGAATGAATGAATGCCCATTGGGGGCCGCAGCCCTTGCGGGAACTTCGTTCCCGATTGATCGGGATGCAACCGCCGCAGCTTTGGGATTTGATCGGCCCACCGCAAACAGCCTTGATTCGGTATCAGACCGCGATTTCGCGTTGGAGTTTCTATCTGCTTCCAGCATCACCGCGATGCACCTGTCCCGCTTTGCCGAAGAATTGGTGATTTGGTCATCCGCCCAGTTCCGCTTTGTGCGCTTGTCGGACAAGTGGACGACAGGCAGCTCGATCATGCCGCAAAAGAAAAACCCTGATGCCGCCGAATTGCTACGGTCCAAGCTGGGGCGAATTTTGGGGGCTACGGTAGCACTGTTTACGGTGATGAAAGGCCTTGCCCTGACCTATTCCAAGGACATGCAAGAAGACAAAGAGCAAACCTTTGACGCCGCCGACAGTTTGATGCTGGGCCTTGCCGCGATGACCGGAATGGTGGGCGACATGACGGCGCTGCGTGACAATCTGAAACTGGCAGCGGCCAGCGGGTTTTCGACCGCAACCGACCTTGCCGATTGGCTGGTGCGGGAATTGAACCTGCCCTTCCGCGATGCCCATCATGTGACAGGCACCTTGGTCGCGATGGCCGAAAAAACCGGGATCGACCTGCCAGAGCTGACACTGGCACAGATGCAAACGGTACATGCCGGCATTCGTGCCGATGTTTTTGATGTGCTGGGCGTGGAAAATTCGGTGCGCAGCCGTATGTCTTATGGTGGGACTGCCCCTACCCAAGTGCGCGCCCAAATCGCCCGCTGGAAAGAAACCCTCGCATGAAACGACTTACCCCTCTGGTACTGATGGCAGTCGCCCTACAAGTAGGCTGCACATCGCCCGCGCTGAACGCCAATATCGGGATCGGTCCAGGCGGGGTGAAATTAACCCCGGTCGTCTCTACCCGCGTCGGTGGTGCCAATATTTCGATCAGCCCTTAATCTAAAGGTAACCTCATGCGTTATTTCTTTGCACTTGCTGCCCTTGCCACCCTTGCCGCTTGCGGCGCGGACGGACCACCCACAGCACCCACCACCAGCGGCCTGAATATGTCAGGCAACGTTTCGGTTGGCGTTTCGGTGACAAACTAATGTCGCCGCTGCGGATCGCCTATCTGGCACTGGCCATCTGGGGGGCAGTGCATCCGATGTATTGGTTTGTCACCTATATGACGGAAACAGGGACGGGCCTGAGCGGATTGATTGATGCGTGGTATGTGAATGCGTCTACCACGGGGCTGACATGGGACCTGACAATTGCGGCCTTGGCCTTGACGCTGTGGATTTTCGCAGAAACCACGGTCCGCAAGAACTGGTCGGCTTTGAGCGCCATTCCGGCCACGTTTTGCATCGGCGTGTCTTGCGGCTTGCCCTTGTATCTGTTCCTGCGCACGCGGCCTGTCACCTGAACCGGAGCCGTTTTCGCTTGCCAACCCAGCCGCTCGCAGGCCACGCTTGGCACCATACAAAAGGGGACCGCCATGAACCAAATGACCCATAACCCGAACATCACCCATATGGACGAACGCGTGGATATGGCCGCGGCCTTTCGCTGGACCGCGCGCCTGAACCTGCATGAAGCGGTGGCCAACCACTTTTCTCTGGCAGTGTCCGACGATGGCAAGGATTTCCTGATCAACCCCAATCAGCGGCACTTTTCCTTGATCAAGGCCAGCGATTTGCTGTTGCTAAACGCCGACGACCCTGATGCCTTGAACCGCCCTGATGCGCCGGACCCAACGGCATGGGGCTTGCACGGCTCGATCCACCGCCATGTGCCACATGCGCGCTGCGTGATGCATGTTCATTCGATATTTGCCACCGTTCTAGCCAGTTTGGCCGACAGCCGTCTGCCTGCGATTGACCAAAACACCGCGATGTTTTTCAATCGTGTAGTGGTGGACGAAGGCTATGCCGGCTTGGCGTTTGAAGATGAAGGCACGCGCTGTGCCGCGATGCTGCAAGACCCAAAGCATAAGGTGATGGTCATGGGCAATCACGGCGTTTTGGTGCTGGGCAATTCGGTCGCCGATGCGTTCAACCGCCTGTATTATTTTGAGCGTTCGGCCGAAACCTATATCCGTGCCCTGCAAACCGGGCAAAAGCTGCGCCATTTGTCAGACGCTGTTGCCGAAGGTGTCGCCGATGCGATGGACCATTACGATGGCCAAGCCGATCGGTTTTTGGCCGATATCAAAACCTTGCTGGATAAATCCGAGCCCGATTTCCGCAGCTAAGTGACTGCCAAGCACCCCACGCTTGGCTGCGACCGCAATACGATATAGATGCAGCCTGAATACGTTGCACCACGGGGGCCAAGTTGGATCATTTTCTGTACAAAGACGGCGCGTTGCACGCTGAAGGCGTGGCGATTGCCGATATTGCGGCCCAAGTTGGCACGCCGTTTTACTGCTATTCCAGCGCCACCCTGACCCGCCATTACCAGTTGTTCACCGAGGCGCTGTCACCCTTGCCACATCTGGTCTGCTTTGCCATCAAGTCCTTGTCCAACGTGGCCGTGCTTAAATTGCTGGGCGATCTGGGCGCGGGAATGGATGTGGTGTCAGCAGGCGAATACATGCGCGCCCGCGCCGCGGGCGTGCCGGGGGATCGCATCGTCTTTTCTGGCGTTGGCAAAACGCGAGAGGAAATGCGGCTGGCACTGACTGGCGGCATACGCCAATTCAACGTCGAATCAGAACCCGAAATGCGCGCACTGTCGGAGGTGGCGCATCGTTTGGGGCTGGTCGCCCCCATCACCATTCGCGTGAACCCCGATGTTGATGCTAAAACCCATGAAAAAATCTCAACGGGCAAAAAGGGCGATAAATTCGGCATCCCGATTTCGCGCGCACGCGAAGTTTATGCCGAGGCGGCCACCCTGCCCGGCCTGAAAGTCGTAGGCATCGACGTCCATATCGGCAGCCAATTGACCGCGCTGGAACCGTTTGAGGCGGCGTATTTAAAGGTCGCTGATCTGACCCAAGCATTGCGCGCAGACGGGCACACGATTGATCGCCTCGACCTTGGCGGCGGCTTGGGCATCCCTTATGCCCGCGACAATAACGCCCCTCCCTTGCCCATAGACTACGGCGCGCTGATCAAACGCACGGTTGGTCATTTGGGCTGCGAGATTGAAATTGAGCCAGGTCGCCTGATTTCGGGCAATGCCGGTATTTTGGTGTCAGAAGTGATCTATGTGAAAAACGGCGAAGACAGGGATTTCCTGATCATTGACGCGGGCATGAATGACCTGATCCGCCCTGCGATGTACGGCTCGCACCACGATATCATTCCGGTGGTTGAGGCGGCGGCGGGTGCCGAGCAACAGCCCTATGATATCGTGGGGCCAATCTGCGAATCTGGTGATACCTTTGCCAAGGCCCGCAACCTGCCCCGTTTGGCGGATGGTGCCTTGGTCGCGTTCCGGTCTGCGGGGGCATATGGGGCGGTCATGTCGTCTGAATACAATTCGCGCCCGCTTATCCCCGAAGTATTGGTGAAAGATGATCACTTTGCGGTCATCCGGGCGCGTCCTACGTTTGACGAAATGCTTTCTCGGGATACCATACCTGAATGGCTGTGACGCACCGCAGCCAAAAGGTAGGATAAATGACGCAAGAACCGCGTGAAAAAGTTGCAGCCCAATTGAAACGCCCGCTTGCTCTGACGCTCGCGGGGCTGTGGGCCGAACGCTTGACGCGCAGTTTTTGGCCGCTGTGGACAGTGCTGATCGCCGTGCTGGCGGTTTTGGTATTTGGCCTGCAAGATTTCATGCCCTTGCCTGCCGTTTGGGCCGGGCTTGGCGTCGCATTTCTGGCCGTACTCTACACCCTTTGGCGCGGTTGGCGGCAATTCCACAGCCCCTTGCGCCAAGATGCGCTGGACCGCCTTGACGCCACTTTGCCCGGTCGCCCCATTGCCACATTGGCAGATACCCAAGCGATTGGCGCGACTGATCCTGCCTCTATTGCTGTTTGGGCCGCGCATCAGGCCCGCATGGCCCGCGCCGCCGCAGCTGCGCGCGCCGTAGCACCCGACCTACGCTTGGCCACACGTGACCCGTTTGGTCTGCGCTACGTTGCGCTGACAGGGTTGGTGATGGCACTAATATTCGGGTCGCTTTGGCGCGTGGCCTCCATCACCGGGCTGGGACCAACGGCGGCACATGCACTGGCCAATGGCCCAAGCTGGGAAGGCTGGGTGCAACCGCCCCCCTATACCGGCAAGCCCGCGCTCTATTTGAATGACATCGACCGCGTAGAATTTGAAGTGCCAACCGGCAGCCGTATCCAATTGCGCTTTTACGGAGAGGTCGGCGCGCTGTCGCTGACAGAAACCGTATCTGGCAGGGTTGACGCTGGCGATA
>Ga0075467_10003273_pt1 | contig 12509 bp, 16 predicted proteins | sample DEB08_DNA_9_FD_75067 | JGI IMG/M metagenome (GOLD analysis project Ga0075467, IMG submission 75067) | Aqueous microbial communities from the Delaware River and Bay under freshwater to marine salinity gradient to study organic matter... | ecosystem: Environmental > Aquatic > Marine > Coastal ...
ATAAAAGAGAAATATAAATTGATTAATCCGTTCGAGACACATTCTTTAATTTATAAAATAGATGAATTAAAACACAACAAAAGATGAGCGCGCATTGAGCCAGAGGCTCGACGCTTTATCATAACTTACGGGTAGAGCACTGCCTGCTGTTGGATAGCTTCCCATGACGTCGAAGAAGCTTTCAAAACTGCAGAGCTAGTGCAAAGATGCCCTGGTTAAACTTGCATCTTAGTCAGACACATCATCTCTGATCAAGGGCATCAATCTCCTTGATTCGGAAAGGTTCTTGAGAGACATTATAAGCACATAGTTGTTGGAAGGCAATAATGTCCAGGCAGAGGATGACATCCTTATGCACTTGCTTGCGGTTGTCCTGCAGACCACGGACTCGTTGAACTTCCGACTGCTCAAGTTCTTCGCTGACAATAGAGAGCGATTCAACCCATTCAAAGCAATGTCAATCAATAAAGGCCGTGACCAGAATCAGCGCAACCTTGAGACGATATTCAGACTCTTTGAGGCACAACCGTTCTTGAAACAGGTATGGGACGCATCCTCAATTTATAGTCTGCAAGGAGGTGGAATCGTTGTTTCTGTGATCAAGAGCATGCTGCATACATCAGATGAGACCCTATCTCTTAAAGAGCACATCGAGCTTGACAAGCTTAGAGTTAACAAGAGTGAGCAAAACTACAATAGAAGTAAGCACGACAAAATGTTCGGAGAGCTTGAATCGTAGATGATATATTCTGAGACTCGTGAAGGTGTTAAAGATGGTCTGGTAAGAACAACTTACCTCACTCAGAAGGCCGATCAAGCGCAAGAACAAATGGAGACAGATGTGTTCAAGCATCTCGCAGTGGTTGGTGAAGAAGGCAGTGGCAAGATGTCTTTTGTTCGCATGATTGCTGGGGCCCAAGAGTTCATGGTCGTTACTCTAGAAGAAACCTTCGATAGCAAAAATTTAGTTGGTACCTATGTTTGCAACGAAGTCGGTGAATTTGTCTTCAAAAAGGGTCCTCTAACTGTTGCAGCTGAAAATGGAATGTGGCTCATCTTGAGAAACATAGACAAAAGCCCACCTGATCTACTCTCTTTCCTGTTGCCTCTTGTGTAAGAAAACAAGCTCCAGGTAACTTCAGCCTTTTCAATCACTCCCAAGCTTGGATTCAGAATGGTGGCCCTAAGCTCCAACATTCATGCTTTGAGCGACCATGGTAGCATTTCTCCCTTCCTATCGTTGCTGTTCACCACAACTCTCGATCGCCTTGAGGACAGATGTGACTTTCTTGACATCCTCTCCACAAAGTATGAGTATGTTCATGCACTCCCATGGGTTCAAGACTTCCTCCTCGAGAGTGTATCGTTCATCAACACCAAGCTGTAGAAGTTTAAGGGACAGCTTCTCGACCACAAGGTTTTCTCAGTGAAGCAGGTGTTCAAGCTTTTTGCACGAGTTGATCAAACTTTGAGCAAAATTGTTAACCTTGCACATAAAGAAAGCACCTACGTGTCTAGTGACACTGCCCAAACGATCCTTCTCGATATCGCAGACACCTTTTTGGCTCACATCTACGACAAGAATGTGAGGTCTCACCTTCTCTTCAGCCTCGTATCTGAGTCATTCAACCCTTTCTGCGTGTCTCACGATCAGGTTCAGCTTGACCCTCAAGAATTCATGGACTTCACTATGCAACACACTCGCTCGTATGGCATCAGCGACCAGTCTTACTTCTTTGGCAGATCAAACCCTGTTCACAGAGATGCAGTTCAATAAGCCTATGACCCATCTTAACAATCATTTGTATTCACCTCTACTACTCTCCGTCTCATGGAGCAAATTTGTGTTGGTCTGCAAATGAATGAGTCAATGTTGCTCGTAGGTGAAACAGGAACTGGCAAGACATCCGCAGTTCAAGAACTTGCAAAGCTCCAAGGCAAGCAGCTTCACGTCTTCAACATGAACTAGAACACCGACAGCTCAGACCTTCTTGGTGGCTTCAAACCAGTCGATATCAAGTTTTTGCTAAAGCCAGTGTATGAGCTCTTCTTGAGATTGTTCAAAACAGCATTTAAATCAGACAAGAACCAAAAGTTCCTCGATTTGACCCAGAAATGCTATGAGTAAAACCAAGTAAAAGAGTTCATCCAGTGCATGCAACATGGCTTGACAAGCATCAAATCTAAGAACCAGCAGTCTGAAGACATTTACAACCTCGAGTCCAAGATCATTGACCTTCAAAAGAGAGCTCAGAAACTTGAGTCAGGAGGTGGCTTCATCTTCCAGTTTATCGAAGGAACATTGATCAAGAGTCTTCAAAATGGAGACTGGGTTCTCCTTGATGAGATTAACTTGGCAAGTGATGCCGTGTTAAACAAGCTTGCGACAATCATTGAGGGCCACCACATCATGCTCAACGAACGTGCCGACATCGTTGAAACTCAAAGACACCCTGACTTCAGAATCTTCATGTGTATGAACCCACCATACTCAAGTGCAGGCAAGAAACAACTTCCAAGTAGCTTAAGAGTGAAGCTCACTGAACTCTATGCTGCAGAGCTTGAGTTGGAGTCTGATCTTTGGCCAATTGTTGACAAGAACGCACCTTCCAACATGTTCTCAGAACGTCAAAAGAGACTCATTCTACAGTTTTATCTGTAATCAAGACAGGAATTTGCCGCCTAGAATATCCGTGCAAACATTGGGTTAAGAAACCTCAGTAGAGCTCTCAAGATGATGCGAGCGTCAGTTCAACTCAAGTACCCTGTAATCAAGGCTATTTATGATAGTCTTTTTACATGCTTTGCGAGCCATCTTGACAGTGCTATGCAGCTGACTCTACATAGGATGCTCTTCAGTCTGTTCGAGATTACACACATGCCAACTCTTGAGATGACAGGACGTCTTGGAACCAAAGCTGATGAGTACGCATTCGTCGAAGAGTTCATCATTCACAAAGGAGGCCATAAGCCTCTCAACTTTGACCAGAGTGACTTCATTTTGACGCCATCTTTCAGAAAGCTTGTCAAGCGCCTTGCTTCGATCGTGGCAGTCACTGATTATGCTGTTATCTTGGAAGGACCAACATCTGCTGGTAAGACCTCAACAGTGTAGTACCTGGCAAACGTGACAGAAAACAAAGTGATAAGAATCAACAACCATATGCACACGGATATTTAAGAGTACATCGGCTCTTATGTACCTTCAACAAATGACGCGGAGGGCAAACTTGTCTTTCAAGAAGGTATTCTCGTTGAAGCAGTTCGAAATGGATACTGGGTCATTCTAGACGAGCTTAACCTTGCGCCATCAGAAGTTCTTGAAGCTCTTAACAGACTTCTCGACGACAATCGTGAGCTGCACATTGTTGAAACATAGAAGACCGTGAAGGCTCATCCAAACTTCAGAATCTTTGCCACCTAGAACCCTACAGAAGGATATGGAGGTAGAAAAGAGTTGTCAGAGGCTTTCAAGAATCGATTCATTTTGATAAAGGTTGGAGATGTGCCGACCGATGAGCTTGAGGATATTCTCATTCACAAGTGCAAGCTGCCGAAGAGTAGAGCTGTTCTTATGGTCAAGACGCTCGAGAACTTATAGATCTATCGTTCCTAAGGCAGTCTTTTTGCTGGTAAAGACTCAACCATCACAGTGAGAGACCTGCTTAAGTGGGCCAACCGAGTTAACAAGGACTAAAGTCTAGCAGTACAAGACATTGCTTTGGAAGGATTCTCAGTCTTGGGTGAACGATCAAGAAACCTTCAGGACAAAGAGTTCATTAAAAAGACTATCGAGACAACACTCCGTTGCAAGATTGACGAAGAGGCATTCTATGATACTTACTTCGAGACCCATCAACTTGACAAGGCCTTCCAAGACATGTCAAGCACACTTGGGATCCCAAGACTAATTGTGTCCAGGCAGCTCAAGAGGTTGGCAGTTCTAGTCCACAAATGCCTCCGCACGAAAGAGCCAGTGCTCCTTGTAGGAGAGACAGGTTGTGGTAAGACAACCTTGTGCCAGGTGTTTGCAGCCCTCAATAATTAGGAGCTACACAGCATAAATTGCCACTAGAACACCGAAACCTCAGACTTTATTGGATGCATGAGAACTCGCAAGAACCTCAACAAGACCCAAGAAGAGCTTGAAGCCCTGATTCAATCGATCCTTGAAATTGATGAGCTGAGTCTTGAGCAGAAGGCGTCAATCAAGAAGGCCTAAAGTTCTAAAAAGCAGACTGACATGATCATGAAAATGTTAAAACCAATGTGTAAAGAAAACCTTCATCTCAGAGAGACCTATCTGAACCTCAAGCAGCTCAAGACAGACCTCAACATGGTGTTTGAGTGGCACGATGGTATCCTTGTAAAGGCAATGTAGTCAGGTGGACTTCTACTCATTGATGAGATCTCGCTTGCAAACGACTCTGTGCTCGAGAGACTTAACTCAGTCTTTGAAGCAGACCGCATGCTTGTGCTCTCTGAGAAGAGCTCATCAGAGGCCATCAAGATCGTGGCTCAAGGAGACTTCAACATTGTTGCGACCATGAACCCTTCAGGAGACTTCGGCAAGAAAGAGCTCAGTCCAGCTCTTAGAAACAGAATGACAGAAATCTGGGTGGAGTCTTACTTCCTTTAGACAAGTCTTCTCGACCTATACAGTGGAGAGGCTGACATCCACAGAAGCGTAGATTACTCAGTTGATCTTTACTTAATCACCCTCAAAATGGCAGAAGACAAACTTTGTCCTGCACTTTCAATCTCAGAAGTTGAATAGGTCAGTGAGGCACTCTTCAACATGATAGGCTACATCAACTTTACATTGGCCCGTAAGTTCTCAGTGCTTTAACGCAAATCCTTGAGTATCAGAGACGTAATCAATGCCATTGACTTTGTTAAGATTGCGAGGCCACTCTTCGCTGAGGTATCTAGTGTAGTCTACCACTCAATCTAACTGGTAATCATGGACGGCCTATGTCTTGGCATCGACGTGGCAGGAACCAAGTAGAAGGAGTAAATCTCTGAGCACTGCCAGTCTTACCTCATGAAATTGCTCGAAGCAGTGTTTGGCAATTAGAGCCAAATGCTCAATCAATAAGACGGCGTATTCGTGAACACCGATCAAGTTATTGGTGTTGAGCCATTTACACTTGACAAGAAGGTTGCCTCATCCGCATCTCAATTTGCCTTTGATGCCTAGACCACCAAGTCCAACCTTCACAGACTTCTGAGAGCCTTTTCTTTGAGCAAGCCAACTCTAATCGAAGGACCTCCTGGAGTTGGAAAGACAAGTCTCGTAGAAAACTTGGCAAGGATCACTGGAAGGACTCTTACCAGAGTCAACTTGAGTGAACAAACAGATATGATGGACTTGCTCGGAAGCGAGTACCCTCAAGGCAACGCTAAGGACGACGATGACATTCAGTTTAGATGGTGTGATGGTGCTCTCTTAAGAGCAATTAAGGAAGGCCACTGGTTCCTTATCGATGAAATGAATCTCGCCCAACAGAGCGTCTTAGAAGGTTTGAACGCAATTCTCGACCACAGAAGAACCGTTTATATTCCCGAGCTTAATTAAGAGTTCGTTTGCCACCCTGACTTCTTCGTCTTTGCATGCTAGAACCCAAGTCAATCATCATCTTCAGTTGGTGGAAGAAAGACTCTTCCTAAAAGTTTCTTGAACAGATTTAACAAGATTTATCTTGAAGAACTTACCCAAGATGACTATAGATGCATCTTGCAACGTCAGATTTAGAATGACCCACTCGTTAAACACCTTGAAGTTGACAAGCTACTCAAGCTCAGCTAGCAGCTTGAAGCAGTCATTAAGAAGTCTCCAACCAACGGAATAAGCCACTCTGACGAGGGAGCTGTCAACTTAAGAGATTTGAACCGCCTGCTTAAGCTTTATAGAAGATTTATGAAAGAAACTGGAAATGACCACGATAGAAGCCTTCTCTAATGCCTTGAAATATGTTATGTGCAGAAAATTTCTGATCCAACAGGTGCTCTCAAGGCTATCCACGACTCAGGCTTGATAATGGACTCTGCTAACACTGAGGTTCAGCTCTCACAGTTTCCTTAAATTAGAGTCCTTCCCGACAACAGGCTGAAATTCAACTCATGCAAACCTACTTTTATTGGAAGAGGAAGCTTAGATATCTCAAAAGACGAGATTTACTTACAAGACTTGCTGAAACTTCAAGGTGGTCACACAAAGAGACTACAGTTTCTCGCCGACTGCTTGCTTACGAGCTTCCCAATGCTCGTGATGAGCGATAACTGCTCTGCCTTTATGAACAACCTATAGACTTTGGCAATGCTCAATGGCCAGAAGCTGAACAGAATCCTCGTTAATGAGAGGAGTGACACCACTCAGCTTTTAGGATGCTTTGAGCAAACTTCCTAGGACCTTTCTGTCATTGTGCAGCAAATCATTGAAGAGCTTTAGGATAAACTGACACCACAGGTTCTCAGACTCAAGTACCAGATTAGTCTTGAGAGTCAAATCTCTAGCTAGATCCAACTTCTCGAGGCATTTATCTCAGCAAACTCAGAGGCAACCCATTGGCTACCAAAACTTAACAAGCTTCGCAAGACTCTTGAAAAGGGCAAAAGCAGCTTTGACTGGGTGGACTCTGTCCTTGTAAAGGCAATCGAGAATGGAGAATGGGTCATCTTTGAGAACGCCAACCTCTGCAACCCCAGTATCCTCGATCGTCTTAACTCTTTACTTGAAGAAGGCAACAACACGCTTGGAATAAACGAGCAAGGACTTGTCGATGGAGATGTTCTTAGAGAAGTGAAAGCTCACCCCGAATTCAGAGCTATCTTCCTGATCAGCAGGCAGACACTAGTTGACCAGGGAAGAGATGTGTCTAGAGCGCTAAGAAATAGATGTCTTCAGGTCGATATCGAGTATTCAACTGCATAACAAGACGAGCAAGATGAAAAGATGGTTAACTTAGCCGAACAAATGAATCATCTAGTTGAACTTTAAGGATGGAAGGTATTGAACCCTTATCACGAGATCCTCAAATTTGACTTGTTCCCACTCTCTGCTTCCAATAATGCAGAGTTAGACACAATTAACTAGAATCCCGAAGATATTGTACGCCTTGGCAAGAGAGCCAAGCCAGAGATCCAATGCCTATCTGATTCTTCCACTGAAGTGCTGAACTTCGAAACTTACTTGTTCTTGTACCACAAGCACATGCAATCTCCATGTCCTGAACTTGCTTAATATCTCGATTAATTGAGCAATGAGATTGGCACTTTCTGTATGACAAATGCTCCCTGGATGCAATGGTTCCTGCTCTACAAGTTGCAGGAAATTTCAGCCTCAATCAAGGCAGTCATCTAGGCAAGCTCCAAGATCATCCTTACAAATTCTTGCAGCCTTATCTTGAAGAGCCTACTTGAGGTGCCCAAAGAAAATGGCTATGAACAGCTAAGAGACCAGTTCCTCCTGCTAAAGCACATCCATGATCACCTAGTGACTTATGAGAGTGCTGAGATTCTTCTCTCCCAGTTCGTCATCTTTTTGATGATCAAGCTCCAGCGAGAGATCCCTCATTCTCTCGTGAAGACTCTTGAGACCCAGTTTGGAGAAATTCTCCTTAGAGCTCTCCAGTCATCTGCACATGGGCTTGATCAAAGACTTGGCCTTCTTGAAAGTGTCAGACAAAACGTGCTTTCAGAAGCTGAGATTAAAGACTTATTTGCTGAGCAGAGACGTCTTGAAGATATCAAATAGAGTTCAATTGGCTTTGTATGGGTCAACTCACTCTCGGAGTAGGTTGTCAACCTGCCTAATATTCGATTCCAAGGCAGCTAGGGTCTTGAGAGCCACTACACAATTATTTGTTTCAACGATGACAAAGAAATTGTCAAGGACTTAGTACTTGACGGCTATGACCTTGCAGAGATGATCTCGGAAGCATCTCCATATCTAGTTCTTATCCCTCGCTATCCAAGCACTATCCTCATGAGTGCCTCCTCCATATACTAGAATCTGTGCTTATTCCAAGACTGCGATAGCCTCATTAAGAGGTCTTTCGACTCTCTAGAGAAGAGGCAGAGCTGGGTGCACCCTAATTCAGTGAAAAGATTCAGCGAGTTCTCAAGAGTGTTAAACCTTCTTAACATTGAGAGAACATACAACCTCCCAAAGAGTTTGGAAGTCAGCACCATTGACCGTATTCTCCAAGACGAAGGTAGAAAAGTTAATCTTAGAGACCTTCCTAGCTTCTATTACTGCTCTACAAGTCTAGCCAACTCAATGAAAAAGAACCTCGAGCAAAACTGCCAAAGAACTGAGCTTCTTAACCAGGTACTTTCATATGGAAAGTTCAAAGATCAAGAGACTGAGCTTTATCATCAAATCAAGGTTCAAATTGGCGACAGTCTCCAAGCTGACAAATGCATCAGAGGAATTAGCAGCAACTTCTCAAAATTTGAGAGCCTCGATACCCTTGAGGTCATTCAGGCTATGCTTATTCTCCCCTTTGAGCACAAACTTATGCAGGCAATCCACAACCTTGAGACAAAGACTGCCTACCTCGGCGAGCTCTAGTTTTGGCAGTACCACTTGCGAGACCTCTCACGATCCCTCGACAAAACTTAGCCCAAGCGTATGCAGCTCGAGTAACTCAGTGATGAAATCTCCCGCCTTAACAACCTCATGCCTTCTGTCCAAGTTCAGAAGCTTCTTTCAGGTCTCCTTCAGTTCGTCATCCATCTTTGCTCTTCAGTGAACGAGCTTGTCACACTCCTTCAAAAGATTAGAGGTAATTACTCCGTGCTTGCTACAAAGTGTGAGCTCATTCTTCATCTACTATAAAAAGCCAATGAACTGTTCTTGGCACATTTTAACAATGTTATAGACGACCTCCTTACAAGCAGTCTCTTCATCGTTGTGGCAACAAGATAACTCCTTAACTGTTTAGCAGAAGAGTAACAACTTTCATTAGATCTTGAAAAGAGAGTTGTTGGGCTCTAATGTTCTGAATCAAGCTACCAACAAGACACACTATCCTTCACCAAGCAGCGATCAATGAACAGTGATTAGAAGATACTGTACGAGAATATGCTCCTGTGGCTAATTAAAGCCCAGAGGATGACACGTGATCAATAGACGAGTCATGCTGTCGAAGTGAGGGTGCATGCACTTGACCATATTGTCAGACGTGAGATAGCCAAGAAGCTTGCTCAGGAACAAGCACTAGATGATGCGGACGAGCAGGTATTAAGACTTCCTTTCAAAATGAAAGTTTAATCGCTTCTGGAGAATAGTAAGGCTCTTGATGAAATGACTCGCAAGGATAAAGAGGCCAAGCAAAAAGAAGACGAGGAAGAAATCGAAGTTAACTTCCCAAGCTACTTTGATGAATTCTAAAAGAATCTTTTAAACTTGTCGAGCAAAATGGACCGTAAGATGTATCATTCACGCGACGAAAGAGTTGAAGTCCAACACAGAGAGGTTCCAATGGACCAAATGCTTCTAGAACTTACACAGTATAGCAACGCAGATGAGGTGCCTTACAAGACAGAGTTTCTCAGACTTCGCTTAGAAATTGTACAGATGAGCATTAAGCAATCCGAGACCCTCTTGTACATGGGACACTCGCCCAAGACTTCTCAGCTTTAGTCGTTCTGTGAGCGCAGCAAACTCTGGATGCATGACGCTGTCTGTGTTCTTGAAGATCAAATCGAGCAGAATCAGTTGAGATCCGTGATGAACATCTCTGATCTTACGCTGCCTTCGACATACAACTTCTATCACGATTGTATCCCAACGGAAGCCAGACTTTTGTTCAACCCTCTTGCCAAGATTCAGGAGCGAGTTGGTGAGATCCTGCAAGAGTACGAAAGTCCTCTACTCAACGAGGTACTTTTCTTGGCCAATTACATGATGGTTACCTTCAACACAAAGACTACACCTCTCATGAAGATGCTCACAGGAATGGAGCTGCTCCTTGAAAAGATGGATGAGTGGGAGACTTACGCCAGCAAGCGTCTGAACTCATGCCAAGATGAAGTCAATACAATTAAGCAATTGATTATAAGGTACCGCAAGATCTAAATTCTGTCTTGGAGAAACTTATTAGCTCACAGACGAACAAAGATGGTCAAGGAAGACTTTGCTAACTGCATTAGATTGCTCCATACTGTAGAAAAGCAGGTGTTTGATGCGGAGCTATATGCCTAAAGAAAGGTCAGCTCCTCAAAGAAGAAGACAGCTAACCAGACGGACAAAACAGAGCTTGAGATCTTTGAGCTGGTTGACCTGTTTGTGAGAGACAGCAGTCTTGGCCTTTATGAGTCAAGGTTGGAAGTTATAAAGCTGATGTATAACAGCATGGTACTTAAACAAAGGATCATGGAAGGCAAACAAGAGAAGTCAGATCTACTGTAGCTGCCCAACTTCTCACCTGCTGTCAAGCCTCTTGTAGCAGCTCGTCTAGAGAAGGTTGTCAACATCCTTCACTTCGTTCTTGGCTATTACGGACAGTTCACTGGCAAGCTTAAGAGAACCATTGCAAGACTCGATGCCCACGCTCGTGACAAGATCAAAACACTGATCGATGTATCCAAGTGGACGGTGCAAAAGTTCTCTATCGTTAAGTCTAATATCGACAAGACTCACAGACAGCTCAACCGAGCATGCAAGAATGAAGAAGAGATCCTGATGTAGAACATCTAATCTCTTGTTCTGACCTCCTCGCGCAAAAAGTATATCAACTCTGACGCAGGTGGTGACTCGCTGCTATCTCTTGATGCCGAAAAGAAACAACTCATGGACCTAGACGCAGTACGAATGAGAGTTGCTCCAGCCCTTATTGATCAACCAACATCGATGCTGAGACAGCTTGCATTCTTTGAGAAGACTCATATCGTAGCAAAGTGGCCAGATTCATCAAGCCTCGAAGGAGTCATGATCGGCATGTTTGAAAGGCTCAAGGCAGTCCGCGACCTAAACAAAAAGTAATTCCAGAGACGTGCCTTCATTGACCTTCTAAAGTTCATGAAGGACCAGGGCTTGAAACCTAACTTCTAGGACAAACTCTAGCCACAGATTCTTGAGTCCAAGCTGGTATAAACTTCTGATAAAGCATTATAAGCGCGCCTTGAAAAGTACTTCTACAAGTCACAGGAGCTCCTTATTATCACTGAGTCCTCCAGCCAGGTCGAAGAAAATGCCGACCTCAGAAATGCTGATATCATCCGAATTTAGGGCTTCTCTAAGTCATTGATGCATAGAATTTTGTCGATCAACCTTTAGCTTTCCAAACTTGAGGGCAAGAAAGATAAATTTGTTGACGTCGTTAAGGTAGCACCAGACTTTGGTGACTACGATGAACAACAGAGACTCATCTAGATCTCAAGAGAGAAGAACTCCATTTTTGAAAAGGCAAGGACATAATTCCTGAACCTAAGAAGCAACAGCCTCGAAAGGATCAAGCTCGTGCAGTTGCTTGAGAAAACATCCTTGACCAGCTTTGAGCCCATAACTGTCGACGGCAATCAAGGTCTCAGCAACAAGGCACTCGAATGTCTTCAGGCCGACATTTTGAAACTTAAGGATAACCTGGTCTAGCTTACCAACAATGGTGACTCAAAGCGTGTCAATTAGATTGCACAGGAGGCAGTCCAAGAGCTTGAAGAACTCTCAGCATCGATCGTGAGCGACCTTTGCTCTTCCGTCAACATCTGCAATGATTCTTAAACCTTGATCCATTCAAAGTCTAAGCTTCTCTAGAAAAGCATTCAGCTATTTTACCAAAACTCTCATGAGCACGTTAAAGAATATTATGAAGCTCAATTTGAAGGCAAGGAGCTTGAACAGGTGCGTAAAGAATCATTTGATAAGACAACTATCCTAACGGCTAGCGATCAAGCTGCAGCACCAGTGAATGCCTCTACAAAGCCCGAAGAAGATGAGTCAACTGACCTCACTATAACAGAGCAGCACTCATTTACCGCCAAACTAGTTGAAACATGCATTGAAAAGCCTCTACTTGCTAAGATCATGGACCTCTCGAACGATCTGTTTGTGCTGAAAGATTTGCCAGAAGATGCTGTGTTGTCAGCCTCTGACATCAAGTGCCTTGATTAGACACGCAAGCTCACTAGCCGAGTTGAGACTCTTCTCAGTTTCTTCTTGCACGCTTAGGCTGAGTTCCTCACGAGCCTTTGCAAGTTCAGCTATATTACCTAGAGGGTCTTCTTGTACCTTATCTATCAGGGCTTCTGTGGCCAAGATGACAAAGAAGATGACCAGGAGCAACAGCAGGACGACGATAAGTACCTTGATGGCGACGGTTGTGGCATGGGTGAAGGACAGGGCTAGAACAACGTTAGCAACCAAATAGAGCACGAAGAATAGCTTGAAGGCAATAAAAACTATGAATCTGATGTCGAACAAGAAAAGTAAAGCAATAAAGATGAAAAAGAGGATCAAGAAGACGGCGAGAAAGAAAATGACTTCGAGATGTAAGAAGATTTTG
>Ga0075467_10003274_pt1 | contig 12508 bp, 14 predicted proteins | sample DEB08_DNA_9_FD_75067 | JGI IMG/M metagenome (GOLD analysis project Ga0075467, IMG submission 75067) | Aqueous microbial communities from the Delaware River and Bay under freshwater to marine salinity gradient to study organic matter... | ecosystem: Environmental > Aquatic > Marine > Coastal ...
CCGATTATCCAGGACTACGCGAAAAGTCGTAATGAAGGTGAACGCTTTGGCGACTTTGTCATCCGTGCAGGATACGTCAAGGAGACCACGGCAGGAAACAACTTCCATGCCAACGTGGAGCAACCGGTGAAATCATGATCACGATGAGTGAAGGAATCCAGACTGTTTCAGACGTTGAGAAGGTGAATACCACCTTCAAGAATATGGCTGCACCTGAACGCATGGCCTGGCTACATGAGCAATTTGGCGCTCGTCTTGTTTTGAGCAGCAGCTTTGGCCTGCAGGCGGCAGTGATGCTTGACCTTGCCAGGAAATATGTTCCGCAAATCCCGGTTGTCTGGATTGATACTGGCTATCTGTTTGCCGAAACGTATCAATATGCTGAGCAGTTGATTGAGTCCTTCGGCTTGAATGTTAAAGTCTATCAGCCCGAGCTTTCAGCTGCTCGTCAGGAAGCTCTTTATGGAAAACTCTGGGAGCAGGGGAATGAAGGGAATACCCGTTACAGTCTGATCAATAAAGTCGAGCCGATGAACCGGGCTTTGCAGGAATTTGGTGCAGATATCTGGATCAGTGGTCTTCGCCGTGCGCATTCCAGCACCCGGGCCAACCGTCAGTTTGCAGAACAGCAAAAAAACACCATGAAGGTATACCCGATTCTCGATTGGGCAGACGCTCAGGTGGCGGCTTACTTTTATGAGCACAACCTCCCCAAGCATCCGTTGGAGTCCCAGGGTTATCAAACGATGGGAGACTGGCACTCCACCTCTGCAGTGATAGAAGGAAGTTCTGCGGAAAGCTCACGCTTTGACGGGGAAAAATATGAATGTGGCCTTCACCTCGATTCAGGGGCTCCGGATTTTCAGATTTGATCCCAGCATGGTGTGGTGAGCGATTCAAAAAACACAGTCTTGCTCGTTCTTGGACACGGATCATCCAAGCATCCGGACTCGTCTGCCTCAGTGCGCTTGCACGCTGAGATGCTTGAGCAAAGCGGTGATTTTGACGAAGTTCGATGCGCTTTTCTCAAGGAAGAGCCATTCATTGACCATTGCCTCGATGGCTTGGATGATGAGCAAGTGATCGTTGTGCCGGATTTCCTTGCGGAGGGTTATTTTACCCGTCAAGTCATCCCTGCGAAACTGGCTGTTCATCCTGCATGGAAGAACTGCCGCTGCGCTCCTCCCGTTGGGACGCATCCGTTAATGGCGGAGTTGATCGGTGAAGCAGCCTTTGACCTGCTGGGTGGCTGGCTTGCGCAGGAAACAAGCCTGTTGGTGGTTGGGCATGGTTCGGGAAAAAACGCGTGTTCCAAACAAACCTTACTCCATCACTTGAATACACTACGTGGCAGTGGTAAATGGGCACAGGTGGTGGATGTCTGGCTGGAGGAGCCGCCAAGGGTCGAGGATTGGATGCAGGTTGTCGCTAATCGACAGGTCATTGTTGTGCCTTATTTTCTGAACGATGGTCAGCACGGTGGCTGGGATATACCTGCCGATCTGGGCATTGGCCGAGATGTGAATAGTCACGGGTTGACCCACCAGCTCGATAGCCACGCGCTACGGCTTGCCCCTGCGCTGGGGACCTCGCCGCGTTTTGCTGATGCCATTGCTGAGTTGGCCCGGATTTGGAGCGGGGGCAGATAAAAAAACGCGCCGGAAATATCGACGCGTTTTTGGATTTTAGTGACCTGCTTTGAAGCAGGCTTCTCAGATGCATGCTTATTCCTCATGCAGCTCATGCACGTGACCGGGCTGGCCGTGCGGTGGGTTTTTCTTGGGCTTGGCGGCAGCTGATTTCATTTCTTCGAGTTTTGGTTTGAAGTCCTTGGCGAACTTAGCCGCTTTGCTTTCCGGAGCGGCAGCGATGAGCGCATCAATGACTTCGGCGGCTTTGTCAAATTGCTTGGTGGCAAGCAGCGGGTTCATTTTCATGCCAAGCAGGCTTTGCTTTTCTTCACCTGTGATTTTGTAGTCAGTGATGAAGGTGTCAATTTTAGTAATAGCCTCGTCACTTTTACCTGAGCGCATGGCAGCCATCACGTCTTGCTTGAGTTGAGTTTCCGCGTCCTTGCGTTTCTGGGTGGCTACAAATCCAGATTCATCCTCAGGATCAAGTTCCGCGATTTGCTCGGTGACATCATTGTAGTGACTGAGCTGGCCCTCCGGGAGCATCTTGAGGGCAGTAACGAGAGCCTTGGCCTTGGCTGTGCCTTCAAGTTTTTCAGCAGCACTGAAGGCCTCGTCACGTTTTGTTTTAACAAGGAGTAGTGAATCAAGGTGGGCGAGGTATTTTTCCGGGCCACCTGCCTGATATCCGGTCTTGGCAAAGGGGCGACCCTCAGCGTCGAGCAGTAGAATGGTGGGAAATCCCTGAATCGAGTATTTCTTCTGAAGCTCAGAATTTTGCTTTTGAGTCTCTTCGCTCAGCTTGGATTTGTCTTTTGGGAAATCGAGTTCAACGAGAACAAAATTATCAGCCACACCTTTTTTGAAGGCGTCGTGTTTAAAAACCTCGTCAACGAGCTTGATACACCAGCCACACCAGTCAGAGCCGGTGAAGTCAACAAGGAGGGACTTGTTCTCGGCGGCAGCTTTCTTTTTGGCGGCTTCGAAGTCGGTCATCCATTCGTCACCAGCGGCGGTGGCGAAGGATGCGGTCATGGCCAGGGCGAGGCTGGCGAGTAATGTTTTTTTCATAGGACTGATATTTTCCCCTCAATGATTGAAGGACGGACTTTAAATTTGGGTAAATACCAAGCCCGTGTCCAACAATATCGTCATGGGCAGAAGTATTTGTCTGTCTTTCGTCTTAGTTGGCATGTTTTCAGATTGCGGAACCCTGTAGGATTTGCAGGATGGGGGGCAGATGGCCTACACAGCGGAAAAAGCTTTCAGTTTAATCGAGTCAGCCCACCAGAAAGGAAGATTAGCGCATGCGTTTCTTATCACTGGGCAGGCTGGGAGTGGCAAGACAGCCTTGGCTGCCAAGATCATCCAGTTGGTCAATCCACCTGCGGGTGCTGGTGGCGGGGGGAATCTGTTTGGAGAAGTGGAAGAGCCGGAGGAAAAGTCTCTTGATGAGCTGGAGGGTGAGTTGGTCAGGGTCGTGCGGCCCAGATCAAAATCGCGCCGCATTTCTGTGGACGATATGCGCTATCTGGAAAAATCGTTTCATGTAGCATCAGCCCCTGGTAAGTGGAAAGTGGGGGTGATCCTTCATGCTGATCGCATGGGGATCGGGGCCGAGAACGCCTTTTTGAAAACTCTGGAAGAACCTCCTCCAGAATGTTTGTTGCTGCTGTTGAGTGATGCTCCCGAGCTTTTGTTGCCAACAGTCTTGTCCCGCTGTGTGCGCTTGCCCCTGATGGCAGGTGTGGGTCAGATGATCGTCAGCGAAGCAAGACGTGAGCTGCTTGCAGCTCTGGCATCCATGGCACGGGAGGGAATGGGTAATATCCAAGCAGCCCTGACGTTGCGTGCTGCCTTTAGCTCCATTTTAGCCGGGCAGCGAGCCGAGATCAGTAAGCGTAATGATACAGCCCTCAAAGAAGAAACGAAGAAGTATAAAAACACGACTGACAGTGACAGCTGGCTGAAGGATCGGGAAAAATTCTATCTGGCACATACCGAGTCTGAGTATCTCAATGAGCGTGAGAAACTCATCGAAGTATTGGTTTCCTGGGTTGGGGACGTGGTGAGGCAAAAATGTTCAGTGGATCGACTCGATTTTCCCTCCGAAGGCGAAACCACAGCCCGTGTGGCCGATGCGCATGAGCTCAGGGATTTGCTTGGCAGGATGGACGGGATCGAAGCACTACGGGCTAATTTTGAAACCAATGTGCAAGAACAACTGGCACTCGAGGTAGCATTTCTAACCACATTTGGATAAGTGGAGGAGAGGTCATTGTATCTTATTGCTGCCGTTCCGCTGTGATCTAATGACTGTTTGGCTTGAAGCATGTGAATCGGACACTACAATCGGGCATCTTCCAGATGTTGACAGTGGGCCATGCTGGCTCTGTTCTATGTGAACCCGTTACCTGAAAGACGTTTTTAACTATGAAAAATCCGTTTCGTAAAGACCTGGAGTCCCGTTCCCGCCCTGAGGCTTGTACGGTGGTCATTTTTGGTGCCACGGGCGACCTTGCACACCGTAAGTTGATACCGGCACTCTATAACCTTCAAGTCGAGGGGGCTCTGCCAGCAGGGGTGAAAATCATCGGCTTTGCGCGCAGGACGAAATCGGACGAGGAATTCCGGAGTGGACTTGAAGAAGTTAATAAAAAGGGATCGAGGAGTGGACATGATGAGACCATCTGGGCTGAGTTTGCCCAGAATGTGCATTATCATCAGAGCGAGTTTCAGGATGAGGATGGATACAAGCGGCTAGCTAATCGGCTCGAGGAAATCGATCGGGAGCGTGGTGGTAGCGGTCACCGACTTTTCTATATGGCCAGTTCACCGGAATACTTTGATGATATCCTGCAGCATCTCAGGGGGGCGGGCATCAATAGGAATCACAAGGGATTCTGGGCACGGGTGATTGTCGAAAAGCCCTTTGGCACGGATTTGCCAACCGCAAAACATCTCAACGAGGTGGTAAGCAAAACGTTTCACGAGGCTGACACCTACCGTATCGATCACTATCTAGGAAAAGAGACGGCACAAAACATTATGGTATTGCGCTTTGCCAACGCTATATTCGAGCCTCTTTGGAATAGCCAGTATATCGAGCAAATTCAGATCACTTGTTCAGAAAACCTGGGCATGGAAGGTGGTCGAGGTGGGTATTACGATAGTTCTGGTGCCTTGCGAGACATGGTGCAAAACCACCTTCTGCAATTGTTGAGTCTGGTTGCCATGGAACCGCCAACGGACCTTTCTGCCGATGGGGTCAGGGACGAAAAAGTCAAGGTGTTGCGCTCATTACGTCAGTGGGATACGTCAGAGTTGGTAGCTGAGAATGTGGTGCGCGCCCAATATATTGCAGGGCATGTCGATGGCGAAAATGCGGTTGGATATCGTGAGGAGGATCGGGTGGATCCGGAGTCGATGACGGAGTCTTATGTCGCGTTGCGCGTGCTCATTGATACCTGGCGCTGGAGCGGAGTTCCCTTTTACGTGCGTATGGGCAAGCAATTGCCGAAGAAGGCAACCGAGATATCCGTGCATTTCAAAGAGCCCCCAACCGTGTTATTCAACGCCCTCTCCGGAGGTGTGCCCGGGGGCAATGTATTGGTGATCAGAATCCAGCCCGACGAAGGCATTTCTCTGCGTATGGTCTCCAAGATTCCCGGGGCTAGCCTGCGCCTGGAGCCGGTGAAGATGGACTTCCATTATGCGACTAGCTTTGGCAAGGGGAGTCCAGAGGCGTATGAACGTTTGTTGCTCGACTGCATGGCCGGAGATGCCACCTTGTTTGCGCGCCGTGACGAAGTGGAAGGGGCATGGAAGTTTATCGATCATATCGAACACGCCTGGCACCAGTCAAAGTTGCCGCCCAAAATGTCAGAATACGTCGCAGGAACCTGGGGCCCCAAAGATGCGGATAATTTGTTGGGAGAAAATGGGCACAAGTGGAGAAGACTCTAAGAAATGACTACTTTGAGCCATTATACCGATAAAGATTATGCCATGGCACTTGGTAAAGAAGTCGCCATTGCTGATGTTGATATGGAATTACGCCTGCTCTGGGAGGAAGATAAGGCGAGCACGAATGCTTCGTTGGTTAATCTGGCGGTCTATTCAGAGCAGGAAGGAGCAATCATCAGAAACTCTGAGCTTGTGCAGGTCATTACCCGTGAGCACGCATGCAGGGCCTTGCTGATAGGTATTGATCGTGACAATCCAAAAACATCGATCAGGGCATGGATCACAGCGCACTGCCACCTCTCGCATGGGCGCAAGAGTATTTGCTGTGAGCAGATTGCGTTTCAGCTAACAGGGAAAGCCACGGGAAGGCTTCGCAACACGGTATTTTCTCACCTCAATAGCGACTTGCCGCTGGTTTTCTGGTGGCAGGGTGAATTGTCGCCCATTTTTTCCGATCGACTCTATAGCTTGATCGACCGTTTTGTCTTCGACAGTTCTGAGTGGGCTGATCCCTTATCATCATTTCGTTGTATTGAGCAGGTGATGGAAGACGATGCCGACCTTTTACCCATGGATGTTGAGTGGACGCGGAGTTCTCAAATGCGTATGGCGGTCGCCGGATTGTTTGATGACCCCATGGCAATCAATGCTCTCGAGCACATGACCGAAATCCGCATTATGGTGCATACAGATCATCGGATGGCCGGGCTGCAATTGCTCGCATGGGTCATCCAGAGGACAGGATGGCAACCTAGTATGGAGCTCGGGCTCGATGCTGATAGGAATGATGTCTTTTATTTTGAAACCAACGAAGGTTGCGATGTTACGGTGAGGGTTGAAATAGATCCGTTATCAGCTCCAATAGGTTTGATCGAGTTTGAATCAGCTGAGTGCAAGGTGCGGGTAACACGTGAAGCAGGATCTCCTCACCTTCATCAGCAGCTCGATGCCGGCGTGCATCAGATTAATCGCTGCACACCTGCCAACAGCGATGACTCCGCAGAGCTAGTGATGAACCAGCTTTCAAGAGGTGGAAAAAATAGCCTTTATCGGAAAATGATGCCGGTTTTTCTGAGTTTTCTGAGTAATGAAGCCGATGCCTCAGGGCTGTTGAGTATTCGCTAAGTAAGAATACAGGGGGTATTAGGGGACGATGAACGAATCCCTAAGCCCCCGCCAAAAAGGGGTTGTTGATTTTTTCGTCGGCAACGGTCGTCAAGGGGCCGTGGCCTGGGCAGAGAATGGTATTGGGTGGTAGTGTCAGCACGTTGTCAGCTGCCGTTTGAAGAGCCTGCTGATAGCTCGCGGAATGGGGCGCTCTACCCATGGAACCGGCGAATATACTGTCTCCGACGATGCACACGGGAACTTCCAGGCCTTCATAAAAATAGGCTCTGGCAGGATTGGTGTGGCCACCGACATCGAGGATGGTGAGTTGATGCCCCGGGTAGACCTCCCTGCAGTTTCCGGGTGGAGCATCTTCAGGATAAATGATGCAGGAGCTATTGAAGTGGGGTGTGCCAGCAGTGTGATCGTGGTGTCGATGGGTGATATAGAGGGTGTCGAGAGTTAGGTTTTTTTCTGCGAGGAAGCGGGCAATGGCTGAGGCATCCGTGCCGGTGTCAAATACGATGGCGCGCTGACCTGTGATGATTGCGTAGGCATTGACACCTGCATGACCAAAGGGGCTGGTAAAACCAATGAGGCCACTTGGGGCGGTGGCATTCGGTTGATACTTTGCCAAGCCCACCAAAGCAGCTGCCGAGAGCTGAAGTGCTGGGGCTATCTTTTTGAGAATTTTGTCCGTGTGATCTCCCTTGAGGGCGGCGCGGATGATTTTTACGCCCAGGCCCGTCAATTCAGAGAGTTGCCAGGGAGAGATTTCCAAGCCGTGCATCGCCTTGGAGATAACATCGCAGGCATCGTCTTCGAGGGGTATATGAGCGGGAAACATTAGACGTTGTTATGATGATATTTTCTACGCTATATTGATCCCATGATCAATGTTGTTTGTGCGGTGATTCGTGACAAGGAGGGTAGGCTGCTCGTGTGTCGTCGGCCTGACGGCAAAGCACTGGCAGGGAAATGGGAATTTCCCGGGGGGAAGGTTGAGCTTGATGAGCCACTGGAGTTGGCTTTGCGTCGAGAGCTTAGCGAGGAGCTGGCTTGTGAGATTGACCTTGGCAAGGCTTTGCCTGAAGTAGAGCACCACTATCCTGAGTTTTCAATCCGGCTGTTACCATTTCTCTGTAGCCTAAAGTCCGGTGAGCCTATCGCTGTGGAGCATTCGGAAATCCGCTGGATCAAGCCAGACCAATGTAGCGCACTGGATTGGGCTGAAGCTGACGTGCCGATATGGCAGACGCTTATTAGTTACTAACATTCCGCCAGCTCTAGCGACCCTGTGCTAGTCGCTCGGCCAGAAACGCGGGAAGACCGGCGGCGAGGATTTTTTGCTGTGCCGTTTTAATATCGTATTCGATTCGGCGGAAAGTGACCTCATTGTGGTCGGTATCGTAGATGCAGTAGGATGCTCGCCAGTCTCCATCACGAGGCTGTCCCACAGAGCCGGTATTAATAAAGTATTTCGATTCAGCTTCAATGGTGATCGATTCAGCGGGGATTTCTTGCACCCGGTTATTGCGCACAAAGATACGAGGCACATGAGTGTGTCCATAGAAACAGACGGGAGTCACTTGATAGGAGAAGTTAGCCATGGCATCGAATTTATTGGTGACATAGTTCCATGAGATCGGCTGGTCTAGAGTTGCGTGGACTACCGTGAAGTCATGAATCTGCCGTACCAGGCGAAGTCGCGCGAGCCATTCACGTTGCTCAGGACTAAGTTGCTCACGTGTCCAATAAAGTGCCTCAGCGGCATTTGGATTCATCATATCCAATGAGGTGTCGTTGCTGCTGTCCTGATCATGGTTGCCTTTGATGACCGGGCAGTTCATTGCGCGAACCCGTTCAAGACAGGCGACAGGGTCTGCATTGTAACCCACGATATCACCAAGGCAGATATAGCTGTCACATCCTTCGGCCTCGGCGTCTGCTAAGACGGCTTCCAAGGCTTCAAGGTTGGCGTGGATATCACTAAAAAGGGCTATTTTCATGAGCAACAAGGCAAGTAATCAATGCCCTGTAGAAGGGATGAGTGAAAGTAAAAAATGAAAAATAAGGATGACCTGCCGCCGCAGCGAGGTTATGGATGATGCTCTAGGAATCTTGGTTTTCCATTGTTTGTGTTGATAAGCTGGAATGATCATTGGAATAGTAGACGGGCTTCCAGCTCGTTGATCTTTGCCCGAACACCGTCCATTGGGTAATCCTGATTTTCATGGTTGAGGTAAACTTTCAGCCATGTCAGCTGCAGAGCCTCGCTAGGGAAGAGCTTGAGATCCGGGATGCGTGCTGTTTCAGGGATATTCAGTGAGTTCTGCAAGGCAAAAAGACCACATGCGAGTTTGGGTAGGTGGTTGTCCGGTGATTCGTCAAAGAGGCCACGTCCCAAATCATAGGCCTCTTGCTCGCGGCCTTCGACTCGGGTCATGTTATAAAACATGAATCGCCGCATCTGTGAGCGTTTGTATTCGGGCAGGGTTTCGCATTTCAAGGTGTTCGTAAAATGCTGCACGGCGCGCTCCAGATCGGGGATTTTGTGATGATCGCTCCACATGCGGGCTAGCTCATAGTGGAGCTTCCAATTGTCCGGGTTTTGGCGCACTCCCTCTTCGAGGAATGCCGCGCCCTTGTTGATATAGAGACTCCTCATCGACGCACGCCTGAAGGGGGTGATGTCCTCGTTATCTCTGTAGTAACCGGATGCATTGGTGTGCAGGTGCCAGGAACCTGTGTTCCAGTAATGGGTGGTCTGGGGTTGTAGCGTGGTGATGATTTCGTAGCTTTCCTCCACCTTGATCCAGTTGAGATCTTCAAAGTGTAGATAGGCCCGAAAGTTCCAAATGGAGGCAACCAGTGAGCGCAGGCCGCCGAGTGCGACAGCTGCCCCTGTCTGGCCGAGCTGCAAGCTGGTACCCTCCTTTAGAGGTGGCTGGAGCAGTTTCTGGTTGACCATGTCCTGATTCAGCCTGTCCTCAAACCCTAGCTTGGCGGCGCCAAAGCCGAGCAGAACAATGAGAATGACGAGGATCTGGAAGAGGGTGCGCATTTAGAATTCCTTTTTCCTGAAGGTGAACCATGCGAGCACGCTATAGATTCCGGAGTAGAACAGGGTGAGGGTAGCCAGGCGGGAGAAGATTCCACCGGCGACTTTTTTACCTTCGATGGTGGCATCGATAATATTGTAGAGCTGAAAGTCAGGAAAAATAAGAGCGATGCTCTGGGTGAGCATTCTAAGTTCCTTGGAAACCCCGCCTTTTTGGCTGTGAAGCCAGTATTCACGGGCATCTGCAGTGAAGTGTCCGATGAAGTAGATCACCACGGCGATGACGATGGTAAACAGGGTGGAGCTCGAAAATGTGGAGATGAGTAATGACAGCGAGGCCATGACCATCGCTTTGAAGAAGATGGCCCCGATACCTGCTTGCAGGTCCCAGGTCAGACCTTGCTGGGAAATGGATGCGAGGCGTGCATCAAGATGCTCCTGCGGCCATCCATGGGCCTGGGCCCTTAGCATTTCTGTAGCCAGTAACTCCTCAGTTCGGAAGTGAAGAATGACCCCTAGTAATGCATTCATCAGTAGAAGTGATACGCCCACGAGGATCAATACACCGAATAATTTCCCGAGCAGGTAATCAAGGCGGGGAACCGGTTTGCTGAGGATGGTGTAGAGGGTCCTGTCTTCGAGATCCCTGGGGATGAGCAGGGCTGTAGCGGCAATGGCAAACAGAATCGAGAACATGGACATGGCGCCCATGGCCGTACTCTTGAGGATGATAAGCTCCTGTTCGGCGGTGTCCTCGGTTGTCCGGCTCCAGGGCATTTCGAAGGAGCTGGCCGCTAACATGAGTATCGCAAAGACGCCAAGAAAATAGAATACCTTCATCCGTACCAGATGCGTGAAGGTGTGGGTCGCGATCACCAGGATACGAGCAGGTGAGAAAAATGCATTCCTACGCATGGTGGTCTCCTTTCTGATCAGTCATAGTCGTGCTAGCTGCATCGGATTTTTTGGCTTCATCAAGGAAGAGTCGTTCAAGTGTTGTCCTTGGTTTGCCCATGTGGATAAATTCGGTATTTTCAGCGTCGGCAATCACTGCCTTGATCCGCGCCAGAGTTCGATCACTGGCATTTTTGACCAGTATCTCTGTTTGATCCTCGATGGCAATCAGATCATCGAGTGACCCAGCCTTGACGATTTTGCCGTTAAAAATGATACCAACATGGTCACAGACCTCTTGCACTTGTTCGAGTAGATGAGAACAAAGAAAGACCGTAACGCCACGTTCCTTGAGTTGAACGATGAGATCCCTGATTTCGCGTGATCCAACGGGGTCGACACCTGCGGTGGGTTCATCCAGAATGAGCAGTCTTGGCTCGTGAATCAGTGCCTGGGCCAGGCCGATTCTCTGCAACATGCCCTTGGAGTATGCGCCGATCCTGCGTTTGCGAGCACCCTGTAGTGACACCAATTCAAGCATCTCGTCGACGCGCTGATTGACTTCCTTGCCTCGCATACCACAGAGCTTGGCGTAAAAACGCAAGGTTTCCTCGCCGTTGAGGTGCTTGTAAAAATACGGGTTTTCGGGCAGAAATCCTGTTTCTTGTCGGGAATCGGTTTTCAGAGAGTTTTTGCCAAAGACGTGGCAGCTACCCGCTGTCGGAGCGAGTAGTCCCAGCAAGGCTTTCATCGTGGTTGATTTTCCCGATCCATTCGGGCCGATGAGCCCGTAGACCTCTCCCGGCATAATGGTGAGGGAAACGTCATCGACAGCTCTCACCTTTGTCTTGCGGAAGGGTGAGCGGAACTCCTTGACCAGATGGTTGATTTGAACGGCAGGTGTATTTTCCATGGTTAATCCGGGGGGCAAGATAGCGGTATTAGCGTGAGGTGCAATGAGCTTTTTCCCATCCAATCCAGAAAAATTAAAAAGTGTTGGTGGAGAGAGTTTTACAAGGAATCCTCAGTAAACACTTCTATGGGCAGTCACATGCCCTCTTTGGGAATGGCGTTTATTTTGGGGTAAAAAAATCGCGCCAGGTTAAACCGGCGCGATCGTAAAAAATTCAGTGAATAAGCTCACCGGCTGTGATCAGGCCTCTGACGCGAGAGACTCTTTGCGTGCCTTTTTGATGATGTCGCGAACGGTGTCGGAAGGCTGGGCTCCTTTGGAGATCCATTCGTCAGCCTTAGTGACGTCGAGTGTGTAGTTGACGCCGTCATCCATGGGATTGTAGGAGCCGATTTGCTCGATATAACGGCCATCGCGGCGTTTGCGGCTGTCGACAGCAACGATCTTGTAGAAAGGACGGTCCTTGGTGCCTTGGCGGTTGAGTCGGAGAGTAAGCATAATTCGTTGGGTAAGAAATGAGTCTGCCTGATGCAGTGGGGCGGGAAATTGTACGATGAACAGTCATTTGCCAAGCGAAAAATGGCAAAAAATAGGCGATTTCCTATTTTCATTCAAGGAATTGCTGTTATCAAGCCCCGCCGAGCAGCGCCAGATGGTGCCGGCGGAGGCTGTCAAATTTGGCACTTCAAACCAACCATTCTTTTAGTTTATGTTTATCGATCACATCAGAATTTACGCCCATGCCGGTGATGGGGGTAACGGGGTTGTTCATTTCCGCCGAGAGAAATTCAGGCCCAAGGGTGGTCCTGACGGTGGTGACGGAGGTAATGGCGGCTCGGTGATTCTCCGTGTTGATCCAGCAGTGGATAATCTTAAGGCTTATTCATACGACCCCAAGTTGGTTGCTAAACGTGGTGAACACGGTGCAGGCAATCG